>Ga0102832_1002389_pt1 | contig 11558 bp, 10 predicted proteins | sample EBPBio282013_DNA_FD_88942 | JGI IMG/M metagenome (GOLD analysis project Ga0102832, IMG submission 88942) | Wastewater treatment Type I Accumulibacter community from EBPR Bioreactor in Madison, WI, USA - Reactor 2_5/28/2013_ DNA (Illumina Assembly) | ecosystem: Engineered > Bioreactor > EBPR >...
GCAACATAGAAATAACCGCTTCTGAACCTCACTAAGTCTTCACTACTTGCTGGGGTTATAAATCAAGTCAACTTTGAACTCTACCGGCGCATCTTTAAAATCAGCCGGTAGCGGACCAAAGGGTGCCTGCATACGAACAGTATCGAGTGCTTTTTCGATTGACTTTTGGTTGGCAGAGGCACCAACCGGGTGCACATTGGAACAATAGCCCGGTCTTGTCACCAGCAATTCACAAGAGACTAAATATTTCCTGTTAGCGGGCACAGGGCGCCAAGCAGTCAAGATCTTGTTAGCCATGTTCTCAGTATATTTGAGCTGGGTGCGGTTCATATTGGCATTACCAACCACCCAAACATGCACTTGGTGAGGACTCTGGGGTGCGGGAATATCAGCTTGCACTTCAGCAGCACCGGAGGAATTGCCCTTAACATCTTCAGCTTTCTTGCAGCCGCCGCAAGTGACCACAACCGGCAACAGTAGAGCAAGCCACAAAGACTTAAGTTTCATTGACAATCTCCCGGGTTCGTTGACTATAGTCTTCTTATATCATGCTCTAGTAAAATTGAGCGTCAAAGCATTCAATAAAACTAGTCAGGCCTAAAGGTCAGGAGCACTAATGGCAAAGTCAAACCCGGGTAGTTTCAGGGACAGATTCAGGCCGGGCAGCCCGGAAGAGAAATTTGCCAAGAAAGTCATCAAGCGGTTAACAGAAGCCCGTCCGACCCATAAATGGGAGTTCGACGAAGAGTCTTTTGCTCTCAAACTTGTCGAACCGCAAGAGCCCCAAGAAACCATGCCCCAGCTGTTATTTTTGGAAGGTCTTTATCAGGAATATTCAAACGCCGCCGAAAGCGAAAAGGCTACCTTTGTAGACAAAGCAGTGCAGCTCACCGAACCGGTGGAAATGCCCGAAACTTTCGAAGAGGCGGCACCACATCTTCTTGTCTCGGCGATGCCATTGTTTAATGTGGTACTGGTGGGCTTGCAGATGCAATATATGAGCAGCCAAAGAGGCACCCTAAATGCCGACACACAAGAAGAGCTGCCCTTTCTGCCCTGCTCGGTGCTGACCAATCATCTAGGCTTGATTTTTGTTGTTGACAAGCCCCAAGGCAAACTCTATGTCGATCGCGACACCGTCAAAAAATGGGGCGTACAGATCAACACAATATTTGAAAAGGCAGTGGAAAATCTGGCCGCACTTACCACTACCGGTGGTTTCAATGGTTTGTCGCGAGAAGAAGGCGGACCCTGTTGTCTTTATCAGTCGGTATTAAACGACAGCTATGAAGGGGCGCGACTGATTTTCCCGCAGATTTTCCAAGAGTTGCCGGTCAAGGGTGAGATGGTCTTGGCTGTGCCAAATAACGACATACTACTGATTACCGGTTCGGAAGAAGAAGACGGGCTTACCCTAATGGTCGAAGCTTTCGAGAAAGCGCAAGCGATGCCGCATCCATTGCCACCCATCGCCATGGTGGTCAGAGACGGACAACTGCAAGACTTTCTGCCGCCTGAAACCTCGCCCCACCACAATTTCTTTAAGCGCATGGCGGTTGTGTATTACAACACAATTTATGCCGAACAAAAGAAATTGCTTGATGAAAGCACACAGGGCATGCCCGATGCACCTTTTGTCGCGCTCTATCAAGCTCTTGAGAAAACAGAGGGCGACTACGCGGTCAGCAGTGTTACAACCTGGTCGCAGTCGGTCAAGACCCTGCTGCCCCTGACAGAACAAATAGCTTTAGTAACTGGCGAAGGCGAAGCACAAAAGATCGAAGGCTTTGCCCCCTTTATAAAAGTGGCACAGATAGCCGGTTCTCGATTAGTGCCTACGGCAGACTACCCGCCGCGCTTTTACACCGAAGGGGCGCTTAGCGAAGCAGAGATTAAAGAACTGGTTGGCTCAAGTACTTAAGTCTTGCGGTCTAAGTTTGACTTGGCAATTCAAATGACATCTTATATGGGCTAGTCCCTAATATCGTCAGGATAGATGGCAGGTAGTGGACCGTGAAGTTGCCTAATCCTGACTTACTCTAGACTGGTCGTTATATGTTTTGAGCACGTAGAAGTTCTTTGCACTGGTTTAGGAAGATCGGCGGCGAGTCAGTAGAAACACAAGTATAGAGCTTGCTCCACCTGCAGCCATACCCACAATAGAACCCAAAAGAAGTGCTGATGCGCGAAGGTCAGCGGTCTCTCCGGCGCTTATTTCTCCACTCAAATGAGACCAACGCTCTGAATCTCTCAATCCTATATCAAACCACCTCTGACCAAAAGCAGATCCAACCAATACAGCCGGCACCGCAAAGGCAATCAACGCCGCTGCAATTTGCCTTTTATAAGTTTGTATTTTCATTGGCTCAGTCAGTGTTTTCCACCTATCTAGCAGACTCTCATGAAAAATAATCAGGCATAAATAATCTTGCAAAACTGCCCTATGGTCAAACAATTTGATTCATCAAGTATTGCATGCTCAAACAATTCATGTAGAACCAGGCAAACAATCTCCATTGCGAGCAAGCCAACCATAATACTGCCCGCGATACCATCTTCAAAAGCCTAATTGCACAAACAGAAAAGCGCCCCCTTTCAAGGAGGACGCTTATAATTCTGCTTGCAGTCAGGTTCTGAGTGTTACTCGACTGACAGACTGACAAAGTGAAAGATCGGAGAGGGTGGGATTCGAACCCACGTGGCTTGCGCCCATCCGCTTTCGAGGCGGCGCCGTTATGACCGCTTCGGTACCTCTCCTCATCAGCTTTTCTATTGGCGTTTTATTTTAGCAGCTTTTATGAGACAAATGAGTCGGGGCCGCTTAAGCGCAGATAAGACCTCTACACAGAACAAGGAGAACTCACCTCAGTGAATAGTAATCAAAAGACTAGAGCCTTTCTCGACTCGCTCTCCATCAGGTATTCGGCCTTGGTCGAAGTCAGCCTAAGTGGCGATGACAGCCAAGCAGGGACGGGCATGTCAATGTTTACCTTCCTTAGCGAAGAAAAGCCTCTTGAAGTCTTGAACAAGATAAGACAAGCGCCTGCTGAGGTCTTTGCAGACGGCAGAATGACCCCGGTATTTCTTGGTAATGACGACAGCCTGGCCATACACATGGAAACACTAGCCCTGGCGCAAGAAGAAGGTCTCAACCCGGCAAGCTATCTAGAGGAAGGCGACAACTTCGACGACACCTATTTGAAGAACTGGCAGGCTAGCAGACTGGAAGAAACAGTCTTTATAGAGGGAGAGCAGACGGACGCGGACGCCCCAAGACCAAAGCAGTCTTTAGAGTTGGAAGCCGGTTATCCCGGTTACATAGGTCTAGTGCAAGCCCAGGCAGAAGATCTCTGCGCCGCCCTGCACTGGGGCGGCGGGCAGTTTCCAAGCCCGGCATTGATGACCGCATATCTGCGGCGCTGGCGCAAGCGACATCAAGCCCGCCTAATTGCCATAGAGCCGGAAAGACTATTGTTTGCCCTTGAGAAACCATGCAACCAAGAAGACTGCTATAGCCTTGCTGCCGAACATTTGGCTGTTTTTCCCGACCTTTTATCAGGTCAAAACCGCCAAGCCGACACTCTGCAAGGCTATGCAGCCTTACTAAAGCACTTGGACCATTGGTCTATTGGCTAAATTATTGATTGTGGTGTTGAGGACGACCGGCGATCTGCACATTGGTCTGGCTCTCTGATTGAGCCTTAAGTGTGCTGAGCACGCCTGGCATGTCGATCTTGCACTGACGTCTAATGAGGGCTTGCGGTATAAACATGCCGCCGTCCACATGAGAAGCATAGGTAACCAAGGTGGTGCGACCACCATCCAAGGGTTCAAGCTTCCAATAGCCATCAACCTGCTTGAAAGCGCCCGAAACTCTATGCCATTCCATGGCAGTGGGAGCGGTCTCTTTCACTTCGACTGTGTATTCATAGCTGCCGGGCAAGCCGGAGGGCGAGATCACGTGCTTAACGATCTTTGTATGACCGTGATCTTGCATAAGCTTGCACTTTTTCATTTGCGGAAACACACGTGATGCATTGTCATAATCGGTCAGAATCTGCCAGACCTTTTCAGGCGGAGCTTTAACCGTTGCTTTGCTTACTGTGTAGGTCTTACCATGCATCAATTCTTCAGAGCACTCATTTGCTGAGCGAGCGGAAACAGGCTGAGGAGCTTGCAATGCCGCGATTGTAAGTACGGAAGCTGCCAGCGTTATTGCAGCCCTCGCTCTCTTGATGGTAAACACTAGATTCCTGCCTTTCTGTCGCAGTGGTCTGCGAAGTAGATTGCTACGCCGTGTGGAATACAATACTGAAATCTGGTTAATTGTCAACTTTGCCACCCTAAACGGTATCACACAGAGTCTAAGTAAAAAAGACCGCCGGGTGCATATAAAAGCCAGCAGTAGGACATAGGGATTTTATAGGCTCCTGACTACCGCAAGCAAGCTAAATATCAAAAGGTGAAGCCAGGGACGCATGACAACCTTCTCATCTTGACTTAATTCCCGCGCCAGATTAGCCTTCCAGAGAAAATTAGATGTTGCAAAAACAAAGGTCAGAAAACTGAAAAAGAAAGCAAGTCTGATTTACAACCCTAAATCTGGTTCGGCCTCAACCCCCGAGCTATGGCTCGGCACGATCGTTTATCGCCTCACCAAAGCCGGCTACAGGGTTGATGTCAGTAGCACCACGGTCGATACCACTGCCGATAATATACTGCAAGACATAACTGAGCCCCACGATTTAATTGTCGCCGCCGGAGGCGACGGCACAGTGCGCATGGTCATCGATGCAGTCGCCAGAAAAAAGCTCACTACACCAGTGGGCATTGTGCCGCTGGGTACAGGCAATCTGCTGGCGCGCAACCTCAATATATACGAAGACAACTTGCTGCTGGATCCCCTAGACAAAGCCATTGGCATCATTTTGCACGGCAAACCCTTGACAATAGATTTGGGTCTTATGAACGGGCATTATTTTGCCGCAGCCGCCGGGGTTGGACCACTGAGCGACGCCATCATCGCCCCCGATAAAAAAGACAAAGAAACCTGGAAGATATTGGCCTATGCTGGTTCTATGGTGCAAACCTTGAGTAAAGCGCCGGTTCTATTCAGAATTAATGCCGACGGCGAAGAATTTAAGATTTCTGCCACAGGAATTTTCGTGACTAATATATCTGACCTAGGGGTCGGGCGTTTATCAGACACAGCCTCGATGCACGACGGATTGCTTGATCTTTGCATTCTTTCGCCAAAAGAATTCAGCGACTATCTGAAATATGGCTTTCATTTTGCTGCGACGAAAGACAGCAATCTCAATCTGAGCAGCGGCGAACCGCCCTATTATGTGCGCAAAGTCAAGTCGGTAAAAATAGAGGCCGTGCGGCGGCTCAGACCCTTCGGCTTTATCGAAAGCGGCATAAACGAATTGCGCAACAGACTAACCGGGCATAGCGAAGGCGGTGCCAAGAAAGACAAGCGCAGCGGCGCCATACCAGCGATGATCGACGGTGATGAATTTGGCACGACGCCAATGCAAATCGAAGTAGCACCACAGGCGGTGAGTGTGCTTTCGATATGAAGTTCAAGAATTCAACTTGGTGAAAGTCGAATTCTTGAATAGAAGCGTTAGTTTGAGGTGAAAGTTTTGATTGGACAAATTAGTGGCAACATACAGCTAGCACCTTTAGGACCAGATGAGTGGTCTGTTTCATTCTCGCCCAAGCTCTCGGAGCCTGTCAAAAACTTGCCCAGAGGGACTGTCAGTACAATGACCACCGGGCAAGCCGAAGTTTGCTTGAGAGGACTAGGATTTGAAGAAGAAAGAATAGCTGAAGTTTCTCAATTTAAATTTGAAAATGACGAGCTAAGACCCTTTGAATTCGAAGTATCAAATGCCGCCCTAACCGTACTTCTCAATCTGGGGCTTATCTCAGATAAAGTGGGATTCAATATTTTGACGGAATAGACAGACTTCGTGCCATAGCGCCATCTCATCTAGAACGTCTTACCCGAGCCATCTCGCCTACCTCAAACTACCAGCCAAAATCTCAGCTGCCAATTTCAGTTCGGCTTCGCGACCAACAGCTTTGCGGTCTATTTTAGCGTCTAAGATTTCGCTTAGGGCTAAACCCAAACGAGGTCCACTGGCAAAGCCTAAAGCCAACAAATCTTTGCCGCCGATTTCCAGTTTTACTTGGGCTAGCTCGTCTATGTAGAGCTTTAGACAGCGGCGCAAATCTGTGCCGACTTGGGCTACTGCAGCAGCAATGGCTAAAGCACCCAAGGGTCTTTCCTTCATCAAATGAAAAAGCTCAGAACGCTTCAACTGCCGCATCTCAACCGGCATATGACGATGTAAGTCAAGCCCGTCCAGCACTGTTTCCTTTTGCTTGTTGGTCAATTGCAAGCGGGACAAAACGGCTTCGGCGCGATCCGGCGGCAACTCAGAAAGCAGAACCCCCAAATAGACAACCCAAGCATCACCTATTTCAAGATCTGATATGCGGGTGAGCAACCGTTCAGTTCGCCGCATCGAAGCCTTAACCGAAGTCGAAAAATGCAGCAGCCGATCTAGATAACCCAGCCCGCCAAGCTCATTTAAAAGAGATAGCGTCTTGATACGTTCCGGTCCTTCCAATATAAGCTTCAATTCTTCTTTGATGCGCACCCCGCCCAAATCATCAAAGATACCCATACCCACAGCGCGCCTAGCCTGCTCTTTGGTTTTTGCATCTAGATGAAAACCCAATCTGCCGGCAAAGCGAGCGGCGCGCACTATACGAGTGGGATCTTCGATAAAACTAAAGGGATGCAAAATGCGAATCACTTTAGCTTCAAGATCTGCAAGACCACCAAAGAGATCGACTAAACGTCCGAACTGTTGCTTGTTTATAGAAACTGCCAGAGCATTGATAGTGAAGTCACGGCGCAAAAGGTCTTGCGACAAATTAGACGGTTCAACCTGGGGCAAGGCAGCCGGGTACTCATAAAACTCGGTGCGAGCCGTAGAGAGGTCAACCAACATTTCATCGCCAAAGCGTAAAGTGGCGGTGCCAAAGCGTTCATGACTGGCAACCAGACTAAAGCGCTTGTCTTGTTCGACCAGCTTTTCGGCTAAATTGATGGCCGGTCCCTCAACCACAAAGTCTAAATCAAAGTTTGGCAAGTGCAAAAGCAGATCGCGTACAAAACCGCCTACGGTATAAACCCGCAAGCCCAGCTGATCACCGACCTTGCCCACGGCTTCGATGGTTTCATGCAAAACAGTGGGCAGCTGCTGCAACTCTTGGGCGAGACTGACATCTTGCCCGCTGCGGTGCACTGTGGCCCAGCCTGACTGGCTAAACTTTTCATATATGTGTGTGCGCCCAGAATCAGCCGACAAAGCATCGAGAATATCTTGTCTATTGACTAGACCGGTCAGATGTCCATTATCGTCAACCACAGGCAAACGTCCAATATCTTGGCTGACCATCAGCTTTTGCATCTCATCAAGGGTGGCATGCTTATCAACGCTGATGACCGGATGACTCATAAACCCAGAGACTCTGGCATGACTTAGTTTATGGTGACGACTCTGGTCTATGTCTCTCCTAGAGACTATTCCCACCATAGAGTCGCCATCCATGACCACCAAACCATCAATGTTATAGCGCAGCATCAAACGTCCGGCTTCTTCCATCGTGGTATCAGATTTGATGGTACGCACCGGGCTACGCATAAGAGCCTCGGCATTGGGCAGCGGCTTGGAATGCGCCTTAAGAATATCAACCAAGCGTGCTTTAACATGCTCAGGGTTGGCGCCCTTCAAAACAGCCGACCCAGCACCGCGGTGTCCGTCCCCACCAAATTCGCGCACAATATCTTGTACATTGACGGCGAGGCTGTCGCTGCGACCAACCAAATGTACCCGGTCGCGCATTTGCACCGCCGCAAAAGCGGCCTCACAAGATTCCAATTCTAAAAGTTGCCTGGTCATCACCGCCAGACCGTCAATATACTCTGGTACCTTGTGCGAGGCGATGACATATCTATGTCCATCCACTTCCAAGCGTAAGGCAGCCTTCAAGAGAGTCTCAAAAAGTTCCTGCTGCTCGCTTTCAAAGCGTACTTTCATACAATCTCTAATCATGCCGACATCGGCACCTTGCCCAAGCAGATAGGCTACCGCCGCCGCATCACGGGCGGTGGCACCAGAGAAAGTCAAGGCACCGGTATCTTCATAGATGCCTATGGCAATAACAGTTGCTTCAAAAGGGCTGAGCTTGACGCCTTCTTTCATAAGCCTTTCCACCACCAAGGTCGTGCAAGCGCCTACCGCTTCTATTTGCGAGCCGGGGGCAATATAACTAGGTGCCTCGTCATTAGAAGCAGACTTATGATTATGATGATCGAACACGACCACACCAGCTAGATGTGGCCGCATCCCTTTCTCAAGCAGATTGCGCGATAGTTCATCGAGCCTATCAAAACTCTGACAATCGACAAGAAAAACTCTCTCTATTTTGCTCATATCGACATAACGAATGTCTTGTATAGGCAACTTATCGCGGTGCAAAGCAATGAAATTGCGCACATTGCCGGTCAACTGCGCACTGAGAACCATGCGACAACCTTTATAGAGACGCGTCAAAGCAAACTGCGCCGAAAGGCAGTCAAAATCCATATTGCTATGACAAAGGGCTAGTTCCAATTCAGTTTTGCTCCGATGTGCCTCTATTGTACCCGGGCAAAACATAAGCCGATTTAGTCTTTTCTTTAGCTTTGCCTGGGCTTTTGCGGTTTTGAAGCCGGCGCCAAAGGGTATCTAATTGAATATTTAAATCGAGGTGCGACCATGTTCGCCGATACACTCACCCAACTTTATCTAGCTTGCACAGTCTTTGGCTGGGGCTTCATCATCGTCTCATTTTTCATGGGCGGTTTTGGTGAAAACGGCGACGGTGAATGCAATCACCTGCATTTAGACGGTCATAGCCACGGGCATGGCTTGCCCGAGCACACCCTTGGACAAACCCAAGGTCATGCGGTGGCACATGCCGGTCACACTCATAGTGATGGTCAGACGGGTGATAGCCAGTCAGGCGACGGTCACGACAACTCAACCCCAAGCAACGACTCCGCCAAAACAAGCATTGTCACATCGACGCGACCGTCTTTTCTGATGCAAGTGCTGAGCATCTTCAACCCCACCTCTATATCTGTCTTTACCGGCTTTGTCGGACTGTCCGGTCTCACCCTCAAAACGTTTCTGCCCTTTCTCGGTATTTTCAGCCTCATCCCGGCAATTCTTGTGGGGATTGTCTCGGTATCTTTGATGCGCAATCTATTTGCCTTGGTGACAGCCAAATTGAACGTTTCAAATACTGTCAAATCAAGTGATGCAATCGGGCACGTGGCTGAGGTAAGTGCCCCCATTGCCGAAGGCGGCACCGGTGAGGTGACCTATGTCATTGGTCAGAACAGATTTAATGCTGCCGCTAAAGCTATAAACGGCAACGAGACTATTAAAAAGGGTTCGAAAGTCTTGATTGTAGAGAGAGAAGGACACCTTGTCATGGTCGAACCATACAACGAAGAAAGCTGAACTGGTGCGCCTTTCAGCCGGTTGTCAAGATTATAAAGGTTTTTGCTCTAAAGCCGTCTGCGCCACCATATCTGGTTTAGCATAGTGGCAATTGAACCAGGAAACAAATATCGGACACTCGCCTTAATTCCTCAGCAAGAAGGGAATATGGCAAAAGAGAATAAAAGTCGGCAAAACTCCGACAGGAGGATCTTCAAATGGACACCATGCTGCTCTGGGGTGGCTTTGGATTGGGCTTCGTAGCCCTAATCTTCGTCTGTTACTTCTTCGCCAATCTATATCAAAAATGCGGACCCAACGAAGCTATGCTAATAACTGGTTTCACGCCTGGTGGACCGCAAATCGTTAGAGGCGGAGGCAAAATTGTCATGCCTCTCATTCATCAAAAGAATATTCTTTCGCTTGAAGTCATGACAATCGAGGTGCACTCACAAGCACCGATGATCACAAAAAACGGTATCCCAATTTATGTTGACGGTGTCGCGCAGGTGAAAGTAAGAGGTGACGAAGAAGCCATTGCAACAGCGGCAGAACGCTTCCTCAATAAGAGCCAGAACGAGATTGCCACAGTTGCTCACGAAACCCTTGTCGGTCATCTAAGAGCCATTCTCGGTACGATGACCGTAGAAGAGCTAATTCAGAGCTTTGACTCTTTTGCCTGCAAAGTGCAAGAAGTGTCTGTAGCTGACTTGGCTAAGATGGGTCTGACTGTAGATTCCTTCACCATCAAAGAAATTAGAGATACAGTCGGCTATCTGGAAGCTCTCGGGAAGAAACAAACTGCCGAAGCCAAAAGAAACGCCGCCATCGGTGAAGCTGAAGCGACAAAAGAAACCGAGATTGCTCGCGCCAATGCTTCTAGAGATGCTCAGATAGCGCAAGCGCAAGCCGCCGAGGAAGGTGCCAAGGCTAAGCTCGCCGCCGACACCCGTGTCGCTGAATCATCCAAAAACTTCCAAGTGTCGCAAGCCCAGTATCAAGCTGAAGTTTCGCGCACCAAGGCTGCTTCCGACATGATGTACGACATCATCAAGGCGCAGTCGCAGCAAAAACTAATTGAAGAGACTCAGAAGATCAAGATCATCGAAGCTCAAAAAGAAGTTGAACTGCAACAGGTGGAAGTGGCGAAGCGCCAAGTATCTTTGGAAACCGAGATCACCAAGCCGGCCGAAGCAGAACAGATGCGTATAAGACTGATGACGCAAGCCGAACAGGAAAAGCGCAAAATGCTCGCCGAAGCCGATGCCATGGCCATGAAGCTGCAAGCCCAAGGTCAAGCCGAAGCTCTCAAGCTTAAGTCTTCATCTGAAGCTGAAGCGATGAAACTAAAGGCTATAGCTGAAGCCGAAGCCCGCCGCGCTGTCGGTATGGCTGAAGCAGAGGCAGAAAGAGCCAAAGGTCTAGCCGAAGCCCAGGTAACAGCCGCCAAAGGTCAAGCCGAAGCCGACGCCATGGCTAAGAAAGCAGAAGCCTACAAACAGTACAACGACGCAGCCGTCGCCAACATGATTGTAGAGAAGCTGCCTGAGCTGGTGCAAGCCGCTGCTGCTCCCCTGGCGAAAGTGGGCAATATCACCCTGCTTTCAAACGGTGGAGACTCAACCGGAATAAGCAAAATATCGGCTGATGTAATGGGAGTAGCTGCCCAAAGTCTAACCATGGTCAAAGGACTAACCGGTGTAGACTTGACCGAAGCTCTGAAGATGAAGATTCAGGGCGGCGATAACGGCAAAACCCAGAATCAAACCGAAAAGACGAGTTAGTGAAGATCATAGTCACTGGAGCAAGCGGAGTCGGCAAAACCACCCTGGTGGAAGCGCTGGCTCCGCTTCTTTCTTTACCGGTCATTCCCGAAACGGCAAGAGAACTCTGCCGCCAGTGGGGAGCCGCCTATCCGGGCGAAATACCGTTAGAGAAACAAGAAGAATTTAAGTTTGCCGTTCTAGAGAAGCAAATTGCTCAAGAAAA
>Ga0102832_1002392_pt1 | contig 11546 bp, 11 predicted proteins | sample EBPBio282013_DNA_FD_88942 | JGI IMG/M metagenome (GOLD analysis project Ga0102832, IMG submission 88942) | Wastewater treatment Type I Accumulibacter community from EBPR Bioreactor in Madison, WI, USA - Reactor 2_5/28/2013_ DNA (Illumina Assembly) | ecosystem: Engineered > Bioreactor > EBPR >...
AGTCATGGAAAGTTTCGCGTTGTGGCAGACAGCGAAACTGGGGCGGATGTTGAGGCCGCGACAGCTGGAGTGCTACAGGGTGATGTCCTGTCCCCAGATTTGTTTAAAGCCTTCATCAACGATTTGGCTCAGTTTCTCGCGAATGCAGGCTGTACCGGGGTAAATGTCTCAGATGCGCGGAAGGCTATCCTTCTGCTGTTTGCAGACGATATTCTCCTATGGGGTGATACCCAAGCCGAACTTCAGCTACAGCTAGATTCCGTACGTGACTACTGCCGCCTGTGGCAACTAGAAGTGAGCGCCCCAAAGACAAGATCCTTCTCTCAGCGCACGCCAAGTTGGATGGTCCTCTGCAGTACGATGGCAAGGACTTGGAAGTGGTTGATGATGGTGCCTATCTAGGTGTCTCGTTTTCTGGTCAGACCGACTTTAGTGCGATGATTGATAAACCAGTCAAAAAGGCACTCAGCGCGCAGTCAGCGCTTTCAAAGATACTGACTAGCAGGCGGCTACCGATGCTCTTGAGGTACACAGTTTGGTCCGCTATGGTGCGTCCCATTTTGGAGTGGGGTACTGAAGTGTATACGCCTCCCAAGGTTGAGATCTTTGAATCTGTGCAGCGAGCGGCACTGCGCATGATTACGGGGGGTCAACTGCACACACCCATTTTAGTCTTGGAGGGAGACTTAGGTGCGTGTTCTATGCAGGCGAGGATGGACATACGCAAGTGTGCTCTGCTCGGAAAAATTCAGTTGGCGTCCGATGAGTCTCTACTGGGACAGTTGCGAGGTCAATCACGCGGGAAGAAAATTAGAGGTAAAAAAGTCCTCAGGGACGAGTTCGAGTGTCTTACAAAGGAGGTGTTGGTTCCGGCTGGCCTTCCTCGTGCTGTGGCCGCACACCCGCCCGTGGTTCGTCCGCAACCCGCAGCCGATGCTGCGCTGCATTGCCGAGCCCGAGCGCGTCGGCCGCCTGCTGGCCGAGGCGATCTCCGCCGCGCCGGTGCGCCCCGTCACGCGCGCCGCCGACGCCGCAAAGCCCGTCCCCGCCTCCACCCGCCCCGCCCCCGTCTCCGCCAAGTCCGGTGAAGCCCGACACGCGATTTTGCACTAAAAGACACCAGGTCTTTCACACCTCGATTTTTCGCTCCGCCCGTGGGCAAGAGGCTGGCACTCTGATGCTTCCTCTCCCCCAATTATTGACCGTTGTGCCGGCGTTTAGCGACCCCTCGGACCCGAGATAATTACCTCGCGGGCAGCACCCGCCTCATTGGAGTTCGAGCCTATCGTGTAGGTCGTGCTGACGGCCTCGAACCGGCAGCCAGCGAAGGCATCCCGGACGGCGGCCACGTCGTTCAGCGAGACCAGGAAGCGGCCCTTCACACGCCTCAACCGCTCGGCCAGCCGGCCGAGGTCCTCTCTGGACCACAGGCCCTTTCCGTAGTCGGTCTCCGACCCCCAATAGGGCGGGTCGCAGTAGAACAGGGTGCCAGCCCGGTCGTAGCGATCGACGAAGGCATCCCAGGGCAGGCATTCGATCGCTACCCCGGCCAGGCGCTCGTGCACGCCCTCCAACAGCGGCACCAGCTTGGTGATGTCGAAGCGGGCCGGGCCATAGGTGACGCCGAAGGTCTGCCCGGCGACTTTGCCACCGAACGCCGTCCGCTGGAGGTAGATGAACCGGGCGGCCCGCTCGAGGTCCGTGAGGGTGGCGGGATCGGTGGCCTTCAAGCGCTCGAATTCCCGCCGGCTTGTGAGCTGCCAGCGGATCATGTCCAGGAAGGCCACGTAGTGGCGCTGGAGCACCCTGAACAGGGTGACGACCTCGCCGTTGATGTCGTTCACGACCTCGCCCGGCGCTCGGAACGGGCGACGTAGGAAGACCCCTCCCATACCGACGAAGGGCTCGGCATAGAGCTGGTGCGGAATGCCAGCGATCCGGTCGGCGATGCGGTCGGCCAGGTTGCGCTTGCCGCCGATCCAGGGGGCCACCGGCCGCGCCGGCCGTGCAGGAATAAGACTCGACTCTCGCTTCATGATGCTCTCGATTCGACCCGCCCCTGCAGGGGTGGCGGGATGGCCACGGTAGGCCGCTGTGGTCGTGCGGAGCCCACTCCGCGGTTTGCACGGCACCCACCGTGCAACCCCTGCCGGCCTATGGCGCGGCAGCAGGATCGAAAATGCGCGACCGACGCTGCGTCGGAGAGGGATGCGCAAATGGTAGATACGCCCAAGCAGCGCGCCGGCGCCGGCTTCCTATTTGAACTCTTGGATGGCGGAAACTCTTTCAAACTCACCCTGCCGCCGATCGCCATCAATGCGATCGCCAGCGCACCCGTTTCCATATCGGTTGAACTGTCGATCGAGCAGCTGGACAGCCTGATCGAGGGACTTGGAACACAACGAGCAGCAGCCAGCGTTCGACAACCGCAAGAGCCGATGAGTCCGCCGCCCACGGCTCTCGATCCGAAGTGGCTCACGTCGGATGACCCTTTGACCGGCAACTCCGTCGTCCAACTTTGCCACCCGAACACGGGTTGGCTGCAGTTCGAATTCCCACCCACGGAAGCCGCTAAGCTAGGTCGCTTGCTTCAGGATCAGGCGCAGCTCGCTCGTGCACCGCGTCGGCCGAACTAGCGCCGCCGCCGCCACTACCGGTGACACGGCAAGGCCCAAATGCAGGAGAGGCCGCGCCCACGGGGGCACTACCAACTACTACCGGCTCGTCGGGGTTCAGCGTGATGACGATCTTGTTGATGTAGCTGGCTTCAGAAGCACTGGCGGCATCGACGGACCCGGGCGAAGCAATCTCCAGAGTGTGAACGATGGTATCGGCTGGCAGCCCGGCACGCGCCAGGAGATCGGCGTCAGCGAAGAGGCCATCGAGCGGGTTTAATCGGCGCGCGCCCGGCGACCGGTCGGCCCTGATCGTCGAAGGCAATGGATTTTCGAGGCGCGCTTCCTCGGCCGCCGCCTTCGCCTCGGCCAGCGCCAGTGTCACCTTCACCATCAGCGAGGTCGGCAGCTGGCGTCGGAACCGCCAGCAAATGGCGTACAGGGCGTGCCGCTGCCGCACGGTGATGGGGGTTGGCGCCCGGGCGGCGGCAACCAGCGTGTCGGCGATGCGCTGAGCGTTGGCGGACAGACCTCGGACGCCCCTAAGGGCGAACGCCGCATGCCGATCGAGGGAGGTCATCGGCGCGACATAGCGCTGCGGCCGCGGCGCGAGGCCCACGGCCGTCATGCGAGCGGCCCGATCAGCGTGCCGGTCGCCCCGATCCAGGTGACGTTCGCCGACCCGGCGACGGAAGCGCCGGCCGCGCCGCCGGCCATGGGGTCACTGCCGTAGTCTGTCCCCGTGCCACCCGCGGCGCCGGGCTGCCCCCAGTCGCCGCCAGCACCACCGTCGCCGGCATCGCAGCTATGGTCGAAGACTGTCCAGCCCTCGCCACCGTCGCGCATCACCGTGGCCGTGGCACCTTGGCCGCCGGCACCCGGACCAGTCCCATAGCCTGGCCAGCCCGGGGAGCCGCCCGGCGGGCTGCCGATCCCGACGGGCGCATAGCCCAGGCCGCCAGGCGCCACATTGTGTCCGGTGCCGCCGCCGCCGCCGCCAGCGCCGGCGTGCGCCGAGTTGCCGCCGCCGCCGCCACCACCACCGCCGCCACGCAGGGTGCCGTAACGGTTGTCGAGGGTGAGCGGCCCATTGTTGGTGTCGATCGCGGCGCTGCCAGCCTGGCCATTGCCGGTCGCGCCATCGCCGCCCCGGCCGCCGGCGCCCGACACGGTTCCGAGGTTGATCAGCGTCGGCCTGAAGCCCAGCGGGAAGCCACCCCTCACGATCGCCGGCACGCCTGCGACGGCCGAGTAGACCTCGACGCCAGGATCGATCGTGACCGTGACTGTCTGATTGCTGCGCAGGTAGCCGTTCAACCCGGCCAGGGTGCGCAGGTTGAGGTTGGCGACGTTACTGGTGATGTGCACGTCTACGGGCGGGCCCGGCGGGCCGAGCGGATTGTCTCCGCCCGGTGCGTCGCCGATGGCGTCGTACATGCGGCTGTCGTCGTCGATCGCGATGACCTCGGCCTTGTCGAGGTCCCGGATGGTGACCCCGATGACGCGCAGCGGTTTGGCATAGGTCTCGGCGGTGCCGAAGGCCGCAAGGGTGCGTTCTTCACCGCCTCCGACGTAGATGTAGGGAAGATCGCCGCCGCCGATGACGACAGCGAAGGGGTTTCCGGCAACGGCGGTCGCCGCGAACGGTCCAGCGACCTCGCCGGCGCGCGTGCGGAGCGCGATGCACTTGGCGCCAGGCGCCGACCAGTCCAGTTCTTCGGACAACACGAGCGTCCGACTGCCGGCGTCGAAATCGAGGACCTCGGCCCACTGACCCCAGGCCGGCATGTCGTGCGCGAGTCGGATCGGGTCGCCGTAGAGCAGCAGCAGCCCTTCGGCTTCGGTCGGAATGGTGACGGCGCGCCGCCGGTACTTGTTGGCGCGCGCCATCATCATGCCGACGTAGTAGGCCTGCGCTCGCTTGGTGCAGCCGAACAGCTGGACGGTCGTCGGGTTCTCGGCCGAGGAGCCCGGGAGCGTGGCCGACACCGTCGCGGGCTTCCACGAGCGCGGCTCGATGTATTCCACATCGACCTGGTCCGCCGTCTTCTCGTCGGGGAACTTGTAGGCGATCTCGATGCCGCGGCGCATGTTGCGCGGGGTGAACAGGGCCGCCGGCGCGGTGGCCGGAAGGTCGCGCACGAGCCGCACGATCGGCCCCTGGATGACCGGCTGAGCGACCACGCAACGGCCGATGCGGCTCAGGATTTCCCAGGCGGTGCTGGAGGTGTCGCATACGGCGTCGAAGGTCCAGTCGCGGGTGTCGAAATCGGCCTTGTGGGCGTAGATGCCGGCGAGGTCGACCTGCGCCTCCTCCAGCCGTCCACCGTTCTCGGACAGGCACACGTAGGCCGCCGCGTCGCAGGGGTTCCGGGTCTCCACGACGGCGGTGGTCATGCGGCCAGTCGTGGGGTTCCAGGTCGGCAGCTTGCGGGTGGCGACGAGGTTGAACTGCCTGCTCGCCGCGCCGTTGAGATTGCCGGTTGCCCTGGCCTTCACCGCCAGCAGGGTCATGCCCGGATAGGTGCGCGTGCCGGGCTGGCGGCCGCGCAAGCCGATCCACACGGCGGTGTTGCCGGCGCGCGCCGAGGTGTCCTTGGCATTGGTGCGTCGCGCACGAGCTTCATAGCGGCCGCCGGTCACGTCGACGCGCACGGTCCAACGCTGCGGCGTGCGCGTTCCCATGGTGTGGCTGACGGAGGACGCGAGGAACCAGCTGCCCGTCGCCGCGCCGGTGTCGTCGATCGGGCGTAGCTGGAAGTCGAGCTGGATCGAGCGGTTGTCGAAGCCGCCGGAGTCGTTGGCGTAGTAGAGGCCGTCAGACGCGGCGTAGTCGAATTCCACCGCGTCGATCGCCGTGCCTGCGGGATTGATCGTGAAGGGTCCGTTCCAGGGTGACCCGACCTCGCTGCCCGGCAGCTCGACGTCGGCGAGGTCGCGCGACACCAGCATCATCGGGTCGACGAGGTCGGTGTCGATCGCGGCGCCGGGCGCCACCTGTTGCCAGGTGATCTCGGGATAGGACGCGACCGGCGTGTCGCCGACGAGAACCTCGTGGATCGTGCACTCGCCCTGGGTCACCACCATCAGAAGGTGCAGGTATTGCTCGTTGCCCTCGAACGACTGGTAGGGCTGGTGCGCATAGTCCGGATAGACCCGGTGCCGTCCGAACAGCTCGGGGATGGGCTGCCCCAGTCGCGCCGAGTTGCCCTGCGCCTGGAGGCTGTAGGTCGGCGACGACTGCGCCGAGGTGCCGCCGAAGCTGCCGGCCATCCCGGCGGGTGCGGCTGGCGGCGGTTGCACGAACAGCGACACCAGACCGTAGACAACTGCGTTGAGCCCTAGCGCGATACCTGCGGAGAGGAGGCTCATACCGACAGACCCCGCAGTGAGCCCGAGGCCGAAGAAGGCTGACACAGCTGGAGCCAGATACGGGGCCACCACCGCGATTGCGAGCGCGGCCACGGCCGTCACGACGGTCAGGGGGTTCGAGCCGCCACCACCTTGCGGCAGCGTGTGCAGTCCCACGATGTCCTGTGGTCCGATAATCGTCTTGCCCCAGTCCCGCCGGAGCACGGCGAGACCGTTGTGCGTGATCACCGTCGGCCGCACGAACTCCCGGCGGCGGCGGCCGTCGGCGCCACGCACGACGGCGGTGTGACGGCGTAGGGCGCGGTGCCGGCTCACGAACCGGCGAATGGTCATCGGCCGGGTGAGCTGCCAGGTGGTCCGCTGGGTGGGTTCACAGGGGTTGTAGATGTGGTGCACGTAGCCCATCACCGCTCTCCGTCGACAGGTCTGTAGAGCCCGGTGATGCGCCATCCCGCGAGCTCGAGGTGGAACAGGCTGTTGAGCACCGAGCCGGAGCCCGCCACGCAGTGCAGCACGCCCGGAGGATCGGCAACGAAGACTCCGATGTGGTGCGGGTGCGCCCGGTGGCCCAGCATCACAGCGTCGCCGTCGCGGGCCGCACCCGGCTGGTCGATCCGCTGCCAGCCGAGCAGCGCCGGCCGCTCGCGGAACTGCCTCATCGCGACCAGCAGCGGCGCATTCAAGACCATCGCAGGGATGTCCCGGCCGAAGCCCGCGCCCTGCACATGGCGGAAGAAGTGCCAGCAGTTGAACGCCTGCGGGCCGGCGCCGGCCGGGTCGTAGGCCATGCCGATGAACTGGGTGGTCCAGTGCTCGGCGCTCACAGGCCGATCAACCCCGGGAAGCTGCGCGCCTTGTACAGCTCGCGCGGGAAGGCGACCGAGAGGTCGGCGCCGGTGTTGGCGCGCGCCGAGATCTTCATCACGCCGACCTTGACCTCCGACAGCGTGAATACCGGCGGCTTCGACATCTGCGGTCCGGTGCGATCGCCGTTCAGGTACGGCCGATAGCAAATCCGGATCGGACGGCCGTCGATGACGGCGGCATCGAGCTGGTCGACGACCTCGCGGCCGACGTTGTCGAACTCGACCTGGATTTGCGGCCGGGGTGCGATCTCGATCGGCGGCAGCGTGAACTGGAACGCCATTGCCACGAAAGTGACCGGCTCTCCACCTCTTACAGGGGCAGCGATTTCCAGCTGGGCGACGAAGTCGACGCGATCGAGGGCGACGAAGATCGAGGTGAGCCGGCCCGCGTCGTCGACGAAGGTCGGGTGCCGGATTTCCAGCGTGTGGACGATGATCTCGGCATCGTTCTGCGGCGCGGCGGCGAAGGCCTCGCGCAGGGCCTCTTCCATGTTGGGATCGGCCACGGCTAGACCCACCCGGCCTTGATGTCGATCAGCTCCAGGGTCGCGTGATCGGCGGCGGCCAGGACCTGGTTCTTCAGGCTACGAGCATGCACCCGGCGCGCGATGACGATGTTGCTGACGGCATCGCCGAAAGCGCCGAACTCGGCGGCGGTGAACGGCACGGCCGCGTTGTCGGCGGCGATGAAGGCGAAGTTGGGGGGCCAGGTAGCATTCGGCAGGCCCTGCACGAACCGATCCGCCTTCTGGACGATCGCCGCGATGCGCTGTTGGGAGTCGTTGTCGAGCTGATAGGTCTTGCCCTGGTAGGTGACGCCGGCCGCGTTGCGTGCGTCCAGCTCACGCTCGACCGCAGCCTCCTTGGCGGCCTTCGCGTCGGCCAGCGCGGGCTGGACCGGCGGCGGCGGCTGCATCGTGCCACCTTCAAGCCTCCAGCCGAAGCTCGCCTGGTCGTGCTGAATGGCGACAAAGGTCGGATGATCTTCGTAGCCGGGTGGTGGCGAAGGCGGATCCGAGTCGTACTGGACCACGTTGACCACCTCCTTGGTGGCCGGATTGACGATCACGTAGTTGCGCTGCATGGCGCTGCCTCACCAGTTGTAGTGCACCCAGATGAAGATCGCGCCGCTGCCGCCCGCGCCGCCGGCGGCGCTGTAGCCGTCACCGCCGGCAGCCCCGGCGCCGCCGGCGCCGACGGCGTAGGAGTAGGAAGCGGCGGGCGCGCTGTAGATGTGCTCGACGATGCCGCCCGAGGAGCCGCCATAGCCGCCGAGCGCCCAGCCAACGGCGTTGGTGCCGCCGCCGGCACCGCCCGCGCCAGAGTTCGCATTGGCCGCGCCGCCGCCCGATGCGTAGGCGCACGTGCCGCCGGGCCCGAACTCTGTGCTGCCGCCAGTGCCGCCAGCAGCCGAGGCGCTGGCCGACACTTCGTTCCACGACCCGGGATCGCCACGTGTGCCTGCCTGGTTGCGCACGTTGCCGCCGCTGCCGACACCCGGCGCGCCGGCCGCGATATGGGTGCTGCCGGCCCCGCCGGGGGCCGTGAGCGCGCCGAAGGTGGTGCTGCCGCCCGTGCTGCCGGGCGAGGTGTTGTTGGCACCACCACCTCCACCGCCGCCGCCGACCGCGATGACCCGCATCCACTTGGCGCCGCCTGGAAGGTTCCACGTGCCGCTGCCGCTGGTGAGCGCATGGAAGGTCGGCGCGGTCGTCGACTGGTTGGGCAGCGTCGACCAGGCGACGGCGTAGTCGGTGTTGCTGGTCTTTGCGAGCACCTGCCCCGTAGTGCCGCCGGCCGGGAAGGTCGCGAGGTAGGCCACCACCTCGGCCGCAACCCTGGCCAGCGTCTTGACCTGCGAGCCGTCCGGCAAGGTCACGATGCTGTTGGTGCCCGACGCGGGTCCCTGCACGACGGCGCGAAGGATGGCGGCATTCGTGACGATCTGCGAGATCGCGGCGGCGAGATCGGAACCGAGCGACATGGACTTCCCCTACGGCGTGTAGTGAGGCCACAGCGCCGACGGCGCCATGGCAGCGTTGAAGGCGGCGATCTGGGAGAGCAGGTACGCCTGGTCCTCGAACAGCAGGATGTTGAGCGTGGGCTCGTCGATCATGGGGCGCTCGCGAACATCGAGGGTGGCCTGAACTTCCACCCACAAGCCGTTCCGGAAGCTGGCCGGCGCCTTCCCGCTGTTGAAGCGGACGGTCGAGCTCACCAGGCCGAGCCCCATCAGGAGCGTGATCTGGAACCAGCCACTCCAGCCGACGCGATGACGCAGCCAGGCTTCGAACCAGGAGTACTCTTCCACGGTGAAGTACCAGGTGGCCTTCACGGTCGACCACGGGGCGGTGCTCCGCCGGCGCTGCCGCGGCGCGCCGACGTCGAACTCGGTGCGGGACACCGACGGATCGTCCTCGATCGTGTAGCCGCTGACGGCTGGAAGCGGCAGCCGGGCGGGCCATTGCTCCAGGGGCGGAGACGCAAGCGGGCCCGCCGGGCCCGCCGGGGTCGCCGCCGCGTAAGGAAAGCTGCCGATCGGCCTGGCGCCGTACATCGGCTAGCTCGCGCACTTCAGGAAGGCTTCCAGCTCGGCGTACCGGAGGCCGAGGCGGGTCTCGCCGGTCGGGACTTCGCGGGTCCGGGCTTCCATCACCGTCTCGATCTCGGGGATGAAGTGCTGCATCTGAGCCAGCAGGACGTTGCCGTCCTTGTCAGGCTCTCCCGCCGGGACCATGACGGGCTTGCCGTTCTCGTCGACGACGGGGAGCCATTGGCCGACCGGTTCATCCCGCTCGATCATGCGAGTGACCAGCACCGGCTTGCCGTCGACCACCTCGACGGCGCGCTCGGTGGCCTCGACCTTGCGGACCTTCGGGCGCTCGACCGCGACCGAGTACTCCTCTGTCGTCACGATCTCGTCGGCGCACAGGAACGCATAGCGCCACGGGTCGAGGCCTTCGGCTTCCAGCGCGTCGCGTACGTCCTGAGCGACGTAGCCGACATGGATGCGAGCGGCGGCGCCCTTCTCCGCGACAGACTCGGCGAGCTGGTAGAAGACGGGACCCTTGTCGAGGATGCGTCGGGCGGCACGGCGCTCGGCGTCGATGCCCGAACGCTTGCCTACCTTCGTCTCGCCGTCCGACGTGTTGATGGTGCCGGTGCCAGCGTAGATGACGCTGGCGCGGAAGCTGCCATTGCCGAGCGAGTAGGTATTGTCGACATAGGGGATGAAGTTGCCGCCGTTCTTCAACGTCCATCGGGTCGAGCCCGCGGTCTTGAACTCCATGTCCCCGCTGCCAGCCGCCGAGGTGCCCCACATCGTGATGGCGGAGCCATTGGAGTTCTGAAACCCGAAGGTGCCAGCGTCGCCGACCGCGCCAGTCAGCACCTGAAAATTTGAGGCGGCCACGTTGCCGGAAACGTCGAGCTTCTGTGCGGGCGCCTTCCCGACGCCGAGGCCGGTGGAGTTGAGGCGCGCTGCTTCCGTGCCGCTGCCGGTGTACCAGATATGCGCGCTGACAGTGTAGCCTGACCTGACTACCTGGTAGATCGCATTGGCCGCGCCATAAGAATCGTTGAGCGCGCGGAGTGTGAGCACCTGACCATTGGTGTTGAAATCCCAATTCTTCTCATCGGACGAACCGGCGGTGTTGACGATAGAGAGGCCCGTCTTCGTCGTGAGCGGCTGGTAGTGAAGGGCCACGCCGCCGACACGAAGGCCAGTCGCGACGGCCAGATAGCGTGTCACGCTCGCGTCGCCGCTGCCGTTCATCACGACTGCGCCCTGCGCGGCCAGCGCCGCCAGCAGCTCAGCGCGCGTCATCGTCTTCAGCGCCCCGACCGAGACGTCGTAGACCAGGAACAGGTCGCCGGCCGCCGTCCCCGCGCCCGTCAGGGCCGGGAATACCGCAGTGTCGTTCAGCCCCCGGATGGTCGGCGTTACTGGCATCTGGATGCTCCGATCAGGCCACGGCCTCGACGACGATGCCGAGGCCGGTGGTCTTGATGTTGAAGTTCGAATCGCGGGACGTCGGCACGTAGCGCCAGCCGATGCCCCGGGCGTAGTGCTCGGACGCATCGAGCCGGTTGAACTCGGTCCACACCGCCGACGGCGATGCCGGATCGTCGGCCGTCGTCCTCACGAACACGGCACCGTCGGCCTCGTCTCCCAGCACCGCCCCGTCCCAGCTCGGCCAGGTGTCGGCCTCGCTCGAGCGGGTGTCGAAGTCGTCGAGCATGTTGAGCACGATCGCCTCGATGTAGGACGTGACCCGGCAGTGCTTCACCGAGCCGAGGTCGATCGGCGCCAGCGGCTCGTAGTACCCGCTGCCTGAGTCCGGCTTGCCCAGCGCGTCACCCGTGGCGGGGTCCCCGATGACGTCGCCGGTGTCCGGGTTGCCGAGCAGGAACGGCTCGCCCAGGCGCACGCCGGACGGGTAGTCCCACGAGACCAGGGCGTCGACGCTGGCCGCCGAATCGAACTCGTCCGCGCCCTCGATGTAGAGAGCGCCATCCTCTGCGACGACACCCACCTTGGTCCCGGTGAATGCCGGGCTCTCGAGGGCGAACGTCAGCGTCGTGAAGTCGAGCATGCCGCCCTGGTTGACGACGGTGCTCGCGAAGTTGCCGCTGTAGTTCCCCGAGGAGTCGAGGAACTTCATCATGATGGTGCCGGTCTTGGCCGGCAGCA
>Ga0102832_1002393_pt1 | contig 11533 bp, 10 predicted proteins | sample EBPBio282013_DNA_FD_88942 | JGI IMG/M metagenome (GOLD analysis project Ga0102832, IMG submission 88942) | Wastewater treatment Type I Accumulibacter community from EBPR Bioreactor in Madison, WI, USA - Reactor 2_5/28/2013_ DNA (Illumina Assembly) | ecosystem: Engineered > Bioreactor > EBPR >...
ATGTCGGACGAACGCTACATCGTGGTGCTGGGCGACCGCCGCTACGCGATCCACCGCAAGTGGGCGCGCCTGCCGGCGGGCGAGGCGTTCGGTTTCCTGTCCGACCTCGTGGTCGACCGCGACGGCCGGGTCCACGTCGCCCAGCGCGGCACCGACCGGCCGGTGCTCGTCTTCGGGCGCGACGGCCGGCTCGAGGGCAGCTGGGGCGAGGGCGTGCTGGCCGAGCCGCACTACCTGAACCTGGCGCCGGACGGCTCGATCCTGGTCGTCGACCGCGACGCCCACCAGGTGCTGCGCTTCGACACGCAGGGCCGGTTGCTGCAGGCGCTGGGGCGGCGGCACCAGCCGGCCTTCCAGGCGCCGTTCAACAGCCCGACCGCCGCCGCGCAGGCGCCGGACGGCGAGATCTACGTCGCCGACGGCTACGGCAATTCCTGCGTCCACCGCTTCGCGGCCGACGGCCGCCTGCTCGCCAGCTGGGGCACGCCGGGCGATGGCCCGGGCCAGTTCACCACGCCGCACGCGGTGTGGATCGACCGCTTCGACCGGGTACTGGTCGGCGACCGCGAGAATAACCGCGTGCAGGTCTTCGACCGCGCCGGCACGTTCCTCGCCGGGTGGCGCGACTTCTACCACCCGATGCAGCTGTGGGCCGACGACCGCGACCTCGTCTTCGTCACCGACCAGATCCCCCGGATCAGCCTGCTCGACCGCGACGGCCGGCTGGTCGGGCGCTGCCGCGGCGCGATCAACGGCGCGCATGGCCTGTCGGGCGACGCCGCGGGCAACCTCTACCTCGCCGAACTGCCGCCGCAGGAAATCACCAAGCTGGAAAGACTGAATGACTAGACTGTATTCGCTGATCGCCGTCGTTTTCGTCGCGGCGACGCTCGGCGCCTGCTCGCACCCCGACCGCCTGCCGGCCGTGCCGCGCTCGGAAACGACCCGTGCCCTGCCGCTCGGCATTCCCAACGCGCGCTTCTTCGCCGACGAGGAGCCGACCGCGATTCTCGCCGAGGCCCAGCGCGCCTCGGAGCGCGAGATCGCGACGCTGCGTGCCGAGGGCAAGGCGGTGACGGCGGCCAACCTGCCGCCGGTCTACTTCCTGGCGGTCTCGGGCGGCGGCGACAACGGCGCCTTTGGCGCCGGCCTGATGAACGGCTGGACCGCCGCCGGCAACCGGCCCGAGTTCAAGCTGGTCACCGGTGTCAGCACCGGCGCCCTGATCGCGCCGTTCGCCTTCCTCGGTCCCGAGTACGACGCCGCGCTGCGCGAGGTCTACACGACCATGACGGCCGCCCGTGTCTTCAAGGCGCGCGGCCTCACCGCGGCGCTGTTCGACGACGCGATGGCCGACACGAGCCCGTTGGCCGAGATCATCGCCCGCTACGCCGACGAGAAGATGTTCGCGGCGATCGCCCGCGAGTACAAGGAAGGCCGCCTGCTGCTGATCGGCACGACCGATCTCGACGCCCAGCGGCCGGTGATCTGGAACGTCGGCGCGCTGGCGGCCAGCGGCAAGCCGGAGGCGCTCGACCTTTTCCGCAAGATCCTGCGCGCCTCGGCGGCGATCCCCGGACTGTTCCAGCCGGTGATGATCGACGTCGAGATCGACGGAAAGAAGTACCAGGAGATGCACGTCGACGGTGGCGCGATCGCCCAGCTGTTCCTCTACCCGGCCTCGGTCGAGTCCGGGCGCTTCACCAAGCGCAAGCGCGTCGCCTACATCATCCGCAACGCCCGGCTCGACCCCGACTGGGCGATGGCCGAGCGGCGCACCGTCAACATCGCCGGCCGGGCAATCGACACCATGCTGTCGGCCAGCGGCCAGAACGACGTGCTGCGCACCTACTTCATCTCGGCGCGCGACGGCGTCGACTACAACCTCGCCTACATCGGCAAGGACTTCGAGGCGCCCAAGAAGGGCGAGTTCGACCAGGCCTACATGAACGCGCTGTACGACTACGGCTTCCGGCAGGCGCAGGCCGGCCGCGAGTGGCACAAGCTGCCGCCGGGCCTGGCCACCACCACCACGACGACGCCGGTGCGGTGATGCGGAAGGAGCGAGGGGACATGGACGAGGAAGCGATGGAACTGCTGGCCCGGCGGGCCGGCCTCGACAAGGCGCTCGCGGAGTATCGCGACGACGTCCGGGCGGCGGCGATGCAGGCGGCCGACGTGGCCGCCAAGATCAAGGCGCCGGCCAGCCCGGCGGCCGAGCCGTGGCCGCCGATGCGCGCCGGGAGGGGCCTGTGACCGACCTGCACTGGCTGACCGTCACGGAGGCGGCCGACAAGATCGCCCGGCAGGAAGTGACCGCCACGGCGCTGACCCAGGCGCTGCTCGATCGCGCCAGCAAGCTCGATCCGCGGTTGAATGCCTACATCACGCTCGATGGCCAGGCGGCGATGGACGCCGCCGAGGACGCCGACCGCGAGGCGGCGGTCGGCCGCCGGCGCGGCCCGCTGCACGGCGTGCCGGTCGGCATCAAGGACATCATCGACGTCGCGGGGCTGGCGACCACCGGCCACTCGAAGATCCTGCAGGGCAACATCGCCACCGCCGACGCGGTGTGCGTCGAGAAGCTGCGCGCCGCCGGCGCCATCGTGCTGGGCAAGCTGTCGACCCACGAGTTCGCGATCGGCGGGCCGAGCTTCGACCTGCCGTGGCCGCCGGCCCGCAACCCGTGGAACACCGACCACCATCCCGGCGGCTCGTCGTCCGGCTCGGGCTCGGGTGTCGCGGCCGGCCTGTTCCCGATGGCGCTCGGCACCGACACCGGCGGCAGCGTGCGCAACCCGGCCAGCGCCTGCGGCATCGTCGGCCTGAAGCCGACCTACGGGCTGGTGTCGCGGCGCGGCGTCTTCCCGCTGTCCTTCACGCTCGACCATGTCGGGCCGATGACCCGCACGGTGACCGACAACGCGCTTATGCTGGGCGTGCTGGCCGGCCACGACCCGCTCGACCCGGGCAGCGCGCCGTCGCTGCCGGGCCACTACGCGGCGGCGCTCGACCGTGGCGTGAAGGGCCTGCGCGTCGGCTTCGTGCGCCACTTCCACGAGACGGACATGCCGGCCGCGCCGGAAGTCGACGCTGCGCTGACCCATGTCGAGCGCACGCTGCAGATGGAGGGCGCCGAGGTCCGCACCATCCGCCTGCCGACGCTGACCGAGTTCGGCGCCGTGAACCGCGTGATCCTTCAGAGCGAGGCGTGGTCGATCCATGGCCCGTGGCTGCGCGAGCGGCCAGGCGACTACGGCCAGCTGGCCCGCCGCCGGCTGATGCCGGGCGCCTTCTTCGGCGCCGGCGACTACGTCAAGGCCCAGCGCCGGCGACGCGAGATGATCGCCGAGGTCGAGGCGGCGCTGCGCGAGGTCGACGTGCTGATGTGCGCCAGCTCGATGGACCCGCCGTGCCGCATCGATCGGCCGGCCGACGTCGAGCGCACCTATCCGCGCCAGGCGCGCACGCCGTTCAACGTCACCGGCCACCCGGCGATCGCCATGCTGGCCGGCCTGTCGGTCGAAGGCCTGCCGCTGTCGGTCCAGTTCGTCGGCCGCTACTTCGACGAGGCGACGGTGTTCCAGGTCGCCCGGGCGTGGGAACGCGCCGCCGGGACGGACAAGAAACATCCGCCGATCGTCTGATAAGGAAAAAGACTCGTTGAATGAGAACTTGTCGCGCGAGGCCGGCTTGCCGGCCCGCGCGGCAGGGGCAAGATGGGGAGCATGAGCTCCCGCCGCCAAATCCGTCTCGGCGCTTTCATGCGCCCCGTCAGCATCCACACCGCCGCCTGGCGCTATCCCGGCGGCACGCCGGACGCCAACTTCAATCTCAAGGCGCTGATTTCCTACGCGAAGACGCTCGAACGCGGTCTGTTCGACGCCTTCTTCATGGCCGACCACCTCGCGGTGCTGAACATGCCGATGGAGGCGCTGAAGCGAAGCGCCACCGTCACCTCGTTCGACCCGCTGACGCTGCTGCCGGCGCTCGCCCAGCACACGCAGCACCTCGGCCTGATCGCCACCGCCTCGACCACCTTCGAGCCGCCCTACACGCTGGCCCGCCGCTTCGCCTCGCTGGATCACATCTCGGAAGGCCGCGCCGGCTGGAACCTCGTCACGACGTCGAACCCCGACGCGGCGCTGAACTTCGGCATGGACGACCAGATGGAGCACGGCGAGCGCTATGCCCGCGCCCGCGAGTACTTCGACGTCGTCACCGGCCTGTGGGATTCATGGGCCGACGACGCCTTCATCCGCGACGTCGAGTCGGGCATCTACTTCGACCCGTCGCGGCTGCACGTCCTCGACCACAAGGGCAAGTACCTGAAGGTGCGCGGTCCGCTGAACATCGCCCGCCCGGTGCAGGGCTGGCCCGTAGTCGTGCAGGCCGGCGCCTCCGACGCGGGGCGCCAGCTGGCGGCCGAGACCGCCGAGGTGGTGTTCGCCGCCGGTGGCCCGATCGACGCGGGCCGCGCCTTCTACGCCGACGTCAAGGCGCGCACCGCCAAGGCCGGGCGCAATCCCGACCACATCAAGATCCTGCCCGGCGCCTTCGTGATCGTCGGGTCGTCGCTCGACGAGGCGCGCGAGAAGCGCGCCCGGCTCGACAGCCTGGTGAACTACGACAGCGGCATCGCCGCGCTGTCGATCGCGATCGGCCAGGACGCGCGCGCCTTCGATCCCGACGGGCCGCTGCCCGAGATCCCCGAGACCAACGCCAGCAAGAGCGGCCGCGAGCGGGTGATCGCGCTGGCCCAGCGCGAGAAGCTGACGGTGCGCCAGATCGCGGGCCGGCTGGGCGGCTACGGCGGGCTGGCGATGATGGGCACGCCGGCCATGATCGCCGACCAGATGGAAGAGTGGTTCACCACCGGCGCCTGCGACGGCTTCAACGTGATGTTCCCGTACCTGCCGGGCGGGCTCGACGATTTCGTCGACAAGGTCGTGCCCGAGCTGCAGCGGCGCGGCCTCTACCGCACCGCCTACGAGGGCCGCACGCTGCGCGAGAATCTCGGCCTGCCGCGGCCCGACAACCGCTTCTTCCCGGCGACCGCCAAGGCAGCCGAGTAGCGCGGGTGGCCTCGCGTCATTTCAGGTGGATGATCGGCGTCTGCTGTCCCTGGCACTTGAAGCAACAGTTCTCGCAGCCCTGCTTGCCGTCGGCGCCGACGCCCCAGTAGAGCTTGCCGTTGCCGGTCACCCAGCCGCCGTAGCAGATCTTCTCGCCGCCCAGGCAGGCGATCTTGATGGTGTGCGCCGCCGCGTCGTCGAGGTTGTAGGCGCGGTTGTTGCCCGGCCACACGAAGCCCTTGCGATCCGACGAGAAGAACTTCACCTGGACCTTGTACTTGTAGTCGGACTGGAAGCGCCACGTCATCTCGGACTGCGCCTGCGCGCCCTGTCCGCCGGCAACCAGGCAGAACGCCGCCAGGACGATGGCCAGCACGGTCTTGATCATTCCCTTCGTCTCCCCAAGCATCGGGGACCTGTCGTCCCCACCCCCGCGGCGATTGGAGTGTATTCGCGTCAAATGTGCAAGATTGGACGCGCTCAAGATTTGGAGAGGCAAGGACGATGGCGAACTTCGACGTCGCGGTGGCGAGCGCCACGGATGTCCAGCGCATGGCGCGCTGGGCCAACGACGAGGGCTGGAACCCGGGCAACACCGACTGGCCGGCGTTCTTCGCCGCCGATCCCGGCGCCTTCCTGGTTGGCCGGCTCGACGGCGAACCGCAGACCTGCATCTCGGTGGTGAAGTACGGCGCGGGCCAGGCCTTCCTCGGCTTCTACATCGCCCGGCCGGCGGTGCGCGGGAAGGGCTTCGGCCTCCAGACCTGGAACGCCGGCATGGCGCGGCTGGCTGGCCGCAACGTCGGGCTCGACGGCGTCGTGGCGCAGCAGGCCAACTACCGCAAGTCGGGCTTCCGCAACGCCTGGAACAACATCCGCTACGAGGGCGCGGCGCCCGACGCGCCGGCGCCGGCCGGCGTCACGCTGGCCGATGCGCAGGGCGTGCCGTTCGACCGGCTGGCGGCCTACGACCGGCGCTTCTTCCCGGAGGCGCGCGACAGCTTCCTCGCGGCGTGGATCACGCTGCCGGAGCGGGCGTCGCTGGTGGCGATCCGCGACGGCCAGCTCGCGGGCTTCGCGGTGATGCGCGCCTGCGCCTCGACCTCGCGCGTCGGGCCGTTGTTCGCCGACTCGCCGGCCATCGCGGCGGCGTTGGTCTCGGCGCTGGCGAAGCGGACCGGTGCCGCCGGCATCGCCATCGACATCCCCGACACCAACAAGCCGGCGGTGGCGCTGGCCGAGGCGGCGGGTCTCAAGCCGTCGTTCGAGACCGCGCGCATGTACACCGGCGAGGTCCCGGCGATGGACCGCGCCGGCCTGTTCGGCGTGACCAGCCTCGAGCTCGGCTGAGCCCCTTCGATTGACCTTCCTCCCTGCGCGCAGCGCGGGGAGGAGGGGCTTTGCCTCAGGGCTTCTTCGACACGTTCCAGAACACCGGGGCCGGCGCCTCGAGGTTGCCCTCGACCGACTTGCGCCGCGCCATCGGGATGTTGAACTGCCCGAGGTGGGCGAAGGTCGGGTACTCCGCCAGCCGCAGCTGCACCTGCTCGGCCACCGCCTTGCGCTGGGCGGCGTCGGGCGCGCGGGCATAGGCGTTGCGCAGCTCTTCGAGCTTCTGGTCGCAGGGCCAGCCGATCGCCGCCTTCTCGCACGCCGCGCCGACGAACGACGAGACGATCGGGTCGAGCAGGTCGGCCGAGACCCACGAGGTCATGAAGCCGCTCCAGCCGCCGGCCGACGGCGGCTCCTTGCGGGCGCGCCGCGACAGCACGGTCTGCCAGTCCATCGGCTGGATATCGACCGTGAAGCCGCCGCGCTCCAGCAGCGCCTTGACGATCGGCGACAGCCGGCCGGTGTTGGTGTCCGTGGCGTAGAGGATCACCACCGGCGAGCCGTCGTAGCCGGCGTCCTTCAGCAGTTCCTTCGACTTCGCGAAGTTCGACTCGAGCTTGTCCTCGAAGCCCTTGTCGGTGCCGTTGGGCGTGCCGCAGATGAACACCGCCTTGCACTCGCGGAAGTACTTCGGGTTGCCGACGCCGGCGACCAGGAAGTCCTTCTGGTTCAGGGCGTAGAGCGCGGCCTGGCGGATCTTCGCGTTGTCGAACGGCTTGTGCAGCGTGTTGAAGCGGAAGCTGTACTGCGAGCCCAGCGGGTTGAAGTCGCGGACCTCGATGTTCCTGTCCTTCTCGAGCAACGGCAGCAGCTCGATCACCGGCTGCTCGATCAGGTCGATCTCGCCGCTGAGCAGCGCGTTGACCGCGGTCTGCGGGTCGGAGATCGCCAGCCACTCGACGCGGTCGACCTTGACGACCTTGCCGCCGGCCAGGCCCGAGGCCGGCTCGGCGCGCGGCTTGTAGTCCTTGAACTTCTCGTAGACCAGGGTCTCGCCGGCTCGCCACAGGTCGCGCCGGAAGACGAACGGGCCGGAGCCGACGAACTCGGTGATCTGGGTGTTGGCCGGCGTGTCGGCGACCCGCTTGGGCATGATGAACGGCACCAGCGAGCTCGGCTTGCCGAGCGACTCCAGCACCAGCCCGTACGGCTCCTTCAGTGTCAGGGTGAAGGTCCGGTCGTCGACGACGGCCAGCTCCTTCGTGAAGTCCATCAGCTTCTGGCCCATCGCGTCGCGCGCCGCCCAGCGCTTGATCGAGGCGACGCAGTCCTCGGCGGTCACCGGCTTGCCGTCGTGGAACTTCAGGCCGTCGCGCAGGGTGAAGGTGTAGACCAGCTTGTCGGGGCTGAGCGTCCAGCGATCGACCATCTGCGGCTGCACCGCCAGCTTGTCGTCGAGCGCGAACAGCGTGTCGTAGACCATGTAGCCGTGGTTGCGCACGATGTAGGCCGTGGTCCAGATCGGATCGAGGATCTTCACGTCCGAGTGCATCACGACCTTCAGCGTCTGCGCCGAGGCCGGCGTGCCCGGCCCGGCGGCCACCGCCAGGCCGGCCGCCACGACGGCGGCCTTCATCGCCCGCTTCACGACCTGCATGCTCGCCTCCTTGTTCCGTTGGCCCGCTGCCCCTATCGTTTTTCGACGCACTTTCTATGCAACGAGCATGCCTTTGGAGACCGACCATGGCTAGCCGCCCGACCTCGATCCGCAACCTGTCGTGGGCCGTGGTCGGCGACGATGGCGCGCGGCGCCACGTCTACCGCCGCGCGGTCGACCTGTTCCTGAAGGACGGCCGGATCGAGGCGATCACGCCGGCCGGGGCGCGGCCGGCCGAGGCCAACGAGCCGGCGATCGACGGCAGCGGCCTGCTGGCGCTGCCAGGCCTGGTCAACATCCACAGCCACCCGACCACCGAGCCGGGCTACCGCGGGGTGCGCGAGGACCACGGCGTGCCCGAGCAGCAGATGACCGGCCTGATCGAGCGGCTGCAGGCCTTCCGCCTGCCCGAGGCGGGCCGCGCGGCGGCGGCCGAGATGTCCTACGCCGAGATGCTGCGCGCCGGCACGACGACGGCCTGCGATGTCACGGTGCCGTTCGCCGGCTGGCTCGACACCATGGTGAAGAGCGGCATGCGGTTCTACGCGGCGCCGACCTTCGCCTCGGCGCGCTGGGGCATGGACGCGCCGCAGACCGTGACCTGGCTGTGGGACGAGGCCGGCGGCTTCGCGGCCTTCGAGCGCGCGCGCCGCGTGATGGACGAGGCCGAGGCGCACAATTCCGGCCGCCTGCACGCCATGGTGTTTCCCAACCAGGTCGACACGGTGAAGCCCGACCTGTTCGCCGCCGCGCGCCGTCTCGCCGACGAGTCGGGCCGCGTGTTCTCGACCCACATCGGCCAGTCGGTGGTCGAGGTGCGCGAGATGATCCGCCGTCACAACCTGACGCCGATCCAGTGGGCGGCGGAGCAGGGCCTGATGAAGCCCGGCACCGTGCTGGCCCATTGCATCCTGCTCGACGATCACCCGCAGATCCGCTGGCACACCGCCAAGGACCTCGACCTGATCGCCGGGTCCGGCGCGGCGGTCGCGCATTGCCCGCAGCCGTTCGCCCGCTACGGCCTGGCGATGGACCATGTCGGCCGCTACCGCGCCAAGGGCGTGACCGTCGGTCTGGGTACCGACTGCGCGCCGCACAACCTGGTCGAGGAGATGCGACTGGCCATCGTCGCCGGCCGCCTGATGAGCGAGGACATCGCCAGCCTCGATACCGGCGGCGCCTTCGAGGCGGCGACGCTGGGCGGCGCGAAGGCGCTGGGCCGCGACGACATCGGTATCCTGGCACCCGGCGCGCAGGCCGACATCGTGCTGGTCGATCTCGCCCACCCGCTGATGCAGCCGGTGCGCGACCCGCTGCGCTCGTTCGTCTTCCACGCCGCCGACCGCGCCGTGCAGACCGTGCTGGTGGGCGGCGAGGTCGTGCTGCAGGACGGCGAGCCGCTGACGCTCGATTCGGCGGCGGCGGCGGAGCGGCTGGCCGAGGCGCAGGCCAAGATGCTGCGCGACACGCCCGGCCTCGACTATGCCGGCCGCACCGCCGAGCAGATCGCGCCGCTCGCCCTACCGGTCCGTTGACGGGGGCGCGGCCTGGCGGCCCGGCACCAGCGCCAGCCACAGCGACAGCACCGTCGAGGCGATGGCCGCGGCCTGCAGGAGCGACAGCGGCTCGTCGAAGATCAGCACGCCGCTCACGATGGCGACGATCGGGATGGTGATCGACGACAGCGCCGCGACCTGCGCCGGCAGGAGCTTTACCAGCGCGAACCAGGTCGCGGTGCCCAGCGCCATCGGGATGGCGCCGTTGTACAGCGTGACCGCCAGCACCAGCGGCGACGGCCAGCGGGTCGGCAGGCCGTCGAGGATCAGCATGCCGGCGAAGATCGGCGGCAGGCTGATCACCAGCTGCCAGAAGGTCAGCGACAGGCCCATGCCCGGCCACGCCGTGCGCTTGACGATGAAGGTGCCGATCGCCCAGCACAGGCCGGCGAACAGGCCCCAGAACAGGCCGAGCGGCGCCTGCTCGTAGCTGCGGAAGTTGGGCGCCATCAGCGCCAGCACGGCGATCGCGCCGATCGCGATGGCGGCCATCAGCCGGCCGGTCAGGCGCTGGCCGAACACGGCGAAGCCGATCAGCGCGACCCACAGCGGCATGGTGTAGGCCAGCACCGAGGCATGGCCCGACGGGATGTAGAGCACGGCCAGCGACGTCGCGATGTTCCAGATGAAGATGTTCATCGCCGCCGCGCCGATCAGCGCCGGCCACTTGCCCTTGGGCACGGCGAAGCTCTCGCCGCGCAGCCTGACGATCAGGCCCAGCGAGGCGATCGCCGAGACCAGGACGATGCTGCGGAAGGTGAAGACCGGCAGCTCGGCCAGGGCGACACGGAACAGCGGCCAGTTGGTGCCCCAGACCAGCGTGAGCGCCGCCAGCAGGGCGAGGACCTTGGGAGAAACGCGCGACACGGGGATGCGATCAGGCCTGGTGGTCTTCCGGCGCCTTGAGGTAGCAGCCGTTGATACGCCACGTGCCGTCCGGCAGTTGCACCATCGGGTAGTAGGCGGTGACCGGCCTGCCGTCGGGGCCGACCACGTGCACCTTCTGGGTCGGCTGGCCGTCGAGGCTGACGATCTCGCGGAAGTCGAAGACGCGTGGCCGGTAGACCGGCTGGTAGCCCTGCCGGACCATGTCCATGAAGATCTCGGGCGTGCCGAACATGCCCTGGATCATCGGCGAGGCCAGCCCGAAGGCCTGGCCGCCGTCGTCGCGCCGGAACGCCTCGACCTGGTTCTGGATGACGTCGCGGATGGCCGACCGGTCGGCCGCCGACAGGTCCTGGGCCAGGACCGGCCCGGCGAGGCCGAAAAGCAGGAGAATCAAGGCGATAGCGGCCCGCCTCGCGGCTCCCCACCGTGCCTGGAGCATCCCTGCCGTCGCGGCCATGAACCGTTCCTCCCGGCGGCCAGACTACCCCCGAATCGGCGGTCTCGCCCCTGCGTCGGCAAGGCCGCAGACCCGTCCAACGACGGCTTGCATCGGGCGGCCGGTTTCACTAGGGTGCGCCCCTTCGCCGGACCCCCCGGGGCTCCGGTTGCGCGCCCGTAGCTCAACTGGATAGAGCATCTGACTACGGATCAGAAGGTTAGGAGTTCGAATCTCTTCGGGCGCGCCATTCTTCTTTCGACACGATCCGGTCTTCGCGTAACGCCGCCGCGCCGTCAGCGCCCGCGGCCGACGATCGCGCGCGCGGTGGCCCTGCGGTTGGGCCACGGCCCGTAGCTCCCGTCGTCCCCGTCCTCGTGGAAGTTGCGTGCCGGCGCGCCGGCTTCCCTTCGCGCGGGGTCTGCGCCACGATGCGCGCAACGAGCCGAGTGTTCTCATCGCTTCCGAAACGCCACTCCTGACGTACTTCGGCCTCGGCCAGCCGCGCCGCCTCGAGCGGCTGCTGCTGGCGCTGGGCGCCGTCCTCGTGGCCGGGCTCGTGCTGGCCGCCGCCGGTTGGCTGCGCCTC
>Ga0102832_1002394_pt1 | contig 11526 bp, 10 predicted proteins | sample EBPBio282013_DNA_FD_88942 | JGI IMG/M metagenome (GOLD analysis project Ga0102832, IMG submission 88942) | Wastewater treatment Type I Accumulibacter community from EBPR Bioreactor in Madison, WI, USA - Reactor 2_5/28/2013_ DNA (Illumina Assembly) | ecosystem: Engineered > Bioreactor > EBPR >...
AAATTGAAAACGATTCTTTGAAGATGGATGATAAGAGTTCTTGGCGGCTGGCTTATCCTTGTTTTTTTGGAGACATCAACTTTTTTATTACAAAAATCGCATCTAAAATCGCTAATTAATTCTCCTGAAACGTATCTGTTGAAAGAATCTTGCAAACTTTTCGAGCTTTTAACTTCCAAAGTGATCGAGTAGAAGTTTTCTTACACTTTTTTAGTCTGATTACAGTCATGACAACAGAACAAGTTTGTAGTTTTTCCTCCATAAAAAGTATTTAAAACTTTTTTGAAAGGAGTTGACTTAATTTTATTTTCAAGTTGATCGAAGAACATGGATACAAACTCTTGAACATCCTGCTGAATCATGACATTTACTGATTCAGCAAAAGGTTTATATGCAAGACAGAAACCTGCAGGTACGTAATCTGCTCTGGAAGTCAGTTAAAGATAAGCAAATATTCTTTGGAATTGATGCAAAATATTATCATCGTAAATTTTTTCTTTGTATAATCCTGGATTTTATGGCTCGTAGTCGTTAATTCTCAATATTAAATACCTGAAAGCTTTGTTCATAAAAAGTTGTTGCATCATCGAGTTAATGTAACAAATGTTTCCGAGATTCTTTAAACCGGCAAATCCAGTTGAAGATCTTTGATTATCCTCAGTACATGAAGTTATTCTCATTTTTTCAATACATTCGGAAATTTGCGATTTTATCTTTGAAATGATATGAGTTGTTAAGGCTGGTTTTTTTTATGATCCTTTGAGGATAAGTTCATAAAGAGCTTCTCGAGTTGAATTCTTCTTGGCTCTTTTTTATTCACCAAATAAACAGTTTTCCCACATATCATCAAATTACTTTTAATTAATTACATTGAGATTAAAGTTATGAAGAAGTTTTGAACATCCCTCAATAGTAAGTTCATTATTGCTTTTGAAAATATTTTTCATTAAAACTTCAATGATTTCATCCTAATTTACTGTAGAAACTCCATATTTTGATACTAAAACTGCCAAAACTGAAAAGTGTTAAGAAATGATATTGGGTTTGGTAAGATGCTTAAACATTTAATTGATGATAAATTTCTGTCCTTCACCTTACTCACTGTAAAAAGCGAGGCAGACAATCAGCTCATAAAGTTTTTTGAGATATTTCTGATTTTTAGAATTATGTATAAAAGTTTCAAGTTTTGAAATAAAGTACTGGAAGTCTTCATTTATTTGCAATGTAGGAATAAAAAGCATGATCTTTGTTATTAAAATTTGTTCAAGATAAAGTTTGCTAGCAGAGTCAAAATTGATATTACCATTTTAACTGGATTGATTTTATTACCAAAGTACTTCAAACAAACCAATGATTTTATGTAAAATTTCACTTTTATTGAATTTTTTACATTCATATTCTTGGTGAATCTCTTCATTTATTTCTGGTAACTTTATTTCAGGTTTTGAAAAGGCTCCAGTAACTAAAAACTAGATTTTCTAAGAGAGGTCAATATCAAAAGCGAATAACATTTGGCATTTTAAGATGGATTAAGTTGCATGACATTTCATGAGGTAATAGTTTATCATATCGATAAGTCCATCAATAATTTCAAGAACAATCTTTTAGTTAAGTTTTTAAGTTTTGTAAATCTAAGTGAACCTAAAAAATATTTCAATAATCTTTTAGAATCCTTCATTAGCGATAAATCTGAAACTCCAATCTCTTTCTTACTCGGTTTGAAGCTAATTGGAAAAGACCAAATATTCAATCACATTTAATTTGTAGAAAAATGCGTATAAATCTGTTGTATCGAACATTTTATCAAAATTGAACTCTTCATCATTGACACATAAAATCTGTTTTTACATATGTCTAGAGACTGGTAACCTTTCAAGCAAATAAAAAGCTGATGATGACAACTATTTTTCTTTTAAAAGACTGAATAACAAATCATAAATTTATGACATTTAGGACATTATTTTTCTTGGTAACTTATCGGTATTAACTTAATCATTATTCTCATAAGCAAATTTAAAGTTTCCTTGAACTCCAAAGCTTCTAAGATTTGACCAAACTGTGGAGGATCGGGAAATTGATGCAGCTTTGTAGAATTTTAAAAAATCCTTAAATTCTAACAAATCGTCTTGATCTTCATCGTATTCTTTGAACAACCCATTAATTTTGTCTTCATAGAATTTAGGACTGGAGGAAGACCCAAGACATTTAACAGTAAATTAATGACACTGATTTTTATTCATTCTTCCTTCAGTTGAATACTGATCGAAGATGACTTTAAAGACTCTCTAAACTTTGGGATTAAGTTCTCCATTGATTATGATTTCTCCTTAAGGTTAAGATGGGACAACCTTTCGACTAACTGTCAATGTTTAGAGTCCAGTGAGACCAAGTTATTTGATTGTTCTACAGTTTAATAAGTAAGGAATTTATTTTTTCAATTCAATTTTGACACCTTTCCAGGGAATATCAAGTTATTTTGCAAGATGCATTCTCAAATCAAATAAAGTAAAGTTTGATGGAATTGTGACTTCTAATTTCTTTACAGTATCGGATACATAGCCTACTGAATTTATGAAATTTAATTTAATGTCGTAATTTTTCTTTTTAGTTATCAAAGATTCAACCTTAGAAGATGAATCTTTTTCGCTGTCATCAATTATGAATTCGATAATTTTTAAAATCTGAAGAAGTCTTTTTTTACTTTAATCTGACAAATTTTAGCCATTTGAATATTTTTTGAGGTTTTCTAAATTTTATTTAAGAAAATCTTAAATTTCCTATGGTGAGTTTTATCCACTACAATAAATTTCTTTGAAGAATTCGAGTGACTTTTCAGCAACAGAATCATCGTGGTCAAAGATAAATTCGAAGAGACTGGAGTAAAAAGTAAGTTATTTAATTGGAACTTTTCTTCTGTATTCCCTTTCAATTTCTTTATCTTTCATGATATTGGAAACTGAAATGAAGTTTTTCCTTTTATTGATCTCTACAAAAATAGATTTCAGTAAGTCGAGTTCTTCCAAAACTATCGATTTATCACTTAAACAGGTATTTTCAGACGAAAATATTTTTCTTTTTTCGAATAACTTAGTAAAAAGTTCTTCAAGTTGAGAAATATCCTCGATTTAGATTCCTTGTTAGCATTTGAAGACCTCATTACACCATTTATAAAAGATTTCAATCAATTTTTTGTCTTTGCTTGTTTCTCCATAAATTGACTAAATGGTTTGTATTTTGATCTTGAATGAAGAACATAGCTTATAAATTGAAAGTAACAAATTCATTGACTAACTTATTATTTCTTACTTATTTTTCTTTTATGAAGCAACTGATATTGAAGAGATGATGACTTGATCAAAGTTTTCCTCTTGAAGCATGTCAGATAAATCTTTTTTACCCCATTAACCAAATCCAATACCCTCAAAGATATGCTTTAAAATTTTAGTTACTTTCCCAATATCATGAGTTTTCAATTTACCAAACAAATCTTTAAGAATCTCCTTTCGATGGGATTTCATCTCGTAATTTTTAGCTACAATGTCAGAATACTTTTTGATTGCATAATTGTTAGTTTCGAGTGGGATTTATTCGCCTAAAATAAGCTTTTCAAAAAATTCCATGACTTTCGTTGTTGGGAAATAGTTGGAAAAGGACGAAAGTTAATGAAGGAAATCGATGTCTTCTTTTAAGATTAAATGAGGTTAACTTTCGAGAATTTTGTCGATCAAGAAGTTGACATGATGTTTCTTGAAAATATGCGATACTTCTTTAAACAAAGAATAAAGAGAAATTCTGGTTTCATAGTCTCCTTTTTGAGCCATTTTAAAAAGTTTTTCAAGATCTTCGACTTCAAGAAGGTTTTCATTGATAATGTATCTGAAGAAACTCTCAGATTTTTTTATAAGTTGCACATGACTGTTGATAAGGTAGACTTTTTCGAAGATTTTGCGTTATTTGATCCATTAAATCTGAATAAGGAAAAAGTTACTATTTTTTTATTTCTTCCTGACCCAAAAGTTAAAGTTTTCACGATCTCCTTGAGTTAGTTGAGTCCATGCAATCTTTTTTTGAGAGATTAATGCTAAAAGTTTTGTTAAACTAACTTTATTTTTAAGTTATTTTCATACTAATAAGAAGCTTCACTTGTATAAACTAAATCATTCAAAAATTACTTCTTTTTAGCAAAGATCTTAACCCATGGAAAAGCATTTATGATTTTTCCTTACTGTAAGTGTTGTTTTAAGTTAAAATATTTTTTTCAAGAATATTTTTCAATTGATTAACTTGTTACAATACAATTTATTTGTGTAAGTACCCAGAAACTCCACTCAATCCCTTTAAATAAAGAGATAACAGTCCTAAATCAGATTTTTCTGTGATTTTCTGCATAACTTTATCAAAACCTCCCAACTGTCCAAATCTGTTCAAAGCCTTAAAAATTGTTTAAGAAAGGTTTTTTTTTCTTGGAAGAGCGTAAATTTTTTTACCTTCAATGATTGTGCATTCCATATCATTTACATCGTCAATAAAATCGATTATTGATTTTGTAGATTCGTAACAAAACTCTTTAGCGACTGAACAATATGGTGCAATCTCAGCTGAAAAAGCATCATATTTTTCCTTATAATCAGCAAATCCAAAATATTTTCCTTTTTCATCAGTTTTGTTTCCATTTTCATTATAAACTTTGATTGTAACTTAAACTCTTCTTCTACCATCTTCCTCCTCTTAAATACCGATGACAGTTGCATTGTACCAACCTCCAAAAGGGTCAATAACATCAACTAAGTCTCCAACTTTGATATTTTTTCTCCATTAGAAAGTTGTACATTTTGACTGATAAACTGCGAGTTGGTATGAATTTCTTTATAACTTTTTTGATCCGTATTCGTAGTCAAGATCATAAGATACGTAAATATTGGTTTAATCAATTTAAATGACTGTTCCATGAGTCCAAAAATACTTTTAACCGTTGGCAGCGAATTTAATGACATCGACTTTACTTCCTTTTTACAGAAATTCTTCAAAGTTGTTTTCTTATTTAGGAAAGTACAAATAAGGCTAAATTATTATTAAAAAGAAATACTAGTTATTTTTGTTAGAGCTGGTTGTTAGTTTTGTAGTAGAACTAATCGGGAAAAACAGCCTGAATGACTTCTATGAATTGAGGAATTTTGTCAAGGATGTCAATATATACTGGAAGAAGGCAGACTGACTTTTCAAGGATTTGGTTGGCTTTTTTTAAAACTGATTGGTTCCTAAATTATTTTATACGTACTTGAAATATCGAGACTTGATTATTTTCTGACACACTACGGGGAAGACATTCAGGAAGAAAAATTATACATTTTAATCAGCAATTGTTTATTGGATTGGAAGTGTATGAAGTCTTTATAAGATTTACTCGATTTGGCAAAGGATAGGAAGTGCCTCGTCTTCTGAAGGAATGGTGTACATTAGACAAGCGTTGACTTTTTTATTCCACTCATCCTTGTCCAATTAGACGATGGGATATTGGTTCATTTTTACTATTTTTATTAACTCACAAAGAATTATCAAATCGTTTTATTATCACTTATTCTTTTATCGACTTCTATTCATTACCCAAAACTATACTTTCTTATCTAAAACTATACTCCAAAATTATTTTATTCCATATTAAAACAGAATCTTTCATTTACAATTTTGACTAAACACATCTTTTTACAATCTCAGGATCAAAACTTTTGGCCAAATTTCGACAAAATAAAAGGAAAAAATAAAACCTGAAAATGACCTTATTTTTTGCTAATAATAATATTGTAAATAAATTCAAGTTGATAGAATCTGGACTTTCTTATAAATGACTTAATCAAATTCAAAAGATGTAAGGACCCAAATGCTTGAAGCTCTATCCAAATATAACATCAAGCAAGTCGATGTCGCCAGATAAGCTGGAATCCACCACTCCACTCTTTCACTCTGGCTTCAAGGAAAGGTCAAAGGACATTACATCAAAATCTAAGACACCCTGACCTAATGGCTTGAAAATCTCTACTCTGGAAGACCCAGATACACAACTCTTAATAAAACTGTCGATAAGCAATTCATTCTCACTCCGAACGTAGTCAACATAAAAAAGAAAAGAACCACAGATGCTGATGAAGTACTCATTCCAGTTCATTTTGACCTTTAATTGGAAGGAAAACGGTACAAAGAACAGTTCTGTTGGAACATAAACGAACCTTACTTTACACCATAATAATATGCACATCAACTTGTCCTTTAAAATCCAACATTGAGTCATTTTTAGACTCAAATCGTTGATACAATAAGAAAATCCATAAATAATTACCGCCAATATAAACCAACATCTTAAGTTTGTTTAAAAGTCCTTGAACTTGATATTAAAATTGATAATATTTGTTTGAAAGATAGGTTCGAATGGGACATAAATGACATGACAAGCAGTCCATAAGATTTCGCTTATTAATTGGCCAAGTAAAATTGTATTAATGAAGATAATTGAATTTGAATCAGGAATTCATGGTAAAGATTGCACATCAAATCAGAGAACAATTGTAATTTTACAGAAAGAATCAAACTCAAATGGAACACCAAGTAATGGGAGGTAAAGATGAAAGCAGTTTACTTGAAATAAAGAAGTCAACGAGAAACCTGATTAACTTATCAGGAAATTTGTAAAAAAACGTCGAATTGGCACCAGTAAATGAGAACAATTACATTCGTACATAAATGGACGAATAATGGGAGCCTAAAATTTAGATTTTAGACGCAGGGGAAATAAGAAAGTTCCAAAAGTTGTAAGAAAGACAAAACAGGTATGCCAGAAGAGCAAGATGATAAATTCGCAACAATATTTCTTTATTCATTTTTATTCATACATAAATTTCATATGAATTAATTAAGTCATTTTTCATTTTCATGCTTAATCGACTTTTTTTTAACTTTAGAGTTTCATGCTTGCTTCAACCGATGTCCTTTGGCTACTAAAGTGGATGTTTTTCCATTTCCGACTAAAATTAAAAAAAAATTTACATTTCTTTTAAATCATTTCGCTGATATTGGTGGATCTTTATCTTAATACTTACGATTCATTAAATATTTTTCTTCCTTGATTTTTATTTTACTCATTTTTTTCTTTGTTCGGTGTTGGATTGTTAATATTTATCTTTTTGTTTCTTTTTAGTAAAGGGGATTCATTATAGGCAAACAACATTTGAGAATTGTTTGGTGTTCCTTGAGGATTTGACCTCAATTGAAGTCCTGTAGGTAGAATGGACTTGACTGGAGAAAGTACATAATTGGTTGAGTTGATATTTTGGTCACTTTTTAATAAAAAAATAAATACCTTTAAAGTTTTTCTTCTTTAATTTTGAGTAAGATACTTTTACAATTCCTCAAAAATATTTTGTTGTAAAAGAGAATGATGTTGAAATTTTAGCCATCTCCCATCTGGAAAGTATCGATCATTTAAAATGCTTTTTAATCGATTCCATTGACTTATTTGTAGGCTGATATTATTGATTTGAACTTTGTTTATGTATTTTTAGCTCTACAAACTCCATAAATTGAGCACATGATGATGACATCGAGGTTCATATTTTGCATCAAAAAGATACATTATTTGAGGAAAAATTGACAAACAATGAATGTTTGATCCATCAATGTCTCAGGTAAGTTGATCATTTTTCCAATAAAGTTAACTTGATAAGCAATATGATGAAGAACTCTATAAAAAAATTCGGGACAATCTTTCGCAAAGTCAGAGTCAGACAATACTTCAATGAACTCTTCATCTTTCCAAATCAAAGATGAAACAATTGTGGTCTCAAGGAGAAGTAAATGAGTTTTGACATTATTTGGCATGGTCTTGTCATAATTAAGTAAAGTATCGACTCCTTTCCAGATTGCAAACCAAGAAACGCAAAGACTCTCAACGATTTCAGTGATTTATCTGTTTGTTATGTTAATAACATAATAGAAAACTTCCAACGCCAAGATACTTGCAACATTAATGTTCTCCTGTGTCTTTTAGCCCATTTAATGAAGTAATTACTCGAAAATTCCTTCAATCAACTTTCTTTTTTACAAAATGTATTGATTTCCCAATTGATAAGAGTCTTTTTGATAACCAATCTCTAAAAGTTGTTACAGATTCAGTCCGATCTCATCTTATGGATGGGCCAAAGTCTTATTGAACAACCAATTATAAGCGACTGTAAACTGGTTAACAGGTGTTGCTTGGATGAGGATTGTTGGGGTCTGGGATTCTTTCACTTTTTTAATCACATCCAAATAATTTTATGAATTAATTTGATCAGGAAAATTTGGTTCTTTCTTGCATGTATCCATATTTTCTTGTTTCTTAATTTCTGCATCGTAATTCAAAGTTCTTCGGCATTGAATGATGTTGTTACTGTGAAGTTTTGCTATTTTTCTCTTCGCTCCAAAAGCTGTAAATCTGATATTTTCTTGATTGCTCATAAGATTTGATAAGAGAAGGGTTTCATCAATTTGATGAATGTCCATATTTCGATGGTAATATTATTGCAACTTTTTTACATTCAAGAAAATGCTCTTTGGTAAAAATGGGTGGTTTGATTAAGGAAGTTTATTGACTAGATTTTAGACAAATTGAAGGAAAATGTTTCTAACTTCATGATAAGTCTTCAAGTCTTTCAAACAAAAGAAACCAAGCCATATATCCTCAATCTCTTCAAACTGGTTGGGAAAAGTACCGTACTCCTGGGCAATTTAAGGCGCATAAATTGAAGTGATTTTTTATTGATCATAAATTTTCTTTACAAAATAACTGAACAAGCAAGCTAAAAGACAAGTATTCCCAATTGTATCCATGCTATTTTTGAACACAATTTTTCTGAAAGATATGTAAACAACCCAAAGGAAGTACTTGATTTTGTCTTTATATTACTTTTCTCCTCCTAAAGTTTCTAAATCTTTCGTGGAGATGTTATGACATATTGTAACTTTATCAAAAGTGGAAAGAAATTTGTTGTAGAAAGTCATGAGAAAAGAGAAGTACTTAACAAAGCCATTGATTTATTCTTAAGACTCTTTAGCTTCTGCTGGGAGAGTAATTTTTCTCATCATTTCTTTCAAATGGTAAAAGAACTCTTTGTAGTCACTGTGTTTTTTGGCAAGTTGGTTGATAGAAAAGGCAATATTACTGATTTTGTTTCCCTAAATTGGTTAGAAAGGTACCTGAATGTCATAAACAACCTCGGATTTTTCACTTATTAAATAGGCAATCAAAAAGAGAGTTTGTATTTTGCCTTCATTTTAAATAAAAGAATGTGTCTGAATGTCAGAAAAAGTTACTTCTTTCAAGTGTTATCGATACTCGATGTAATACTATAAAGCTCTGTTTCTTATTTTCTATGTTGCTGCTGAATCGTACCCGACACTCTACCATACGGATTTTTATAATTCTGTTACTGTCATTATTTCAAATTTATATCTTAACAACCTTATTTTAATTTTAAACCTTTCATTTACTCAAAAAAATACACCACTCGAATTTTTTCGATTGATTTTTCACATTTGAAAAAACAGTCACAAAAAATGATTCTTTGATATAATATTTGATTGATTTCAAAAATCGTTAAGAAATTTAAACGGTTAATGATCTTAAAAATTTGAAAAAAACACGACAAAAACGTATTTTTTTGGAGAAAATAGTTTGTAATTTTGGATAATTTAAAAAAGGGGAAATGGAAATAAGTTGCAAATAGAATGTCATAATAAAGTTTTAGTATGATGTGGCTTCCAATTTACGTTAATTAATCGAATAACAATTTGAAAATAACATGTCAGAACAACGTGAATATAGCGTAAAATAAACAGTTTGGGCACGAGTATAAGGATCCCCTGCCTGGCCAGCTAAGGTACTTCCATCAATTTAAATTAGATCGTCAAAAGACTCAATGTTCATGGTAAAACGGTATACAAAGTCAATTTCTACGCCGACCCCACATAGTAAATAGTTTTTAATTTAGTTGCTACTTACATTCACATTCCCTTCAATCTTTCTAAGACTTTGACCATGCAGAGATGAGTGAACTCCAACAAAATTTGAAACTCAAAAAGGCCATTGAACTTGCACATCTCGCAGTCTACAAAAAATATCATGTTTAAAACACAGTGAACACAGAGTTGTCTGCAAAGGCAACTTAATCGCCAGTTTAAACACTGGCTTTCGACTAAAGTGTTATTCATTCTGAAAATAGCATTGAAGTTCCATAGAAAAAAATATAGCATTAAAATTTTCTTCCTTTTTTGAACCACTCTTAGACAGTCAGCATGGACCAAATCTCACCATCTAATGTCCTGTAAATTCTGGAGAGCTATAACAAGGGAAAAATGACATAACGTATTGGAAATTTAAAACGAAAATAAATAATTAGTTTTTAAAATTAACTCAAATAAAACCTTCTCATCAAATACAATCTCCACTCTCTTGATCAACTCAAATAAAAAGCTAAAAATGAAAAATAACCCATCAATCCCATTGCTCAATTAAGGTTCGCAAAAAGGTCAAAAAAGAACCAAGAAGTTCCTAAATTTGAAGAGAAATAACAAAGTATGAGAAGAATTCAGAAAATATTGTTCCAAAAAGGTATGGAGAGAGTAAAGAGTTACTAAATGACATAAAGGATCGTAAATTAGATAGAAAAGAGATCGCAATAAATGGGAAAGAATGGCTCAACATATTTTAAGTAGAACATTATCCGTACCATTCAACAAATAAGTTTGATGATGGAATAAATATCATAAGTCGAGGTCGAATACATCGAGAAGAATATTTTGAGTGTGTTGGATTTGTAGTTCCATCAGAGTAAATTCTAATAGGGATCGAGAATGACCTAAATGCACGAAGAGTTTGTTGTGTGAACTTTAATTCTTCGGTTGATTTCAATTTCATATTCAATTATACTAAATAGACTATTTTTAAATTTATTTTTTGTATTTATTTTTGTACATAAAAATTGTCTTATTTATTCTTTATCTTTATGTCTTTTTTTATTGCATTTAGATAGATTGATAGATATGATATGATAAAAGATGAATAAAGTTATAAAGAGTTCAAAAACAATCATTCATTCATTCTTTTTGTTGTTGTTGTCGTTTTAGTTTGCTCAACATATTATATTTAACATGTTATGTTGATTTATGTTCATGATGATGATTTATTTCATTATCAGATAAATAAAAGATTTCTCTCTCTTTAATAAAGATTCATTTTTTTATTTTATAATCTTTAAAGTTATGTCGCTCATTAAAAAGCAACAGGCTAAAAACTCATCCTCTCCGGCATTTAAGCATTCCTAAAATCTTACTCATCCTCACCTTAATAAACCTCAACATCCATATCATTATTCTTCTCACAATTGTTACAATTCTAACATGAACAATGTTTCCCACATTTTATACCCAACGCATAACAAGAACAATACTTTTTGTTACATTTTGTCTTCTTACATGTACAAAAAGTCAATTCATTTG
>Ga0102832_1002400_pt1 | contig 11515 bp, 2 predicted proteins | sample EBPBio282013_DNA_FD_88942 | JGI IMG/M metagenome (GOLD analysis project Ga0102832, IMG submission 88942) | Wastewater treatment Type I Accumulibacter community from EBPR Bioreactor in Madison, WI, USA - Reactor 2_5/28/2013_ DNA (Illumina Assembly) | ecosystem: Engineered > Bioreactor > EBPR >...
ATACTCGCAGAGAATGCAGATGACTTCCCTACGGCGCTTGATAAGCTGGAATCCATCTGGGGAGAAATTCATTGCCAACAGATTTATAAAGCAAGCAATTATGAATTAGGCAAATCTGTAATGCGCAACTTGAGCACTCTGATTATTAAACAACGCCAATCAGGACATTTACTTGATACAGAACCACTAAAACAGTTTATTGATGAGACTATTGATTTTTCCAGAATTGAACAAAATATAAATGATGGGCACCTGGACACCCTGGAAATCATCAGCTTGTGCTATGAGACCCATCAGACTATCTCTTTTTACAATCACAACCACCCGGATTTCCACGACTGGAATTATCCCCGTCATAGCAGTCAAAAAGCGAATATTCGTGCCGAACACGTTTTAGCATCCAGCGCTTTGCCTCTGTTTTTTCCAACGATTACGGTAGATGGATTGCATTATGGCGATGGAAGTATAGGATTAGTAGCTCCTCTGCGTGGCGCAATACGGTTCGAAGTGGATAAAATTTTAATTTTAGGAACAAGAGAACTTCCACAATTTACCAGTCCTGAAAACTTACGTAATGGAGACATTCCATTTGCCAGCATTTTAGGAAACATGATGAATGGTCTGTTTTTAGATAATCTTGACCGAGACATAGAAATGGTGAACAGGATGAATGAAATAGCCACTCTTTTGTCTATGTGGAAAAAAAGACGCTCGCCCTGGCGTCCCATTAACACTCTATATCTGCGCCCCAGTCGGGATATGGCATCCATGGCCCAAAATCATTATCAAAGTATGACCACTTTATTAAGATATTTATTAAATATCCTCGGAGCTAGAAGCCACTCTGGCGATTTATTGAGTTTTTTACTCTTTGAAAAAGAATATACCCGAGAACTTCTGGAATTAGGATTTCAAGATACCATCGCATCAGCTAAAGAGATCACTGAGTTTTTTATGTGATGTTTTTTGCACTGTCTTTGCTATATAAGTAGCAGGGATGTTGTACATGGTTGTGATTAAAAAATTGACTATATTGTGATTCTATCGACACAATAAACAAAATTTAATCAATCAGCATTAGAACATGAAAGCGAATCTTGAAAAGCCGAGCGCCTCCAAGCCTCTCAAAGTCTATTTTTATGGAATGAACCGTTCCGAGATAAAGCCCTATGAGAAATACGTACAAAAGATAGAGGAAAGAAGAAGCGGTAAGTCTGCAGGTCTTGATGCCAAACGTGTAGGTGATAATCATAACACAGTATTCACCATGCGAGATAACAGAGGCAACAGACTGGTCTTTATCCGCTTCCAGGTGGATGGAGAGCCTCGCCTGATGTTTATCCGGATGATGGACCACAAGGGCTACAACCAGGAATTGTTTAGCAATCAGGGTCTGAAACACTTTATGGACCTTCATGCCCCCCAATGGACGGATTGGGTGCGCACCCAGGACGAAGTTGATCTGGAAGAGCTTGCTGCACCTGAAGCCTGTTCAGCTGTTGACGTAATGGAAATAGACTGGGAAAGAGTAGACTGGCTAGGGGCGGAATTAATCTTTTTGGATGCAGGGCATGAAGAGGTGGTTGAACTTCCCATGAATGCCAGAACCATCATTTCTGCAGCGGCCGGCGTAGGCAAAACCCTCAGGAGCCTGGAGCTTCTGGAACAGTTCTGCAATAACGCGCCCGAACTGCAAAAGCCCTTTCTGTTCCTTTGCGAATCTCTAAAGCTGAAACAAGCCGCTCAGGAACTGTGGTTAGCCAAGGGCAGGTCCCTTGAGCGAGTCCATTTCAAAACCTTGAATGACCTGCTGAAGGAATCTATAGAAGAGTGCCACCTGGTTGGCGAAGAAGACTTCCAGCTCTGGCTGCAAGGCTATATAGACCGTTACAAAAAGCAGAGAAAGAACCCTGAGGTGATTCAGGTTGATGACACCTTACTGGATAAACCCCGGGAACTTTATGCAGAAATCAAGCGGATTGCCGGATTAAGCGAACAGCAGTACAAAGACCTTGGCACCAAGGAATGTTATTTCCATCAAAACAATGAAAAGGCTTGGATATTCAAGGCCTGTTGCGATTATAAGAACACCCTCCACCCTCTGAAACAAAAGCCCGAACTGAAATTCTGGTTGGAACGCTGGATAGCAGAATACCGAATGACGGCCCAAAAAAAGACAGAAGGCATTCGGCTTAGCGAGGCGTTTCTGAGAAATACCGCCTCCATTTTGCAAGAATGCGAAAAGGCGATGACGCAAGGTTTTGCAGAGTACCAAAACAAGCCATCCAAGCTCTCTGTGGAAGAAAAGAAATGGATAATAGACGCCTGCAAACACTATAAGCAAAACAAGGTTCACCCAGCCTTCTATGATCCGGCACTGAAACAAAGCTTAAAAGACCGCTATACCTGCGCTGTGGTTGATGAGGCTCAAAGATGCAGCCTAAACCAGCTGGAACTGGCTGCGGCTATAGCAGAACAAGGATGTTTCTACCTGATGGATACCAACCAGATAACCGATGCCAATGCCTCCGTCCATGATGGGCTACGCAAATGGCTTAGGGAGCATTTTCCGGAACAGTGTCGCACTATAGAACTGTCGCCTTCCTGCTATCGTTGTCATCCCTTGATTCTGGACTGTTTCCTCAATCCGGTGCTTAAGACTAAAGGCCAGCATTGTGGGGTGGATTACAAGGGCAAATATTCACAAGTCAACGCAGCCAACCTGTCTGAAGAAACGGAGCACATTTTCTCCCGAATTGAGTCCTTGGATGATACCAGCCTGAAAACCCTTCAGGCTATGACCGCTTCCTGCTCCTTTGCAGTCCTTGTCGCCAATGAGGATGCCTGGCACAATGCGGTGAAGCTGTTTGGTGAGGCCTGCGTGTACAGAACCCAGGAGGTAGGCGGTCTGGAATTTGACCAGGTGTTACTCTTTGACTGTTTCAACCAGCCGGGACTTGCAAGCCTTGCCAAACTGCTTCAAGAGTGTCAGAGCAAAGAAGAGCTCCACGAACGCGTCATGGAGTCAGGCACCTTTCATCGTGCCGCACCGGGTATGGAGGGGCGTGAGGACGTAGTCCTGTTCTTAAACAACCTCTATCTTGCTGCCTCCCGTGCCAAAAAGGGATTGCATCTGTATCAGCCACCAAGCCGTGCCTGCGATAGGGTCATGAAGGGTTTGCAAGACAACGGGATGCCTAAGGAAACCCGCCCTGTTTTTGCAAAACTGGAAGCGTCCACAGACGAGGAATGGCGGAAGCATATGGTGCTTTTGATTAAGGGCGAAAAAATAGAAAAAGCCTGGAGCATTTACCAGGCTAAATTTGGTAAAAGCAGGAAGACATTTGATGTATTATGTGTAGACTTCCTGTTGGAGGAAGAGAACAAAGCCGAACAAAAACCTGTTGCTGTTGCTCTGATGCAACAGAACGCACTGGTTGCTGCGCCAGAGCCGGTGAGATCGGAACCAGTAGAAAGACAAAAAGCAGAGCCCGTGTCCCAGACCAAATTGCAGCCCTCAAAATCCTGTGGAAAAAGAAAACACCAGGCACCTGCCGCCAACGAAGACAGGTTGTTAACCAAACAAACTCAGGCTCCTAAAGCGCCCAACCTCATTGAAGAGTTGTTAGATAAAAAAGACTTTTCTACTAACCCCTATAAATGTCTTTATGAAAAAGACCATCAAGGCCTTTCCCTGCTGGATCTTATTCATCAGAAAGACGATAAAGGTACACTGCTCAGGCGCTGTTATGAAAAAGCAATCAAGCATGTTTCCGGGACTCGAAAGGAAAAGGAGGTAGAGCGGGTGCACCTTGCAGTTTTGTGTGGGCAGTTAGTGGATCTCAAAAAATGCCTAAGCGGTAATCTGGCCAATGACTTTGGAAAGCATCTGGAATCTCCTCTTTATATCGCAGCCCAATACGATTATCTGGACGTAGTCAGTCATTTGATCCTCAAGGGTGGGGCCAAAATTAATACACAACAACTCACAAAGAACAAAGATACGGCGCTGCATGTTGCGGTAGAAAAGGGACATTTGAAAATGGCTGAATTGCTTTTGAAACAGGGAGCTGATGAGAACCAAGCCAACCAGCAGGGAAAAATACCTATGCTTCTGCCCGAAGCGTGTGGAAATAGCGGTTTTGTTAATCTCTTTAGAGAACATGCCAGTAAAAAATTGACTACTGAAAATCGTTTTGCAAAAAAAACTAGTACAGTCAAATACCCAAATTCATCTTCTGGTCTGAATCAATTGAGGGATGCTCTTGAACAAAAGAAAATCTCTTTTGATTCCCTAAAAAGCAATGGGGCTTTGGCTAATCATCTAAAACTAAAGAAAATGCTCCCCACCGAAAAGGAATTAAACAGTTTTTACGCCAATAATGAAAGTGGGTGGTGCCTCGTTTTGTATTACGCTAAAGAGCACGCAGATAAACTGCTTCAGGCTTTGATGGAGACAGGTATATGCCCGAATGCAAAAACTCTGGCTGGTCGTCATGTTGACAGCAACGTAAATATCTGGCATTGGCTTGCGGAAAACAATGAACGCATATCGGTATTTAAGACTTTACTGGAACAAGGCATAGTCCCTGATGCCAAAGCTTTAAGCACCTGTCATACTACGGACAATACCAATACCTGGTTCTGGCTTGCTTATGCTAGTGAACGTGCACCAGTATTTAAGTCTTTACTGGAAAAAGGCATAGTTCCCGATGCAAAAGACTTAAGTATTTGTTGCACTACGGACAATACCAATGTCTGGTATTGGCTTTCGCTTTGCAATAAGCGCATGCCAGTATTTAAAGCGTTACTGGAAAAAGGCATAGTCCCTGATGTAAAAGACTTAAGCATTTGCAGCACTACGGACAATACCAATGTCTGGAATTGGCTTGCAACCGACAAAGCGCACATACCAGTATTTGAAGCGTTACTGGAAAAAGGCATCGTTCCGGATGTAACAGACTTAAGCATGTGTTGTACTACAGATAATACCAATGCATGGCATTGGCTTGCGAACAACAATGCATTTATTCCAGTATTTAAGGTTTTACTGGAAAAAGGTGTAGCCCCCGATGTAAAAGATTTAAGCATCTGTCGTACTACGGACAATACCAATGCCTGGTATTGGCTTGCCAGCTCTAGTACCGGTATTTCTCTGTTCTTGAATTTATTAGCCCAGAATATACTACCGGATGATTCTTCCTTGGAAGAACCAAAAGGTATCTGGTGCATTCTGTCACAAACTGATGCCGGTGTTGAAATACTGGAACACTTACTTGATTCTGACAGGGCACCTCAAAAAGAAATGACTCTGAAAACCATGCTAGAGAATATTCAATCCAGGCATGCAGAGGTTGAGCATCCCTTAATAAATCGCCTGAACCAATTACTCACCAATTTCAAAAAAGAGGTAAGGGATGTTAGCCCATTGGTCAATCTTAGTATTTTGAATTCTACAAAGAAAGATAAAGCGGATAGAAGCAGCAATAATTACCCTGGAAACAGCCCTGTTTTTTGAATCTATGGACATTCATTGAGTGTTAAGGAGTTTAAATTATAGTCATAAAGGGCTACTTTAGTGAATAAAAATTGACTACTTTGCATGCAAAACGATATAGTATGCAAAATTTAATCAATCAGCATTAGAACATGAAAGCGAATCTTGAAAAGCCGAGCGCCTCCAAGCCTCTCAAAGTCTATTTTTATGGAATGAACCGTTCCGAGATAAAGCCCTATGAGAAATACGTACAAAAGATAGAGGAAAGAAGAAGCGGTAAGTCTGCAGGTCTTGATGCCAAACGTGTAGGTGATAATCATAACACAGTATTCACCATGCGAGATAACAGAGGCAACAGACTGGTCTTTATCCGCTTCCAGGTGGATGGAGAGCCTCGCCTGATGTTTATCCGGATGATGGACCACAAGGGCTACAACCAGGAATTGTTTAGCAATCAGGGTCTGAAACACTTTATGGACCTTCATGCCCCCCAATGGACGGATTGGGTGCGCACCCAGGACGAAGTTGATCTGGAAGAGCTTGCTGCACCTGAAGCCTGTTCAGCTGTTGACGTAATGGAAATAGACTGGGAAAGAGTAGACTGGCTAGGGGCGGAATTAATCTTTTTGGATGCAGGGCATGAAGAGGTGGTTGAACTTCCCATGAATGCCAGAACCATCATTTCTGCAGCGGCCGGCGTAGGCAAAACCCTCAGGAGCCTGGAGCTTCTGGAACAGTTCTGCAATAACGCGCCCGAACTGCAAAAGCCCTTTCTGTTCCTTTGCGAATCTCTAAAGCTGAAACAAGCCGCTCAGGAACTGTGGTTAGCCAAGGGCAGGTCCCTTGAGCGAGTCCATTTCAAAACCTTGAATGACCTGCTGAAGGAATCTATAGAAGAGTGCCACCTGGTTGGCGAAGAAGACTTCCAGCTCTGGCTGCAAGGCTATATAGACCGTTACAAAAAGCAGAGAAAGAACCCTGAGGTGATTCAGGTTGATGACACCTTACTGGATAAACCCCGGGAACTTTATGCAGAAATCAAGCGGATTGCCGGATTAAGCGAACAGCAGTACAAAGACCTTGGCACCAAGGAATGTTATTTCCATCAAAACAATGAAAAGGCTTGGATATTCAAGGCCTGTTGCGATTATAAGAACACCCTCCACCCTCTGAAACAAAAGCCCGAACTGAAATTCTGGTTGGAACGCTGGATAGCAGAATACCGAATGACGGCCCAAAAAAAGACAGAAGGCATTCGGCTTAGCGAGGCGTTTCTGAGAAATACCGCCTCCATTTTGCAAGAATGCGAAAAGGCGATGACGCAAGGTTTTGCAGAGTACCAAAACAAGCCATCCAAGCTCTCTGTGGAAGAAAAGAAATGGATAATAGACGCCTGCAAACACTATAAGCAAAACAAGGTTCACCCAGCCTTCTATGATCCGGCACTGAAACAAAGCTTAAAAGACCGCTATACCTGCGCTGTGGTTGATGAGGCTCAAAGATGCAGCCTAAACCAGCTGGAACTGGCTGCGGCTATAGCAGAACAAGGATGTTTCTACCTGATGGATACCAACCAGATAACCGATGCCAATGCCTCCGTCCATGATGGGCTACGCAAATGGCTTAGGGAGCATTTTCCGGAACAGTGTCGCACTATAGAACTGTCGCCTTCCTGCTATCGTTGTCATCCCTTGATTCTGGACTGTTTCCTCAATCCGGTGCTTAAGACTAAAGGCCAGCATTGTGGGGTGGATTACAAGGGCAAATATTCACAAGTCAACGCAGCCAACCTGTCTGAAGAAACGGAGCACATTTTCTCCCGAATTGAGTCCTTGGATGATACCAGCCTGAAAACCCTTCAGGCTATGACCGCTTCCTGCTCCTTTGCAGTCCTTGTCGCCAATGAGGATGCCTGGCACAATGCGGTGAAGCTGTTTGGTGAGGCCTGCGTGTACAGAACCCAGGAGGTAGGCGGTCTGGAATTTGACCAGGTGTTACTCTTTGACTGTTTCAACCAGCCGGGACTTGCAAGCCTTGCCAAACTGCTTCAAGAGTGTCAGAGCAAAGAAGAGCTCCACGAACGCGTCATGGAGTCAGGCACCTTTCATCGTGCCGCACCGGGTATGGAGGGGCGTGAGGACGTAGTCCTGTTCTTAAACAACCTCTATCTTGCTGCCTCCCGTGCCAAAAAGGGATTGCATCTGTATCAGCCACCAAGCCGTGCCTGCGATAGGGTCATGAAGGGTTTGCAAGACAACGGGATGCCTAAGGAAACCCGCCCTGTTTTTGCAAAACTGGAAGCGTCCACAGACGAGGAATGGCGGAAGCATATGGTGCTTTTGATTAAGGGCGAAAAAATAGAAAAAGCCTGGAGCATTTACCAGGCTAAATTTGGTAAAAGCAGGAAGACATTTGATGTATTATGTGTAGACTTCCTGTTGGAGGAAGAGAACAAAGCCGAACAAAAACCTGTTGCTGTTGCTCTGATGCAACAGAACGCACTGGTTGCTGCGCCAGAGCCGGTGAGATCGGAACCAGTAGAAAGACAAAAAGCAGAGCCCGTGTCCCAGACCAAATTGCAGCCCTCAAAATCCTGTGGAAAAAGAAAACACCAGGCACCTGCCGCCAACGAAGACAGGTTGTTAACCAAACAAACTCAGGCTCCTAAAGCGCCCAACCTCATTGAAGAGTTGTTAGATAAAAAAGACTTTTCTACTAACCCCTATAAATGTCTTTATGAAAAAGACCATCAAGGCCTTTCCCTGCTGGATCTTATTCATCAGAAAGACGATAAAGGTACACTGCTCAGGCGCTGTTATGAAAAAGCAATCAAGCATGTTTCCGGGACTCGAAAGGAAAAGGAGGTAGAGCGGGTGCACCTTGCTGTTTTGTGTGGACAGTTAGTGGATCTCAAAAAATGCCTAAGCGGTAATCTGGCTAATGACTTTGGGAAGCATCAGGTATCCCCTCTTTATATTGCTGCACAATACAATTATCTGGACGTAGTCAGTCATTTGATACTTAAATGTGGAGCCAAGGTCAACACGCAACAACTCACCACGAACAAAGACACGGCCTTGCATGTTGCAGCAGAAAAAGGTCATGTGAAAATGGTTGATTTGCTGCAAAAACTGGGAGCCGACGAGAGCCTTATCAATCAGCAGGGAAAAACTCCTATGCTTATGGCTCAAGATTGCGAAAGGTGGGGAGTTGTTAACCTGTTTAGTGAATATGTCAGCAAAAAAGCTACCACTGAACATTACCCTCCAAAAAAGAGTGTATCTGGAGCAGTCCAATACAGAAAACCACCATATAGCCTGCAGCAATTGTGTGATGCTCTTGAACGAAAGAAAATCCCTTTTGATTGCATAGAAAACAACGAGGTTTTGATTTTTTATCTAAAAACAGACAACATGCTTCCTACTGAAAAGGAATTAAACGGTACTTACACCAATAATGAAAGCGGATGGTACCATCTTTTATATTGCGCCCAAGAGCATGCGGATAAGCTGCTCCGGGCCTTTATGGAAACAGGCATATGCCCGAGTGCGGAAGCTTTGGCTGCCTGCCACATTAGCAACAACGCAAATGTCTGGAATTGGCTTGCGAACTACAATGAATGCATGCCCGTATTTAAGACTTTACTGAAACATGGAATAATCCCTGATGCCAAAGCTTTAAGCGTTTGTTGCACTGAGGATAATACCAATGCCTGGTTCTGGCTTGCAGGTGACAGTGAACGCCTACCAGTATTTAAGGCTTTATTGGAAAAAGGCATAGTCCCTGATGCAAAAGACTTAAGCATTTGCAGCACAGAGGACAATACTAATGCCTGGTTCTGGCTTGCTTTTGACAATGAAAGCATGCCAATACTTAAGTCTTTGCTGGAAAAAGGCATAGTCCCCGATTCCAATGCCTTAAGCGTTCGTGTTACTACGGACAATATCAATGCCTGGTACTGGCTTGCATTTGACAATGGAAGCATGCCAATATTTAAGTCTTTGCTGGAAAAAGGCATAGTCCCTGACTCCAAAGCTTTAAGCGCTTGTTATGCTCTGGACAATACCAATGCCTGGTTTAAGCTTGCTGGTGACAATGAAAGCATATCAGTATTTAAGGGCTTACTGGAAAGAGGTATAATCCCTGATGCCAAAACCTTAAGCATTTGTTGCACTGAGGACAATACCAATACCTGGTTCTGGCTTGCAGGTAACAATGAACGCACACCAGCATTTAAGGCTTTGCTGGAACAAGGGATAGTCCCTGATTGTGAAGCCTTAAGCACCTGTCGCACTGAGGACAATTCCAATACCTGGTTCTGGCTTGCGAGGGACGGTGAGAGTATAACAGTATTTCAAGCTTTACTGGAAAAAGACATAGTCCCTGATTCCAAAACTTTAAGTGTTTGTTGCAACACGGATAATACCAGTGCCTGGTATTGGCTTTCTGGTGACAATCAATGCATAACAGCATTTCAAGCTTTACTGGAAAAAGGCATAGTCCCTGATGCAAAAACTTTAAGCACCCCTTGCACCACGGACAATACCAATGCATGGTTCAAGTTTGCGTCTAGCAGAGCACGCATGCCAGTATTTAAGGCTTTACTAGAAAAAGGCATAGTCCCTGATGCAAAAGATTTAAGCATTTGCCGCACTACAGATAATCTTAATACCTGGCATTGGCTTGCATGTAACAATGAGACTATACCAGTATTCATGGCGTTGCTGGAAAAAGGTATAGTTCCTGATGCAAAGGCCTTAAGCAATTACTACACCAAGTATAATATCAATGTTTGGCGTTTGCTTGCGGCCGATAAGGCGCGCATACCAGTATTTGAAACATTACTGGAAAAATGTATAGTCCCTGATGTAAAAGATTTAAGCATTTGTTGTACTACTGATAATACCAATGTATGGCATTGGCTTGCCAGCACCAGCATTTCTCTGTTTCGGAAATTATTAGCCCAAAATATATTACCTGATGATTCCTGTCTGGAGGAACCAAATAATATCTGGTGCATGCTTTCCCAGACTGATGCAGATGTTGAAATAGTGGAACACTTGCTTAATTCTGGCAGAGCCCCTCAAAAAGAAATTACCCTGAAAACCATGATAGAGAATATTCAGTCCAGGCATGCGAGAGTTGAGCATCCACTAATCAATCGCCTGAACCAATTACTGGCTAATTTCAAAAAAGAAGAAATAGATGTTAATTCATTGATAAGTCTTAGTGTTTTTAATCGAAAGAATGATGAAACTGATGGAAAAAAATCAACTCTTCATACTAGCAGTCCTGGGAGTGGTTTTTGAACAATGGAGCTCCGTCTGCGTAGAGAGACATTGTTACGAGGAAAACTTGTAACCGTTCACGGGGTATGTAAATTTCCGTCTTTGCGAGCCGTAGGCGAAGCAATCCAGTGGCCTAAAAATGCTCATGAGTACATCTAATGTTCAAAAAGGCCGCTAGATTGCTTCGCCTACGGCTCGCAAAGACGAAATTTACATACCCCGTGAACGTTCAAGTACTACTCACGTAATAATGCCAATAAAGCCCCCGTTTCAGGCATGACTTTATTCCAAATAAAAAAGGCTTCAGCAGCTTGTTCGACCAACATCCCCATCCCATCAATAGCCTCACACCCCCGGCTCTTGGCATAAGCGACAAAAGGAGTTTCTTCTTTTTTCTTATAAGCTAAATCATAACAAAAGGGTTGTTGTAACATGACTTGTTCAGGTAATGTTACAGCTTTTCCTTCCAAACTGGCTGAAGTTGCATTGATTATCAAATCAAATACCCCGCTTATAATATCAAGCCCACTATAATGAATTTGCGGAAAGTCTTCTTGCAACTTTGCCGCTTTTTCTATAGTCCTGTTGGCAACAGTTAAAGAAGACGGATTTATTGCCAGCAAAGGATAAATAATGCCTCTTGCCGCCCCCCCAGTTCCCAATATCAGAATGTTTTTCCCAGCCAAATCCATGTACCGGGACAAGTCACGAATGAGTCCAATTCCGTCTG
>Ga0102832_1002404_pt1 | contig 11494 bp, 10 predicted proteins | sample EBPBio282013_DNA_FD_88942 | JGI IMG/M metagenome (GOLD analysis project Ga0102832, IMG submission 88942) | Wastewater treatment Type I Accumulibacter community from EBPR Bioreactor in Madison, WI, USA - Reactor 2_5/28/2013_ DNA (Illumina Assembly) | ecosystem: Engineered > Bioreactor > EBPR >...
CGATGGTTTTGTATTTTTAGGATTAAAGAGTTTTTTAAATTTATGAAAGTTGTTCTTAAAGAAATATTTAGAGTCGATTTTTAAGTTGTTTGAAATAAATTTTGAGAAGTTATTTTTGCTTTTGCCTTAAAATTTAATCCTAATTTGACTTTAACTACAGTATATAAGAATCAATTTAATCACTGATGATATCGTAGAATCTTTTATAGGATTAAGTCGGTTTATCCAGAATCGATAAAAACTATTTTCCGTGAAGATGAGTTTCACACAAAAGGCATAAAATTCTGTCATGACAAGATTGATTCAAACAAATTCTTTAGATTGGATTATTGTGTTAAGTACATCTAAGCTAATTATTAAGCGTAATTTATGCCATTTTTATTGATTGATCTATAGATTGAGATCGAAATACTTTAAATTTTTTATAACAAAAATTCAAATTTACGATTTTTATTGTGATTGTTTAATTATAGTCAAGAAAAAAATAAAATCAAAACTGACAATATTTTAGGTTATGTCAATATTATCTCTCAATTGATGATTTTTTTTAAAATATCCAAGTAAAGTTAAGCTTTAATAGATTGAGAAAACATACTTTTTTTTTAGATCTTATGATGGAATTTTAATATTTTTTAAGTCAAAGATTCAATCAATCTATAAATTAGTAAATCCAAATTTATAAATTTTTAAACAATAAATCTCAAACTTAGGTTCGAAAATGCTTGACACATCATACGGATTTAACAACCTTCTTAAAGAAGTAAAGCTTCATTTAATGTGATTTAGGGACACAAACACTTCACTGGATTTGAAGAAGTCGTCTTGAAAAATATCAATGCTTGCAAATAAATCAGTGCCAAAATCAAAAGATCCCTTGGACCATTTGGTAAGCTCAATAATTAATCATTGAAAAGCATAAACGATACTCTTCGATTTTACTCTTCAAGGTTTATCGATAAGTGTCGACTGCTTTTCAAAAATATTTAAATTTTTTTAAATTTACTTATTATGTAGGTCTTAAAAAAATGGTTGTTAACCACATCGATAAAACATTCGTTACAAGCGATGCTGCTACCATCTTGAAAGAACTCGAAATTCAACACCCAGCTGCCAAGATGCTTGTCATGGCTTGTAAAATGCAAGAAGAATAATGTGGAGATGCTACTAATTTCGTAGTTACCTTTGCAGGATAATTATTGAGTCATGCTGAGAACCTCATTAGAATGGGTCTTCATCCAAGTCAAATTGTTTTAGGTTATGAAGAAGCCCTTAAGAAATGTTTGGAAACTCTTAATACTATTGAAAGCTATAGAGTCGAAGATTTAAGAAACGAATAACAAGTCGCCAGAGCTCTTAAATCAACAGTCTCATCAAAGCTTCCTCAATACGGAGACTTCTTCAGCAGTTTGATCGCTAGGGCTTGTATTAACAGTTTACCCGATACAACATACAAATTTGATATCGATAATGTCAGAGTTGTACAAATTTTAGGTTCAAGCGTTAATGATTCAACATTTATGAGCGGTATGGTTGTTAAAAGAAACGTTGAAGGTAGTGTCGAATCAATGGCAAAACCAAGAATCGCTTGTTATTCATGCCCACTTGATACTCAATATTGTGAAACTAAAGGAACCGTTTTGATCAAGAATGCTGATGAGCTCTTGAACTATACTAAAGGTGAATAAGATTTGGCTGAAAAATTCGTCCAAAAACTCGTTGGTGCTAATGTCAATGTCGTTGTCTCTGGAGGATCTATTTCAGATATTGTTCTCCATTTCTTAGATAAGTATAAAATCATGGTTGTCAGAATCATGAGCAAGTTCGAACTTAGAAGAGTTGCCAGAGCCATTAGAGCTACCATTCTTTCTAAACTTGATCCACCAACTCCTGAGGAAATCGGTGAATCTGATGATGTTAGAGTTGAATAAATCGCTTCTTAAAAAGTCGTTGTCTTCAAAAGATCAACTGAAGATTGCAAACTTTCAACTATCATTTTGAGAGGCAGCACTAGAAATATTTTAGAAGATATCGAAAGAGCCATTGATGATGGAGTTAACGTCTACAAATCCATGATCAGAGAACCAGCTTTCGTCCCAGGAGCTGGAAGTATTTAAATTATTTTATCAAATAAACTTTAAGCTGAAGCCAAAAAATTGACAGGGCTTGACCAATACAGTTATAACAGATTCGCCAAGGCTTTCTAAGTTTTCCCAAGAATATTATCTGAAAATTCAGGTATGAGTGCCAACGAAACAGTTCCAAAGCTTATTGCAGCAAACGAACAAGAACCAACAGGATTGAACGTTATGACAGGATAAGTTGAAAAAATTTCAGAACTCCAAATTCACGATCACAGAAAAACTAAAGAATGGGCCATTAGACTCGCCGCTGAATCAGCCATTACCATTCTTAAAATTGATCAAATCATTATTGCTAAACCTGCAGGAGGACCAAAGATGAATCAAAAGAATCAAGGTTATGATGAAGATTGATCGTGTTCATTGTATAATGTATTTATCGAATTAATTATATTTTAAATAACTAGAAATAAATTTTGATATGAACAAAATCATTTTGAAAAGTATTTACAAAAGACTAATGACAATATAGCCATTAACTTAATTAAAATATTAAGACTGGGACCAGATGTGTCTTTTAAAGGGTCACCTACTGTATCACCGATAACTGCAGCTTTGTGAATTTATGAACCTTTTTTAACAATATTTCCCTCTTAGTCTTTCATCAATCCAGCTTCAATATATTTTTTAGCGTTATCCCATGCACCTCCAGTATTCGAGGAAGAAATAGCCATTTGGACACCACTTACTATGGCTCCAGGAAGGAATCCTAATAAAGCTCTTGGTCCGAAAGCGAATCCAAGGAAGAAGGGTGTAACAGTCACCTAAAATAAAAAATAATATTACTAAAAGACCTGGCAAAATCATTTATTTTAATGAACTTTGAGTTGAAATTCTAACACAGCTTCGATAATCAGGAGCTGATGTTCCGTTCAGAATTCCTGGATTAGCTCGAATCTGTCTTCTTACTTAATCAATCATTCCTAAAGCAGCTTTTCCGACTGATTTCATAGTTAAGGCACTGAATGCATAAGGTATCATGGCTCCGAATAGTAAAGAAGTGAAAATGAGTGGATCATCAAAACTCATACTTCCAGGTGTAATTTTTTTGAAGGAGTAAACTCTATGAAGAAAGGCTCCATAAAGAGCAAATCCAACCAAAGTTGCTGATCCAATTGCAAATCCTTTACCGATAGCTGCAGTCGTATTTCCAGCAGCATCAAGAACATCAGTTCTTTGTCTGACTTCGTAAGGTAGCTAAGCCATTTCAGCAATACCCCCAGCATTGTCAGATATGGGGCCATATCCATCGATAGCGAGACAGATAGGTAGATTTGAAAGCATTCCTAAAGCACTTAAGGCGACACCAAAATATCCCAAACTAGAATGAGCATAGTAACATACAAAGCAGAGGACAGCCACAGGAACGATTGTTGAAAGATATCCTAAAGCGAGACCATAGATGACGTTAGTAGCTGCACCAGTTCTACAACTGTCACTGAGTTATCTTACAGGTTTATAAGTGTAAGATGTCATAATTTAAGTAAAGTAACCGATGATTAGTCCAGCGACTAATCCAATAGAAATACACATCCATACTTAGAAATAAGATTTTGATCTTTTGTCAGTTTATGAAAAGAATATAATGAAGTCGCCCATAAACCATCTTGATACGACATACAATAAAGGCAATAATAATACAGTTGAGTATACTAATTGTTTTTTTAAGCTTGATTCCACTTGTTCAGATTTTTGGATCTCTTCACCTTCAGTTAATAAGGCTGTAACGATTATGCATACAATAAGACCCGCTGCTGGGATGAGAAGAATGAAAAGGAAGTTTTTAAAATCAAATACTTCGTGAATATTAGTGATTGAATTGCCTCCAATTACTAAAGCTGCACATGTAGACTCAGCAAAAGAACCAAATAAATCAGCTCCCATGCCAGCCACATCGCCAACATTGTCTCCAACATTATCAGCAATTGTAGCGGGATTTCTAGGACTGTCTTAAGGCAATCCAGCCTAAATTTTACCCACTAAATCAGAGCCTAAATCAGCAGCTTTTGTAAAAATACCACCTCCAACTCTGGCAAATAAAGCTACAGTTGAGCCTCCAAGTCCATAACCAGCGACACTTTCGAAAAGTTGTTAAAAGTAATCTTTACTTGATGAACTTTATTTTAAATCCATGAGAGATTTATAAAATAAGATTAAGACCAACAAAATGAACATAGAACAAGCTACAAGAACGAATCCCATTACACATCCTGCACGATAAGCTGTAGTAAATGCAGCACCTAATGAGTTTTTGGCCATAATGGTAGTTCTGTAATTGGAATAAGTGGCAATTTTCATTCCAAGAGCGCCGCAGAACATTGAAGTTTTTGCGCCAATTAAAAAGGCGAATGTTGTAAATACACTTTTTCCTTCGTCAACACAGAAAAAAACAATTCCTGACATTAACAATACAAACACAAAACAAATTTTATATTCGCTGACTATAAATTCGGTAGCTCCCTCGTGTATGATCGAGCCTATTTGAACTGCTCCCATTGTTGCAGTCTTCTCATCTTGTAGACTGATTTCATCTTCAACCATGCCCAAATGGCCGCTCACTGAAATTTACTTTAATTTATTGTAATGATGCCAGCTCCATATTAAACCTAATACTGAAGCGACGATAATTGTAAGAATCGCTATCCACATCAATCAAAAAGATTTTTACTTTTTGTTTTAATTTAATAAAATCCCTTTATTTGGGCATTATTTATTTTAAACAATAACAAACGATGCATCCTGATTTTATCCCTTCTTTCTTTCAAATTCAAAACCTTATTTTTTTATTTTTTTGAATTTCATTGCTTTGTATTGAAGAAAGTGGATGTTTAAATTAGCTTAGATTTTGTCTATTAATAGATATTCTTTGATAAAAATTTTGAATTTTTTTAATTGAATAAGTATAGGATAGTATGAAATAAAAAAGTTTAGTCTTTTATTTTAAGAATAATTTTTTGAAGTATTATAAATCTCATGCACGTCACATTCGGATTCGTGTATTATTTTTGCATATTTATGATCACAATGACTGTCTCACTATCAGTCTTTGTGATTCGACCATTGAGAAAAAGGGTCTTCGACTATTTAAAGAAAATAAAACTCATGGACCATTTCATTGTTCAATCTGTCGTATATATCTCGTTTTTCGTCATTTTCGTCATTCTCATCGATGCTGTCTGGACCTATTACAGTCTCAAGAGAAACCTCGAATCAGGTAACTTATTTTTTTATTAAAGGCGTCACCAATATCGGAGATTATGCCCTTGATAACTTTGAACTTGTTAGAGCTTAAAACAAAGAAGATTACCTTCAGCTCTACAGAAATTATCGATAATTTTACATGGCTTAAAGAAATTTCATGTTGACCAGTTCAGCCCTATTCATTGCATTTGTTTTCCATCGACTTTGCGCAACCATATCGAAATTAAATGACCTCGAAAACGATATCTAATAAGGAAAACTCCAACCATCAAGTCAATTACCAGAAAAAACTTAAAAATAAGGATTGAAATAAAAAGCAGCTTGAATGATGTATTTACCTTTCTTTATCCTATTCGAAGTCAAGGCTGCATTTTTTGTAGCTTAAGATTTAATTGAAAAGTATTATGCTTTTTGTCGTTTTTAAAAGAGTAAATTCAAAAATGTAATGCAAAAAGATTCTTAAAGATTTATTTAATAAAATATAATCGGCTTGAGACAAAAAAATTCAATATCAAACCTTTGATTACACAGATTATTCAATCTTATTTGAAGATCTTTGAGACTGTTTTATTTATTATTAATGGTTTTCTTACTATTTGGGTTTTTTCTCATCATTGAGGCCCATGGTATAACCGTTGGGGTATAAAAGCTTAACTAAACGATTCTTTTCATCAATAGATTGATTATTTTATTCTCCTCCTAAATTAATTATAAAATTACTATTAATTCTGTATACGTCGATATTGCCACCAACATCTCCTGTGATTAAAATTGGATCGCCTTTACAAAATCTTATTATTGTTTTAGGAATTGAGTTTTCACCGGTTTTTGCCTTCTTTATACAAATCGGATCGAGCATATTTTTCTTTTACAAATCCCTAAAATTATTAATAAGATTACCAAAGTTCGACTCTTCCATCTTTACATACTGATGCAAAAACTGTTGATTCATTAGGACTCCATTAAATGTCAATAACTTCATCAGTTAAATCCAAACTTTGGAAAGTATTTAAAGGCTGATCTTTACGCCAATTCCATAATTTACAGCTCCAATCTGCAGAACAAGTCAAAAATATATCATAAAAGAAAGGATTTGCTCTTACTTTATAAACTGGTCCATTATGTCCTGTATAAACCTCCAAATATTGTTGAGTGTAACTTTTTGAACAACGATATATTACACCTTCTTCAGTAGTCGCTAAATACATTGACGATTAGCCTTTCAAAAACTCAAAAGATAAACCACTGGCAAATCTAAAGTTCATATTTTAAACGTTCTATTTTTTATTGTTTTGAGGCAATCTTCTCAGGAACATCAGATCATTGCACTAAAGTCCTTTTTTCATTGACCATTCGGTAATACGTCCATCAGCACTAATTGACACAAGAGTCTAACCCTTTCCTCCTTTACCTTTTGAAATCCACTGAATATCCCATACAGCGTTAGTGTGTTTATCTAAGGATTATCTGTTTTCAGCTATAGGAGTATTGGACTTTTTTCTGATATCGTAAATAGAAACTGTTCCATCTTGTGATCCGCATGCAATAAGATTTGGATTCTAAACACTAAATTTACATGATGTGAAGGGGAACTAACTTGTGAATATTTTTTAAGGAAAAGCTGGATTTTTCAATGTCCAGAACATCAAAAGACCTTTTTTATCATTAGTTTTTGCTTTATTATCAGAGACTGGCAATTTATTATCAAGTTCATAAGTTACGGCAAGTAAATCTTTATTGATAGGGTTCCAGTCAGCGCTGGTTACAATATAATTTTTGAATTGTCTATTCTTAAAAGAGAACAGATAATGAAGAGGTTCTTTACTGACTTCTTCTTTATCTTTTTCTCTCTTTTTGTTTCTTCTCATATCTTATTCTTGAACTTTTTTCACAAACTAAACTTCTGGATAATTTCTGTAAAGGATAAACTATTTGTGATAAGTTTGTGAATTTAAAATACGATCAATATATTTTAAGTTTATTTCGAGATTTTCATTCTTCAACAGTTTTTGTTACGATTCTGAAGGTAAAGTAATCGCATGTTTATATGTGGCTTATAAAAGTTCCTTTTATTCAGACTCAATTTTCTATTGCTCTTGTCTAAGCTCAAGTTGAATCTGAGCTGTTTTCATCCCTTTTCTGTTAGCTGACTGAGAGCTTTATTGTTTTCTGTAACTTGAATTCTATTGATTCTTAGTGTCATATTGACTGATTTGTTGAACATTCGAAATTTGAGCCAATCCACTTTGGCTGTTGGATTCGCCTGTTTGTCCTATTTTTCTGGTTCTTGTATTTTTATCTTTTTCTTTTTCTTTGAGGAAATATTCTGCAGCTCCAGGTACTTCATATTTTGAGTGAATTTAAATAAAATCTTTTTAAAGACTGAGGCACGAAAAAGGATTGAGAAGATAATTGCCAAACTCTTAGTCAACATTCTTTTTGATTTTTTATTGAAGGACTTAAAATTAGGATTTTTTTTAAAGTTTCATTACATCTTAAATATCCCATTAAGATGCGAAGGCTCCCTCATCATTACTTCCAGCTCTATCAATGGATTATACAATTTTTTTATGTTGATAATTAAAAGTTTGAACAGGTCTTGGGATGAAATTATCCGAGCCGATACGTTTTTGCATGTATTCACGATAGTAGACGTTTTTTTTCTTGATATCTTCATTTTATTGTTTATAGCATGTTGAAGGAAGGAAAAATGTGAAGATTGTTTATGTTTATTATAGTTCAACTGGAATGTTTGCCTAAAGATCTTCAGCAGTGAGTTCTTACTTATCTTTTTTTACTGCTTTAGATTCTTTTTTAAATTCATTTTAAGATTAGGCTTCAGATTTATTAGATGACATGAAAGATTTTTCTTGATTCATAGAGCTACTTTCCTTCATTTAAGAGTCATTCTTTTTTAAGGAAATAAAGTACTTGCGAAGTCAATGAGCTTTTAGGTTTGATTTCATATTGCTATTTATTTTTTCTTTACTGCTATTATTTGGATTACAAAAGTTTCAAATACTCCTCTGTGTATTGTTTATATCGCTTTGTGATCAGTCTAAACGATTATTAAATTTATTAAATACTCTTTTGGAGTACGAACTTTACCATCCACTATGACTACACCATTATCGACTTATGATTGAGATGTCTTTGTCCCACTCATTGGCGCTTTTAACCTGCCAAAGCCTTTTTTACTGTATTTTAATCAAAGCAAGTACCTGATATTGGAACCAAAGCCTCCCTTCGATGCATTTCTCGTTTTAGTGCTGCCTGCCCTAAGTGATGCCGAGTTTTAATTTTGCATGATTTAAAGTTTAAGTAGTTTCAATTTATATTTAATAACATTTATTAACAAAAGATTAATCCTATATCAATAAAAAAGATTCATCTTTATGATTTAGGGTTCAAAAAAATTCAAAAAACATAGAGTATAAAATATTTGAGTAAGATTTGAAATCTTTTTAGAGAAGTTAAAGGGTTTGAAATAAAATGAAAGATAATGTTATATTGAAAGTTTTTTATATATTTAAAAAATGCAGGAGGCGAAGGAGCCTGACCCTTTAATCGAAGCACGATAACTATTTCGTAAAGAGCAATACTAACAATCAAAAGCGTAATACATTTCAATAATTTTAGTAAACTAGAGTCAATTAAACGCACCAATGAAAACATTGATCTCAACCTTTTCTTAACTGAACACAAAATCAACCCCGCAAACAGTGATATTGTTCTTAAAGCATTAAGTAATTTTTCTGTGATTGTAGTGGACCGACTGACTTAAATCAATATTAAGTTGTTCAAGGATATGGGACAGTTGATCAAACAGTAAAAATCTAACAAAAACCCCATCAAATACATCTCTCATGAATTCTATTACTGGAACATAATCGTCATCGCCCAACAAATTGGTAAGCCTTCCATTGCCAGTCTTATGGGAAAAGAAGCCCTTTAGTTCTCATCAAGTTTCAGATCCAAAACAGCTATGATGATTATCTATGAAATGCTTAAACAAATGGCGTGTTAAAACCGATTAGCCAGCTGCGGAAGTTTAGTCATGAAATTCCAATAAATCTTTGAAAAAGCCATCAAATTAACCAACGAATAATTAATCTATCGTACCATGAATCATATAATGTGGACTAAGATATTCCTAAGACTTGGATTTTTGGAATAGTCATCTTAACTGTATAAAAGCAAACTCGGTAAAACATAAGAACAACTGTTTGATTCTTCCACTAATTTGTTACCATTTGAAATTTATCGTTAATTCCTTCATGCTTAGATTTAATATTTCAAAGAAAACTACAAAGAATCCTTAAAAATTTTGGGATAGGTTTTAAGTATTGTTGAGAAAAATGACAAAATTTAAAAAAGTACAAGATAAAAAATTACCTACATGGTATAAAGCAACGTCGCTGCTATTTTTATGAATATGGGTAAGGTTTCAATAGGGAGGAAACTCCTTTCTAAAACGAATGAATACTTCAGAAAAGTTTGCTTTGAAGGAATTGATAATTAAAGATACTTAACATTTGAGAGAAGCAAGTAGCTGTTGCTTTATTCTTTTCTTGAGCCTCAGGCTGCAAAAATGACAAAAGATGATTATGCAAAGGCTTTTCATTTGATGAACCGAACTGAGTCAAATAAGTCTTACAAATTATTTTACCGAAAAGGTCAGTTATGTGTTCAGTATATTCATCATTTGATTCATCAGGGACAGAGCACACTCCCCTACAAGTAAATTGCTGACAATTTCTAATGTTCGTATTATTACATAAATGATCCATACTTCCAATCCAAGGGAAAAAACAAAAACCTTTTATATAGTCAAGGCAAGAGATTCTATAGAAGATATATCATTTAAGAATGGGATTCTAAAGCAGAATAAAATAAAAAAATCAATGAGTAAATCGAAAATCAATAAGCCAATTCAGTCAATAATAAAATTGGTGAGTTTACTGAACAAGATGAGCCTAAAATTCTTAATAAATCTCAAGATCTTAATTTTGATGATAAACCTTAGAAAAAGAAAAGAAAAGCAAGCAATATTTTGACTCAATAAACTAACAAAGACAAGAAAAATCTTAAAGACACTTTTGATTAAGAAAATTAAGCAAAAAAACGCACTAAGTCATAATCAAAAGATAAAGAAAATGATCCAAAAGGTGGTCAATTCGTTCGCAAAGATCAATAACTTTGGTAATTAGCATTTAAAGCAATAACATATTTTAAGCAGTCTCTTTCTCTGTTAGAAGAGTAGAAAAAAGTCATCTTGACATTCAAGACTGAAGAGACAGACTTTACTGAGAGAGTTAATTTGTAATTTATTGATTAAAAATAGAAAAATTTATGATGATTACCGAGTCTTCAAGCAATCAATTTTGATGAACCTGTGTTACATGTACCTCTTACGACAAAATTGGGCAAAAGTTATCCAACAAGCATAAATGTACAGAAGATTTGTGGCTTATGACAAGTAATCGAACTCTTATGAGACTCAAAACATCAAAAAAGCTTACAACCAGCAAGAGTATTTTTCAGTTCTCTCTTACGAACTTGAAGCCTATTGTCAACTAAACAAGTTTACCAAAGCTTATGAAACAATGCAAGATATTGTGCAACTTGGGTATTCAGAAACTACGTGTTTTGAAACTTGTAGTAGCATTAATTTGAGTAAATATTTTTTAATTTTAGATCCTCGTTACTGCTTTATTGAGGAGGCCAATCAGTACCATAACTTACTGTACAACATTTCGATTCTTCACATGCGAGACAATCATTTACCTGAAGCACATCAAGCCTTGCAGAAAATTCTTACTGAGACAAACATTCTTCCCAATCGTTCTTCATTCAAAACTCCTCTGAGTGTAAATGATCTTTTGCTGCATTATCACCTAAGAACTGGGGACAGAATTTCAGCTCTTGAAATTCTCAAAAGAAGGAGAGTCATGGGTATGGCAGGAGTCAATGGAGTTTTTAATGTCCTAAAAATCACGAAGTGATTAACCAACTGAAAGAAAATGAAATCAAACAAAAAATCTATTTTCACAAATAAATCAATCAAAAAAGATAATGTAATGAGTTTTTTGTATATATTAAATTTTGCTTCATTTTTTATATAAAATTGCTTTAAAAATATTGATGGAAAAAAT
>Ga0102832_1002406_pt1 | contig 11481 bp, 11 predicted proteins | sample EBPBio282013_DNA_FD_88942 | JGI IMG/M metagenome (GOLD analysis project Ga0102832, IMG submission 88942) | Wastewater treatment Type I Accumulibacter community from EBPR Bioreactor in Madison, WI, USA - Reactor 2_5/28/2013_ DNA (Illumina Assembly) | ecosystem: Engineered > Bioreactor > EBPR >...
GGATAGCTTCCGTTGCCGTTGCCGGCCGCTAGCCGGCTACGGCAACGGCAACGGCGGCAACGCCCTGGGTGTGTGTGGGGGGGGGCGGATCGTCCTCCTCCTGACCCTCCTGGCCGGGCGCAACAACGGTGGAGGGGGACCACACACTTCTAGGTGTGTAGTCCTCCCTCTCTTAGTAGCCGTGGCAACTGGCAACGCCTGAAAAAGCTGGGTTTTCGAGTTTTTCGTTGCCAAGATTTCGGCAACGGAGAAGTGAGTCATTTCAAGCACTTAGCCGGACCGTTGCCGGCCGTTGCCAACTCGTTGCCAGTTGCTGGCAACGGAGCAGCCGCGCGGATGCCTTGGCAACGAGAAGTCCTTTAGTTTCGGCCATTTGTCGTTGCCAACACTGTTGCCAAGCAATCGCCAGGGCGGGAAGATCAAAGGTGCAGAAACCAAGAGCCACCTCCTCCTGACGCAGTCTCGGAAGACCCTAGTGCTAGTCGACGAATACTCATTGGCAGCGGTATCGCTCGAGCTACGCTTTGAAAGCCAAACCCTTTCTAGTGGCACTGCGTTTTTCTGGAAGAAGGACGGCCGCCTCTTCTTGGTGACCAATTGGCACGTTCTCACGGGGATGAACCCCTTCACGGGGCAGCCAATCTCGGAACATGGAGGTCAGCCCGACCACCTAATAGTAAGGATGCAGGCCCGATTCTTCAGCGGTTCTCAGCCGATTGAAGCTCGTGTTCCTAGGCTCTTGCAACTCCGAGATGCAGCGTCAGAGCCGCGATGGCTAGTCCACCCGGAGTACGGAAAGCTCGTTGACGTTGCGGTACTACCAGTCGAAGAGAGTCCTCTCTACAGCCCAAGCCCCATCAACGACATGTCAACAACCAGTGTGCCTACGACTGTCGGGTCGGATGTCTTTGTATTGGGTTACCCGTTGTCTCGCGCAGCCATCGACGGCTTTCCAATTTCTGCTGCCAAGTACCCAATCTGGAAGCGCGGCAGCATTGCCAGCGAACCCCAAGTCGGAGACGACGATGAGCCTATACTCATAGACACGGCCTCCCGGCCCGGAATGTCCGGTTCACCCGTAATAAGAAGATCACCGGGCAACGTAGTAATCGGCGCCATGCGCTCAATGAGCCCGGATCACACTCAATTGCTGGGTTTGTATTCCGGGCGCTTAACTACGAATGACCCACTAGACGCGCAGCTTGGCCTTGTGTGGCGAATCGCTCTCGTTGAGCAGATAATTGCCGGCGGATGCTTTGAAAGGCTTCAGAACATCTAGCCCTCCTCCTGAGACAGGCTGGCTACAGGACCATAGAAAGCGCACCATCACTTCCCCCGTGCACACGCCCAGCTGCGATGGCCGCCTCCACGCCCGCGCGCACCTTCGCTCGTGACACGCCGGCCAACTCCGGCCGCCCCAGTTCATACAGCTCGTGCTTTCCGGTCCGGGTGACGCGCCTGCCATCGTTCAGCGCTGCCTCCAACGCCATCAGCACGCGCTCGCCATCGCTAGAGGGCTGCGTGTCTCCCGACGCGGCTCCGCCACCTCCAGGTGCCTTGTTCGCTCGTGTCTGCCCCGCGTGAGCCCTGCCCTTGGCCTCCACCAACGTGAAAGTGTCGTTGTCTCGCACAAACTGGCCGAGTTCGCGGACCTCGACGTCCGCCAACTTGGACACCTCGACCCACACGGAAACGCGGACATTATCGTCGCTGGACTGCATAGTCAGGACTACTCGGGCCGCAGAAACAACAGCACCGCTTCCGTGAATGTCATCTATGAGGCGCCCGCGCCCCCGACGGCGACCGACCCTCTTGTTGAAGTGGTGAATGAGTAGGACCGCGCAGCGCTTGCGTCGAGCGAACGTCTGGAGCTTCGCCATAAAAGGACCGACTACTTCGCTCCGATCAAGGTCGCCATCACAGAAGGCCCTCAAATTGTCCACGACGACCAGCGCAAGATCATCGATGGCGTCTAGGTCCGCCAAAGCATCATCGAGGCTTCTCTCGCCTGCACCTACGGGCAACCGTATCGAGCGCTCCTCTCCTTCTTGCGAAACTCGCATCCTTTTGCGCCGATTCTCTAGCTCGCCAGCACGATCCTCAGCGGTAAGAAACACGGACATTCCGTGTCCGATCTGGTCCGCTGATACCGCCCAGAATGGCGGGTCTCCCGCGCGTAAGTCGAGCGGTACCGCCACCTCGCTTGCGAGGTGCAGGGCTGACGCACCTTTTCCAGCGCCCGGACTTCCTACCAGTACAGTGACTTCGCCGCGCGCAATAACCCCAGGCACCACGAACTCCTGCCGCAAGTCTTCCTTTCTAGGGTGCGCTTTTCGCCAGAGGCGCCCACTGCCTCCCATCCTCTTCCACCTGCGGAGCAATGAATTGAGCGCTTCAAAAGATGAAGTAGTTGTCGCACCCACATCGCCATTGAATCGACCGGCGCATATTGCCGCGAGTGTCGTCAGCGCATCGATCGTCCATTTGAAAGGGCTGAAACGGAGATACTCGGCTTCCACCCACTCCACGCCCGCCGCAGTACGAGGAAATTGAAAGACGTTGCGCGCCTCGTTCTCTTCGGTCTCCTCTTCCGCCGAGCCGACGAGGGGCTCGCTCAGAGGTACGATCAGATGGTACGGCGATCCTAGCTCGCCTTCCGCGAGAAGCCACCAACTCGCCGCGCCGAATAGGGCCGCATCGACAGTGGGTGCCACCGCTCGGAGGCTTGCGAGCTGTTCAAGCCCCAAGATCAGCATCCGCGCTCGTGCCTCCTTCAAATCCTCCGGCAGGTCGGAAGCCTCACCTAGAAGGTACGGAGTCGCTGCGCGCCAATTGTCCAAATCCACTCTGTCGCCGCTAAGCGTGCTGACTGCGGCACTCGCAACAACGACGGCCGAGCGCGCCCACTTTGCACCTGTACTCGGGGCAGCCCCGTCGATTACGCCCATGCATACCGTGCGGTCTCTCGGGTCTCCAGTTCCGGCCTCGGAGACGTGCTTCAGGATCGCCCGCACAATACCGGCGGGATTGCCTAGACCGACGCGGTATAGGTCGCCCTGGTCTTCATGGTCCTCGTCTCCCACCAAGACGGACCCGCTGAGACCGGCGCGGCGCTGCAGGGCGGACCAAATCGCGACTCCCTTATGCAGCCGGTCCACCTGACCCGCCGACAGTCCAAGGCCGTCCGCAAGCTCGCGGACTTCCGCCTCCACGTCGAGGGCCAGCGGAGGCGCCGGCGTGTCGTGAACATCTTGGTACTTGCTGCCAGCGCGCGGCGCACTATGTTCGCTCGTCACTTCTTTTCGCTTTCTAAGCCGCCGCGCCCGTCCAGAGGCCGGCGGCTTTTCTTTTGGGCTAGTTCAGCTTGGATGCCGGGGCAGCGACGGCGGCTGCGTGCTCGCCGCCCTCCACCAGGGCGCGGATCGAGCTGGCGGGCACCAGAGTACGGCGGCCCAGCTTGATGACGCGGAGACGGCCGTGTTCGACCAGGCGGTAAACGCCGCGGCGGCTAAGGCTCAGAACTCGAGCCGCGTCGGCAACGGAATAGCAAATGGGAGCATCGATAGGCACAGGCGGAGACCTTCTCAATGGGCAGAACGAGTCAGAGACAGTCTCTGACGTGCCCACATGATCTCACGAAATCGACAGTGCCGTCATGGCGTACACCCGAGAGACCCCAAGCACGACCTTACTAGGGTCGTGCTCTCCCGATAAAATTCAAATGGTTAGAGCGGAGTAAGCTGCCAATCCGAGTGCACTTCGTATCCGCGATCACCAAGACTAAAGCGTGCCGCTTCGTCGACTGGCTTGAACCATGCCCGCGCGGCAGCTACGCGGTGGCGGCAATACCCAACTAGGGCCGCCGCTTCCATGCATCCATCATGCCGATGGCAATCCCCACTCCCACCATCCATACGAGCGCTCGAACCATCGATACATGCTCCAGCCCGAACAGGCCCGGATAGTCAGCCACCACCCAATTGTTGATCGCAGCGGAGACAAAGATCCAGACGGCGCCCTTGCGAAAGCCGATGCGAAATTCTCGCCATACCGCTCCTTGTGATGTCACTTTCGACAAGGGAACACCTCCACGAGCGCCCCAGCGACCAAGGAACTTTCGCTGTGGTCTCGATCCCGCGGGCGGCAGCTCAGAAAAAGTGTCACAACATCCACCGACTGACCCATTTTCACACCACCTGGAAAACAGGCAGTAAAGGCAGCGACAGGATTTCGATCCAATACATCCCTCACTCCCGCTATGTCCCCCTAAGGGTATCCACGTTCGGAAGCGGCTTCCTGACAAGTGCTGCGCAGATCGTTGCCATCGGTAAAGCCAGCGTATGCCACTTCAGCATCGCAGAACGACAGCAAATGAATGACGCCAGCAACCTTCACAATGCCCCCATCTCCTGCCGTTAAGCGTCTAGCGACGAGCCAGGACTGTCACGCCGAAGTCGCCCCGAAACTGTGGCACGCCTAACGAGAACTTGTATATCGTAGTGCAGCCGATAAGCTAACGCCCACATTCTCTGGATTGCAACAATGCGCGCGCCAAGGCCCTATCAAAGTTACCTGAGCAATGTGGCTTCACATCCTCTAGCGAGGCAGGTACTGCACACATCGGACACGGTCAAAGGCGAGCTGATCGCCAGCCTCGAATACTATTCAGAGGTCGAGGCGGCCGGCCGGGATCTGCTGCACAGAAACGGGCACGCTGAACCCCATAAGACATTCCCACGTTTTCAGGCCTACCTTCGGCAAGCGCGTGTGTTTTTCGCCAGCGCAGACGGGCTTCACTATAGGGCGAGTCCCCTCAACTATTACTACTGCTTCATGAACCTAGCGAAGGCGGTTGTGTTGGCCCATGACCCGACCTTCAGTGATGTAAACTTGAGGCATGGGCTGCACGCTGGCACTACATCCGGCTCACTGCGGAGGCACTTCCTCGACGTAAAGGCCAATGGCGTGTTCCCGGCTTTCTACAAAAGCCGCTTTGGCAATTCCTTCCCTGCGAATGAAAGGGTGCGCCTTGCGACATTGTTGGGATACGCAAGCGATGTTGCGTTCGAGTATAGCCAGTGCAAACTGGGCACTAGCCGCGTCCTGCGTTGCAAGATCTCCTACGCAGTAAACAGTGGGCAGTGCCATGCAATATTGGCCGTCAAGCAAACCACACGAACAGCGATTAAGACGGTCATCGACAGATCGACCCATTTTGAGGCCGTTGCACTTTCGGTCGACCGGAGCCGTGAACTCTTTCAGCTTACGGCTGAAACCGTAGGCGGCTATCGCTTCTTCGAAACCAAGAGGACATTCCCACAGCAAGCGACGCACTCAATTCCGGTGCCGGCTATTGTGGCTGAGGTGGTAACGCGGCTGGGAAAGCACTGGTCTCAGCATCCATTCGATGGCGAACCATTGTTTGAACTCAATGCACCCATCGCGAGGAACATTGCCATGAATGAAGCGACGGCGATTTACCTGGCGATTTTCTACCTTGGGTCGATGGTACGCTACAGGCCTTGGGTGCTGGAGGAGATGCTTGCTAGGAAGGAGGCTTGGCTGATCGAACGCTTCGTAAAGACAGCACCAATCACTTTCCTCCGACATGCTCGAAACATGATTGATGATGGGTACTGCGCATACGCATTGCGCTAACGATTCGCGACTCGCCCATGATTCCTTAAAAGTGCGCGACTTTGTCGAGGCCGGGTCCATCCGCGCGCGCGTGCGCGCAGCGGGCACCCCCCAGGGGGCCGGCCGCGCGCTCGCATTGCGTCGCGCCAGCGGTGTCGGGCTGCCGCCGGCGGGCTGGGCCGGGCCGCCCCTAGGCGTCGTCCCCGCTGTCTCCGGCCTCCCCCACGGTCCGCACCGCCTGGACCAACTCGGCGTCCACCACCGGCTTGGCCGCGCCGGCCCGCCGCTCCTTCTCGGTCGCGATGAAGGCGTTCAACTCCTCCACCGTCATGTCTCCGATATCCTTCCGGCGCGCGGCGTCCTCGTCGGCCTCCATCGCGGCCGGCGAGTGCCCGCCCAGCGCAAGGCTGAGCGTGATTGCCTTCAGCCGGACGGCAGGGCTGATGCGCCGGTCCTTCAGGATCAGCTCCAGCTCGTGCAGGGACAGGGACGCCAGCTTGTCGAGGCGGCGGGTCCGCATCGACTTGATGACGGCCCGAATTCGCGGGTCGCTGCCCATGCGCGCGCCGGCCACGCTGGGATTGCCGTAGCCAACGGCGGTAGCGGCCTGGGTCGGACCCAGCCCGTTCGCCATCGCGTAGGCGAAGCGCTCTTGCATGTCGGTCAGAGGGCGATTGTCGATGACGGTCAGATTGGGAGGCATTGGCGTTTCTCGCTCAGGCTGGTTGCAGGGGTGCGACGGGATGACTCGGTCCGGACAATCCGGACGCGATGCGATGCAGGCGCGTTCGAGAGTGGCGTCGCGGAATGTCAGGCGGGACAGTGACTTCCGGACGTTCCGGCGCCGAAAATGACGGCGACAACTGACACTTTCGCGAGCAAATCGGCAGCAGCGCTCGCGTCCAGTGCAGCACAGAGGAGATAGCGACCATGACCGTTCGCAAGACCAACACTGCCCGCCCGATCCAGCCCGGCTCCGCCGTCCTCGCCATTGGCCCGGACACGGTCACGCTCCGCTTCGCCACCATCGGCGAGTACGAGAACAAGCTCTGCCGCCTAATCGACAAGCGCCTGCACGAGGTCGCGCCCCGGCTGGTCAGCTTCGACTTCCACCCGGCGCTGGCGTAGCGAGACCGGCGGGCCGCGCGGCCGTCACGACAGACAGCACGCGCGGCCCACGCGCACCGGGCGGGAGCGAGAGCGCCCGAGCGCGAAAGCGGGAATGGGGTTCTCTCCGGATGTCGGCGCGTCGCGCCGTTGATCTCGTTCATTGGTGGCTCGCTGCGCGGCCCTCTCCGGCCGCAAAGCGATTCTACCAGCGAGCCCAGGCGGCCCGCATGGACACCGGCAGACGCGCCTCCCCGGGGTTCAGAACCTCAGCGGACAACGTGTCGCACGAAGCCGAGACGACCACGCGCGCACCGCTTCAATCGCCTCCCGAATGGTGGACCCAATGGGGGACCGGCGCGACTACGTGCTCAGAAATCCAAGCAAAACAGGCATCGGATGGGCGATAATGGCGGAGAGGAAGGGATTCGAACCCTCGATAGGGATTATCTCCCTATAACGGTTTAGCAAACCGCCGCCTTCGACCGCTCGGCCACCTCTCCGCAGCCCGTTAAAGACCCCGGCAGTCGATTTTTCATCCACGGCGGATGCGCGGCGGTTCTAGCGGGGGGACCCGGCCAAGTCAAACGGGCAGGGAATTTCGCAAGGAATTTCAGGCCCTTGGCCCGCCGGCCCGAACCGTGCGACCCTCCCCGCCATGACGACCGCCCCCTCCTCGATCGAGATGCTGAAGCGCCTGGTGGCCTTCGACACGACCTCCCGCCATTCCAACCTCGACCTGATCCACTACATCCGGGACTACCTCGGGGACTTCGGCATCGAGAGCACGCTGGTCCCCAACGCCGAGGGCACCAAGGCCAACCTGTTCGCCACCATCGGGCCCCGCCAAGAAGGCGGCATCGTCCTGTCCGGCCACACCGACGTCGTGCCGGTCGACGGCCAGCCGTGGGAGACCGATCCCTGGACCCTGACCGAGAAGCCGGACGGCAACCTGTACGGCCGCGGCACCTGCGACATGAAGGGCTTCATCGCCGCCTGCCTCAGCCACGTCCCGGCCTTCCAGAAGGCCCGGCTCAAGGTGCCCCTGCACTTCGCCTTCTCCTACGACGAGGAGATCGGCTGCCTCGGCGCGCCGGCGCTGGTCGAGAAGCTGGTCGGCGCCGTGCCCCGGCCGCAGGCGGTGATCGTCGGCGAGCCGACCATGATGGGCGTGGTCAATGCCCAGAACGCGGGCGGCGGCATCATCGCCACCTTCACCGGCGTCGAGGCCCACTCCTCGATGACCCATCTCGGCGTCAGCGCCATCCACTTCGCCGGCGACTTCATCCACTGGCTGAACGAGTTGCAGGTCGAACTGGCGCAGCGCAAGCGGACCGACATCGACACCGTGCCGGGCCACACCACCATCAACGTCGGCATCGTCACCGGCGGCACCGCCGGCAACATCCTGGCCCGCGAGTGCACGCTCAACTGGGGCTACCGCACCCTGCCCGGCGACGATCCGTGGGAGGTCCAGCGCCGCGCCGAGCAGTACGTGGCCGAACTGCTGCTGCCCAAGATGAAGGCCAAGCATCCCGACGCCAGGATCGAGCTCAAGCGCCGTTCGTTCGTGCCCGGCCTGCTGCCGCAGGAGAACGAGGAAGCGGCCAAGCTGGCGCTGCAATGGACCGGCGGCAACCGCACCTACGCGGTGCCCTACGGCACCGAGGCCGGAATCTTCCGCGGCCATGGCATCCCGACCGTGATCTGCGGCCCCGGCGACATCAGCCAGGCCCACCAGCCCAACGAGTTCGTGGCCAAGGCGCAGATGGACGCCTGCGACGCGTTCCTCGACAAGATGACGGGCTGGGCGACGAAGTAGCGGCCCGGGTGTCGGCTCAGGCGCCGGCACACACCGCACGCTCCGTCCGGAACACGCCGTGCTGGCCGAAGCGGCGGTTGTAGGCGGCGACGATCTCGCCAACCTTCGCCTCGTGCGCTGGTGCGTCGAAAACCACCACGACCAGCAGCTTGGTGCGCTCGCGCACGATCGCGCCTGAAGGCACGCGCGTCTGGCCCTCGACGGCGAGCACGCTGAGACCGTCGGGAAAGCGCGGCGTCACGGCCTCGGCGAGGAACGCGGCCCACTCGGCCTCGCTGACCTCGCCGCCTGCCGGCTTGTCGCGCCCGAAGTAAAGATCGACCTGGACCGCGGGCTTGAGCGGCGCGGTGCAGGTCGCCGGCGGCGGCGGCGTGCTGACGCAGCCGCCGGCCAGCAGCGCCAGCGCGGCGGCGCAGAAGAGCCGGCCGATCAATTGAGGTACGGCACCGCCATGCCCTTGGTCACGGCGGGCCGGGCGTTCACGATGTCGTACCAGCGCTTCACGTTGGGGAAGTCGGCGAGGTTCACCTGGTGCCACTCGTGGCGCGCCGCCCACGGGAAGATCGCCATGTCGGCGATCGTGTAGTCGTCACCGGCGCAGAACGGGTGGACCGCCAGCTGCTTGTCGAGCACGCCGTACAGACGCTTGGCCTCGTCGACGTAGCGCTTGATGCCGTACTCGATCTTGGTCGGCGCGGCGCGCAGGAAGTGGTGGGCCTGGCCGAACATCGGGCCGACGCCGCCCATCTGCCACATCAGCCACTGCAGCGCGTCGTACTTCCTGGCCGGGTCGGTCGGCAGGAACTTGCCGGTCTTGTCGGCGAGGTAGACGAGGATCGCGCCCGATTCGAACAGGCTGTAGGGCTTGCCGCCGGGACCGTCGCTGTCGACGATCGCCGGGATCCGGTTGTTCGGGCTGATGCGCAGGAACTCGGGCTTGAACTGCTCGCCCTTCGAGATATCGACCTTGTGCACGGTGTAGGGCAGCCCGCACTCCTCCAGCATGATGGAGACCTTGCGCCCGTTGGGCGTACCCCACGTGTACAGATCGATCATCGTCGCTCTCTCCCCCTCGTTTCCGTGGCTCACGCCCAGTCGTCGTCCGAGCTGTTGTCGAAGCCGCTGTCATCGTAGCCCGCGGTATCGACGTCGTCATCGCCGCAGCCATTGCCGCTGTACGCCGATCCGTCATCGCGGAAGTCGGCCGGCACCGGGTTGGCGTCGCCGCTGGCCATCGCCTGCTGGCTGTCGAACATCGCCTGGCTGGCCGGCGAGGCCGCCGCGCCGCCGCCGAACGGGCTGCCGCCCATCAGGCTGCGAATGCCCTCGAACAGCAGGGCACCGCCGGCGACACCGGCCGCGGTCGCCATGGCGCTGCGCAGGAAGCCGCCGCCCTGCGACGGCGCCACCGCGGCCTGCAGCGGCGAGCGGGTCGAGGGAACCGAACCGCGCGGCGGGGCCGCGGCGGCGGGGTTTGCGGCCGGAGCCGCGGCGGGAGCGCCCCACGGCCCGAGCTTCGGCGCGTTGCCGAGGAAGCTGGCGGCGGCCGGCGGGGCCGCGCTGGCCTTGGCCTCGAGTTCGGCGATGCGCTCCTGCGCCGCCTTCAGGGCCTGCTCCTGGACCAGCACGGTCTGCACCAGCAGGTACGGCGCACCGGGCTGGCGCGCGATGCCGTCGCGGATCAGCGCCTCGGCCTCGCCGTCGCGCGGCTGGGCCTCGAACTGCTGCAGGCGGCCGAACAGGCCGGTGATCAGGTCGCGTTCCTGGGATTGCATGGTGATGACAAAGCCTCCAGCCCCTCTCCCGGGGGTCGCCCGAAACGTGGTTGCCGCGCCGCCGGGCGTCAAGGCGGCGCTCCTCCCCAATCCGCTCACAAATCTGCAATGTGCGGGACGGAATTCGTCGGCTATGCAGGAGCCTTGCAACCGGAGGAAACCGTCATGGCCGTGTCCCTGTACGATCTCAGCGTCGCCACCTACCTGCAGGTGTTGCCGGCCGTCGAAGGATTCCTGAAGAAGGGCCAGGAGCATTTCGCGGCCAACAAGGTCGACGCCGACGCGATCCTCGACGCGCGCCTCGCGCCCGACATGCTGCCGTTCCGCTTCCAGGTCACCGCCGTGATCCACCACTCGCAGGGCGTCGTCGGCGCGCTCGCGGGCGGCGTGTTCGGCCCGCCCTCGCCCCTGCCGAAGGTCGGCTATGCCGGCATGATCCAGCAGGTCGCCGACGCGCGCGCCGCGGTCGAGAAGGTGACGCCGGCCGAGATCGAGGCGCTGTCGGGCCGCGACATGACCTTCGCGATGGGCGAGCTGAAGGTCCCGTTCACGGTCGAGACCTTCCTGCTGTCCTTCTCGCTGCCCAACTTCTATTTCCACGCCACCACGGCCTACGACATCCTGCGCGCCCAGGGCGTGCCGCTCGGCAAGCGCGACTTCCTCGGCCGCATGCGGATCAAGAGGTAGGACGGCTAACCGGCAAGGCTCACGGTCCCGGCGGGCACAGGCCCGCCCGGACCGCGTCCTCGACCTTCTCCAGCCAAACGAACTCGAGGCGGTCGCGGACTTCCTGCGGGATGTCGTCCCAGTCGCGACGGTTGCGCGCCGGCAGCATCACGCGGGTGATGCCGGCCGCCGCCGCGGCCACGACCTTCTCCTTGATGCCGCCGACGGGCAGCACCAGCCCGCGCAGGCTGATCTCGCCGGTCATGGCGGTGTCGTTGCGGACCACGCGCCCGGTGAGCAGCGAGGCCAGCGCCATGAACATCGCCACACCGGCGCTCGGCCCGTCCTTGGGCGTCGCGCCCGCCGGGACGTGGACGTGGATGTCGCTCTTCTCCAGCGTGCCGGCCTCGATGCCGAGGTCGCCAGCCATGCCCTTGACCACGCTGAGCGCGGCCTGCGCGCTCTCGCGCATCA
>Ga0102832_1002407_pt1 | contig 11480 bp, 9 predicted proteins | sample EBPBio282013_DNA_FD_88942 | JGI IMG/M metagenome (GOLD analysis project Ga0102832, IMG submission 88942) | Wastewater treatment Type I Accumulibacter community from EBPR Bioreactor in Madison, WI, USA - Reactor 2_5/28/2013_ DNA (Illumina Assembly) | ecosystem: Engineered > Bioreactor > EBPR >...
AAGGCGGGCAGGGTATCGCGGGCGTTGATGATCACGTCGCGCAGGTCGAAGGCCCCCGCCGCGCCCGTCCACAGCCGCATTGACAACCCAGCGGCCATCAGTGCGGTGCCGAGCGTGACCGCCGCCGCCGTGCCCGGACGGTAGGGGGCCGCGAGCCCCATTGAGTGCCTCATACTGTCATTCCCAGGGACGCCTCGTAGCCGGCCTCCAGCACCGAGGCATGGACGCTGGTGCTGTTCTGGCCCAGCGCCCGCAGTTCGGCCACTGAGCCGCGGAACCGCATCCGGCCCTCGTGCAACACCACCACCTGTTCGGCGGTGGCGGCCAGATCCTCCACCAGGTGGGTGGAGATCAGGACGACGGAATGTTCGCCCGGGTCGGTGATCAGCCGGCGCAACTCGCCGCGCTGCACCGGGTCGAGGCCCACGGTGGGCTCGTCCAGAACTGCAACCGCCGGACGGTGGACGAGGGCGCAGGCCAGCCCGAGCCGCTGCCGCATACCGCCCGACAGCGACCGGGCCCGCGATCCCGCCCGGTCGGCCAGGTCCACCGAGGCCAGGACGGCGTCGACGGCGGCGTCCAGGGCGGCCCCGGCCAGCCCGTGCGCCCAGGCCGCGTAACTCACATTGCGGTGGACGGTGGACCACTCCATCAGCTCGAAGCGCTGCGGCAGGTAGCCGATCAGCCGCCGGATCTCGTTGACCGGCCCCTCGCCCAGCCGGCGCTCTCCGAACCGGACTTCGCCGGACTGCAGCCCCGTGGCGGTCGCCAGCAGCTTCATCAGCGTGGACTTGCCCGCGCCGTTCGGGCCCAGCAGGCCGGTCACGCCCACCGGCGCTCTCGAGTACGGGCCTGACCTTCCCCACGGCCAGGCGAGTGTCACCTTCCGCAACTGGAAGCAGGCGGAACAGACCCTCGGCCGCGCCGAGGCGATCGTGGCCGGCGTCGACGGCAACCTGCTCACCGCGCGCACCGCCTGGGTCGAGGGCTCGCTGGTCGCGGGCGACCCGGGCCAGCCGCAGTCGCTGGTCGCGGTGAACCCCGGCTGCGACCCGGAACTGGTCTTCGCCGTCGAGACACCCATGGAGTGCACCGGGCTCCGCGGCGGCCACGGCGGGCCGCGTGAGGGCATGCTGGCGGCCTCCACCGACGACCTCGTCCGGCTCTTCGGGCTGAGCGATGGCCAGTCACAGGCGCTCCGCGCCGGCTTCCTGCTGGTCGACGCCAGTTCGGGGCCGCTGGGCACCTCCCGCTACCGGGCTTCGGCCACGGTGGTACAGGACGGCCAGGTCACCTTCGCCCGCTACGACGACCTGGCCACCCTGACCGCGATCGAGCAGGTGCCGGCGCTGGTGGCGCCTCCCGAGGTGATCGAGCGGGGTGCCTCGCGGCACCGCATCGGCGCGCTGCTCTCAACCGATGCCGCCCAGGCCCGCGGCTGGACGCTGGGCTCGTGGGAACTCCGCGTGCTCGCGGCGGACGGCCCGATCGGCGCGGACCTCGAGACCCGGCTGGCGCAGGTGCTGGAGCCCGCGGGCTTCCGGATCTACGTCGAACGCGGCTGGCAGCCGTCGGTGGAGCCGCTGGTATGGGGGATCACCGGCACCCTGGTGCTGCTGGCGGTCGTGGCCGCGGCCATGTCCACCGTGCTGGGCGTGGCGGAACTGCGTCCCTTTCTGGGCACCTTCGCCGCGGTGGGGGCCGATCCCGTGCTGAGCCGCCGGCTTGCCTCGGCCCAGGCCTGGCTGCTGGGTGTGGTCGGTTCGGTGCTGGGGGTGATGGTCGGCCTGGCGATCGGCGCGCCGTTGGCGATCGCCTCGACCAGCCACCTCGGGCAGATCACCCCCGTCCTGGCGCTGCCCTGGCAGTTGGTGGCGGCGCTGGTGATCGGCGTCCCGTTGGTCGCCGCCGGGGTCGCGGCCGTCTCGGTTCCCGCTCATCCGTCGTTGGCCAGGAGGCTCGCATGAGCACCCAGCGACGTTCTTCTCCTCCGCCGCGCTCCTCCGAACTACTTCGCGGGGGCCCCGCTGGCGGTTGGCTGGCCGGCTGGCGGCTCGCGCTGCGGATGGCCCGCCGGGAGGTGCGCCGCGACCTGGGACGCAGCGCCTTCGTCTGGCTGATGATCTGCCTGCCGGTGGCGGCGATCTGCACCAGCCAGGTGATCCTGGCCTCGCAGGACATCGCGCCCGCGGAGTTCCTCGACCTGCGGCTGGGGAACGGCTCGGCCCGCCTGACCTGGGCCGGCATCCGGTTCGAGCCGAGTACCGAACCGAACCTGCAGGCCGTCGTGCCGTACACCGGCGACGAGCTGTCCCTCGCCGAGCCGGCGCTGCCGATTCCCGGCTGGGGAGAGTCCCTCGCCGAGCAGCAGGCTGCCGTCGCGGCCTGGACGGGACAGCCGGCCTTCGTGCTCACCGTGGCCGGAGCCGCCGTTGAGAGCAGCGGCGAACTCGTCGAGCTGCTCGGGATCGACGCCGACGCAGCAGCCGCCACCGGGATGGCCCGGCTCACCGGGGGACGGTTCCCCGAGACCGCGGACGAGGTGCTGGTCACCCCGGCCTGGACCAGCCGCGGCCTGCCCGCCACCGGGACGGTCACCCTGCGCGGCGGCGATGCCGTCGCGGTCAGCTACCGGATCGTGGGCACTGCGCAGACCCGGCTCGACACCGTGATCGGACTCGTCGGGATGCCCGATCCACAGGCTCCCGACCGCAGCTTCCTGCTGACCGGCGACCTCCCGGTCAGCTGGGCGGACGCCGTCCGGTTCGCCGAACGCGGCTTCGCAACCACCAGCCGCGCGATCGCCGCCGACCCGCCCGCGGAGATGCCGGAGATGGGAGCCGACCCCAGAGCCTCCTACGGCGGGCTGATCGGCACCGGGGCGCTGCTGGAGGTCGCATTGGTGGTCGGCCCGGCCTTCGCGATCGGCGCGGCCCGGCAGCGTCGTGCCTTGGCGCTGGCCGCCTCGAACGGGGCGAGCGTCCGCCACCTGCGCCGACTGGCGCTGGGCCAGGCCGTACTGCTCGGTTCCACGGCGGCAGTGGTCGGCGTGGCCGCGGGCGTGGGGGTCGGCGTGGTCGCGTGGCAGTTCCTGTCGTCCGATCCCATCCAGGTGAACGGCCCGCTGGAGGTGCCGCCGTTCGTGGCGATCGTCCTCGTGCTGGGGACCCTCACCGCCCTGGTCGCGGCACTGGTACCCACCCGTGGGCTCGGTCGGCTCGATCTGGTGGCGACGCTGCGGGGGAGTGCCCGCTCGCGTCCGCCGGTGAAGCGTGCGCGGTGGTGGGGGCTGGTGCTGCTGGCGCTCGGCCTGGCCGGCACGTGGGCGGGAGCTCCACTGGACGCGCTCGGCACCCAGCTCTCCTTCGCCGTCTGGTTCGGTGCGCTGGTCGTCACGGTGGCCGGCGTCCTGCTGACGCTGCCCTCGCTGCTGGACGGCGTGGGCCGGCTGGCCGGCTCGGCGGCGGCGGTGCCGCGGATGGCCTTGCGCGACCTCGGACGCCAGCGTGGCCGTGCCACCGCCACCGTCGCGGCCATCCTGGGCGGAACCCTGCTGCTGGGCGTGGTCTGGACGATGGTCGCCAGCATCGAGGCCGACATCGCCCGCAAGGACGTCCCGCAGATGCCGCTGGGTCAGGCCGAGCTGTGGTCCGGCGGGCGCAGCATGGACGGTCTGCGGCAGGCCGTCGCGGCGGTTGACCCGACCTTGCGCACGGCCGAGGTCGGTGAGAGCTGGGGCTGGTCGGCTGACCCCGGGAGCGAAGAGGTGGAACAGTTCGCCGCGCTTCGGCCCGGCTGCGAGGTCGACGACGTCCTGAACAACCCCGATGTGCCGGAGGAGTGCGTCTCGCTCGGCAATGACAGCCGTACGGTCTTCGTCGCCGGCCTGGACGACCTGGTCTGGCTCTTCGACCTGGACGAGCCGCAGCAGACGGCGTTGCGCGACGGGAAGGTGCTGGTCGACACCTCCTCGCCGAACCACCCGATGCGGAGGGGTGTCAACGAGCTGATCGACGGACGGCTGCGGCTCGGCCATGTCACCTTCGACGGCGAAGCGCACCACCCGCACACCCTTGAGATTCCCGCGCTGGCGGTGACCGACGAGCTGATCGACCGGGGCTCCTCCAGCGGACGTTTCGGTGCGGTGATGACCACCGACACCGCCGCCCGCTTCCAGATCGCCGGGCGCAACGAGGTGCTGCGGGTGGTCGACCCCGCCGGACCGATCGGTCCCGACCTCGCCGCCCGGCTGGCGGCGGTCGTGGGCGATTCCCAGTCGACGATCCGAGTCGAGCGTGGCTACGAGGGCTCGACCGACCCGTACGTGTGGATGATGACCGCCTTCCTCGCCCTGCTGGCGGTGATCGCCGCGGCCATGGCCACCATTCTGGCCACGGCCGAACAGCGTCCCTTCCTGGCCACCTTCGCCGCGGTGGGCGCCAGCCCGCGATTGAGCCGGCAGGTGGCCACCACGCAGGCGGCTGTTCTGGCTCTGCTGGGAACCCTGACCGGCGTGGGGATCGGCCTGCTGTCCGGCATCCCGATGGCGCTCTCCGCCACCAGTTCGTCGCGACCGTTCGGCCCGATCCTGGTCGTCCCCTGGCAGATCGCCCTCGGGCTCGTCATCGCGATCCCCGCGGTGGCCGCGCTGGTGGCCGCGATCTGCGTTCCGGCGAAGCCGGTGCTGGTCCGCCGCACCACCTGAGGCGTGACTAGGCTGGCCCCGACTCTCCGAAAGGGACGACGATGCCGGCTCGCCAGTTCTCGCTGCGGCTCCAGGAGCCGGCTGCGCTCCAGGAAGGGTTGCGACGGCTGCGCTCGTCCCTGGGGATTCCGGGCGGGTACCCGCAGGAGGCGCTGGCTGAGGCCGAGGCGGCGGCCGCGTCCCCGGTGCTGCCCGCTCGCGATCTCACCGACGTTCCGTTCGTCACCCTCGATCCGCCGGGATCGACCGATCTGGATCAGGCCTTCCACCTCTCCCGCCAGCGGGGCGGGTACCTGCTGCGGTACGCCATTGCGGACGTGGCGGCGTTTGTCCGTCCCGGTGGGGCGCTGGACGCCGAGACCCACGCTCGCGGGCAGACCTTCTACGCGCCCACCCACCGGGTGGGGCTGCATCCGCCGGTGCTGGCCGAAGGGGTGGCCAGCCTGCTGCCCGGGCAGGTTCGCCCCGCGCTGGTGTGGGAGATCGAGTTCGATTCCACGGGGGCAGCCACCTCCACGCACGTGGCCCGGGCGCAGGTGCGGAGCCGGAGGCAGTGGGCCTACCCCGAGGCGCAGCAGGCGCTCGACGCCGGGTCGGGGGACGAGCAACTGGTCCTGTTGCGCGACGTCGGGCTCCTGCGGCTGCAGCAGGAGGCGGCGCGCGGCGGGGTCAGCCTGCCGGTGCCGGAGCAGGAGGTCGTCGCCACCGGCCACAGTTACTCCTCGCTTCGCTCGTCAGGACCTTCCTTGCCCTCGAACGAGCCCGAGCAAGCTCGGCTCGTCGCTCGGGCGTCGTCGGTCTGGGAGCTGGAGTTTCGCGCCCTGCTGCCGATCGAGACCTGGAACGCCCAGCTGTCGCTGGCCACCGGGATGGCGGCCGCCCGGATCATGCTGGACGGCGGAGTCGGCCTCCTGCGGACCCTGCCGCCGGCGCGCGACTCCGGCCTGGCGAAGCTGCGGCGCACCGCTGCGGCGCTGGGCATCCGCTGGCCGCACAGCCTGGACTACCCGGGCTTCGTCCGCAGCCTCGATCCGTCCGAGCCGCGGCACGTGGCGATGCTGAATGCCTGCACCATGCTCTTCCGCGGCGCGGGCTACGCCGCCTTCGACCGTACGCCGCCGGAACAGGCCGAGCACGCCGCGATCGCCGCCCCGTACGCTCACTGCACCGCGCCGCTGCGCCGGCTGGTCGACCGCTACGCCGGTGAGATCTGCGTCGCGCTGTGCGCCGGGGTTCCGGTACCGGGCTGGGTGAGCGATGCGCTGCCGTCCCTACCCGGCGAGATGGACGAGAGCAACCGCCGCGCCCGCAAGTACGAGCGCGGCATCGTCGACCTGGTGGAGGCCATGGTGCTGGCGCCCAGGCTGGGGGAAACCTTCGCCGGAACAGTGCTGGAGGTGGACGCGGACCGCGGTGACGGAGTTCTGCAGCTGACCGAGCCGGCGGTGGAAGCGGTCGTCAAGGGCACCGGGCTCACCCTCGGCGAGCAGGTGCAGGCGACCCTGGTGGCAGCCGATCTGCTGACCGGCAAGGTGGGCTTCGCGACCCTGCCGTAGACTTGCCCGCGACGAGTGGGCCAGGTGATCGCGGCCGTCAGGCTGAGGAAAGTCCGGACTCCACAGAGCAGGGTGGTGGGTAACGCCCACCCGGGGTGACCCGCGGGAAAGTGCCACAGAAAACAGACCGCCCCGCGCCGTTCGGCGGGGGGTAAGGGTGAAACGGTGGTGTAAGAGACCACCAGCACCCCAGGTGACTGGGGTGGCTCGGTAAACCCCACCCGGAGCAAGACCAAGAAGGGTCCCGGTCCACCGGACCAGGACCTGCGGACGCCGATCGAGCGCTGCTCGCGCGAGGCGCCCGGGTAGGTCGCACGCCGGCGACGGCGAAGGAGGCTGGCAACAGCCTTCGCAGATGGATGATCACCGCCCGCGAGGGCACAGAATCCGGCTTACAGGCCGGCTCGTCCCCCCACCACCCTCACCGGCGCGCCGCGATCGCCTCGGTGACCAGCGCGGCGAAGGTGTCGACGTCCTCGGCCGTGGTGTCGAAGGAGCACATCCAGCGCACCTCGTTGACGGAGGCGTCCCAGTCGTAGAACGCGAAGCGCTCCCGGACGACGTCCGCCACCCCGTCGGGCAGCCGTGCGAAGACCCCGTTGGCCTGGGTCGGCTGGGCGAAGGTGATCCCGGGGACGCCCTCGAGCGCGGCCCGCAGGCGGGCCGCCATCGCGTTGGCGTGGCCCGCGTTGCGCAGCCACAGGTCGCCGGAGTAGAGCGCCACCAGCTGCGCGGAGACGAACCGCATCTTGCTGGCGAGCTGCATGTTGAACTTGCGTGCGTAGACGAGCCCGTGGACGGCGTCCGGGTTGAGCACGACGATGGCCTCCGCGCCGAGGGCGCCGTTCTTGGTCCCGCCGAGCGTCAGGATGTCGACGCCGACCTCGGTGGTGAACGCGCGCAGGGGCAGCCCGAGGCTCGCCGCGGCATTCGACAGGCGCGCGCCGTCCAGGTGCACCACCATGCCGAGGTCGTGGGCATGGCGGGTGAGCGCCGACAGCTCCTCGACCGTATAGACCGTGCCCAGCTCGGTGGACTGGGTGATCGACAGCGCCAGCGGCTGCGCCCGGTGCTCGTCTCCGAAGCCCCACGCCTCGGTGTCGACCAGGTCGGGGGTCAGCTTGCCGTCCGGTGTGGGGACGGAGTACAGCTTCAGGCCGCCGACCCGCTCCGGGGCGCCGCCCTCGTCCACGTTGATGTGCGCGCTGCGGGCGCAGACCACCGCGCCCCAGCGCGGCAGCACCGCCTGGAGCCCGGTGACGTTGGCGCCGGTGCCGTTGAACACCGGCCACGCCTCCGCGTCCTCGCCGAAGTGCTGCCGGACGACCTCCTGGAGCCGCCGGGTGTACACGTCGTTGCCGTAGGACGACTGGTGGCCCAGGTTGGCCGCACCGATCGCGGCCAGCACGTCGGGATGGACGCCGGAGTAGTTGTCGGACGCGAAGCCGCGCGCGGCGGGGTCATGGAGCTGCACGACGCGATTCTCTCACCCGGCCGCGGCGGCCCGTGGCGGGGCGTCAGGCGTCGACGCCGGTGATCCCCGAGGTGGACGCGACGACGTCCCGCATCTTCTTCTCGAACGCCTCGTAGAACATCGACAGCGGGAACTCGTCGTCCATCACCAGGTCGGTGAGCTCCTTCGGTGTGCCCTTCAGTGGTAGCTCGCCGCGCTTCCATACCGAGGCGGGGTGCGGCTCGACCACGCCGCTGACCAGCGCGTACGCGGCCAGCCAGTGGGCGACCTTCGGCCGGTCGATCGAGCGCCAGTACAGCTGCTCGATCTCCTGTCCCAGTTCGTTGACGCAGTCGGGCACCTCGTCCCAGTCGAAGGTGAGCTGGGTGTCGGTCCAGTGCAGCACCCGCTTCTGGTGCAGCCAGGCGAACAGGAGCTGACCACCCAGCCCGTCGTAATTGCGCACCCGCGTCCCTGTGACCGCGAACCGGAAGATCCGGTCGAAGATCACCGCGTACTGCACCAGCTTCGCGTAGCGGGCGAGCTGTTCCTGCTCGGGCGAACGCTGCGGAAGCGCGGCCAGTTCCCGCTCGATCCGGACGGCCTCACGGAAGGCGGTCAGGTCGCAGCGCAACTCCTCCAGCGAGTACAGGAAGAACGGCATCCGCTGCTTGATCATGAACGGGTCGAACGGCAGGTCGCCGCGCATGTGCGTGCGGTCGTGGATCAGGTCCCACATCACGAAGGTCTCCTGGGTGAGCCGCTGGTCGTCCAGCATCTCCGCGGCGAGCGGAGGCAGGTCGAGCCGGGTCACCTCGGTCGCCGCCCGCAGCGCGCGCCGGAAGCGGGCCGCCTCCCGGTCGCAGAAGATGCCGCCCCAGGTGAAGGGAGGGATCTGCCGCATGGCGACGGTCTCGGGGAAGAGCACGGCGGAGTTGGTGTCGTAGCCGGCGGTGAAGTCCACGAACTGGATGGGGACGAACGCAGCGTTGGTGTACGCGCCCGCCTCCAGTTCAGCAACGAAGGACGGCCACACCACCTGGATGAGCAGCGCCTCGATGTGCCGGTCGCGCGAGCCGTTCTGGGTGTACATCGGGAACACCACGAGGTGGGTGAGCCCGTCGACGCGGTGCTGCTCGGGGTGGAAGAGCACCAGCGAGTCGAAGAAGTCCGGCTCCTTGAAGTAGCCGGCCGCCCACCGCTCGAGGTCTGCGGTGACGGCGGCCAGGTAGTCGGCGTCGTGGGGGAACTCCGGCGCCAGCGCGGCGATCCCGTCCGCCAGTTCGGCGACGCGGTCGCGCGCGGTGGGGTGGTGGGCGGCGTCCTCGATGGCGCCGTTGGAGGACTGGAGGGACGCGAGCGCGGTGGCGGCTCGCTTCACCTGCAGCCAGGCGGGGTGCTCGGCGAGCGACGGGGTGTCGTGCCCTGCGAGCGTCGTGTCGGTTGCGGCGGTGGCCATGGCGCATTCTCACACGGACGTCGGCGGGCGGCCAGAACCCGCGAGCGCGCCGCGGAGGTGGGGTGGGCGGCCCAGCCAGATAAACCGGGGGGTTGGCGACCTGGCGGGGCCTGACCGTCCGTCTCCGTGTTCTCGGAGGGGGGGAGAGGAGTCGTACGGCTCGCACCACCGTAGCGGTCCGGGGCGCCCGGCCGAAATGCGCAGCGCCGCCGGTCCGGCGTGCGAGCCGCGGAGTCTCAGGTACGGGTTCACACCTGGCCCGGCCGGGCGCGCCGAGGGCTCACGGGACGGTGAGGATCTCCGCGCCGTCGGGGGTCACCACGATGGTCTGCTCGAACTGTGCGACCCGGCTCCGGTCATTGGTGACGACCGTCCAGCCGTCGTTCCACACGTGCGAGCGCTGGTCGCCCATGGCCAGCATCGGCTCGATGGTGAAGGTCATGCCGACCTCCATCAGGGTGTCGACCATCGGCTCGTCGTAGTGCGGCACGATGAGGCCGGAGTGGAACGCGGTGTGCACGCCGTGGCCGGTGTAGTCGCGGACGACGCCGTAGTTGAACCGCCGGGCGAAGGACTCGATGACGCGCCCGATCACGTTGATCTGTCGTCCCGGGCGGACGGCCTTGATCGCCCGGTTCATGGCCTCCTCCGTGCGCTCGGACAACAGGCGGGACGCCTCGTCCACCTCGCCGCAGAAGAAGGTGGCGCAGTTGTCACCGTGCACGCCGCCGTGGAACGCCGTCACGTCGATCTTGACCAGGTCACCGTCCGCCAGCGGGCGCGCGTCCGGGATGCCGTGGCAGATCACCTCGTTGACCGACGTGCAGCAGGCCTTGGGGAAGCCGCGATACCCCAGGGTCGAGGGGTAGGCGTCGTGGCTGACGATGAAGTCGTGGACGACCTGGTCGATCTCGTCGGTCGTCACGCCCGGCGCAATCACCGCCGCGCCGGCGTGCATGGCCTGCGCGGCGATGCGTCCGGCGACGCGCATGCGCTCGATGGTCTCCGGGGTCTGCACGTGGGGCCCGTCGTACCGTTCGGGACGGGGGCGTCCGACGTAGTGGGGCCGCGGGATGTGGTCCGGAACCGGACGCTGGGGGGACACCGGGAAGGGCTTGATCGCGGTCACTCCTGCGATCATAGTGGGCGTGAGTCGGACGATCGGAGGCGCATTCACCATGGCGATCGGCGAGTGGTACTACTGCCTCGACCACCACACGGTCGAGCCCTACGAGGGGTGCAAGAGCGATTCCCGGCTCGGCCCGTACGCCACGCCGGCGGAGGCGGCGAACGCCCTGGAGCGCGTGGCCCAGCGCAATGACGAGTGGGACAACGACCCGCGCTTCGTCGACGACGACGAGGACGATCCCGAAGAGGACCCCGACCGGTCCGGGCTGTTCGGCGTCTGAACCGCCGGCCCGGTCAGAGCCAGGCGAAGAGGTCCACCCTGTTGCCGTCGGGGTCGAGGACCGTGGCGTAGCGCTGGCCCCAGAACGCGTCCCACGGCTCCCGGTGGACGGTGTGGCCGGCCTGCGCGAGGCGCGCGCTGGTCGCGTCCACCTCGGCGGGATCGGCGCACTCGAACGCCAGCGTCATCGCCGGCCCGCCGACCGGCGGCTGCCAGTCGGGGTCGAAGGAGTGGACGACCGAGACGCTGTCGAACATGATCCGGACGCCCCCGGGCGTCTCGCACTCGACGTGTCCCTCGGCGTCGTCGGAGGGGTCGAACTCGAGGCCGAGCAGCCGGTAGAACCCGAGGCTGGCGGCCATGTCGGCGACGGTGATGCCGATCGCGCTGAACGAAAGGGCCATGGCCTCACGGTACCCAGCGTGTCCGGCGGTCACGTGTAACCAGATTGAAACACTTCTCGGGGCAGACTGAACCGCATGGATAAGCAGACCGAGTTCGTGCTTCGCACCATGGAGGAGCGGGACGTCCGCTTCGTCCGGCTCTGGTTCACCGACGTGCTGGGGTTCCTCAAGTCCGTCGCCATCGCCCCCGCCGAACTCGAAGGCGCGTTCAACGAGGGCATCGGCTTCGACGGCTCCGCGATCCAGGGCTTCGCGCGCGTGTACGAGTCGGACATGGTGGCCCACCCCGACCCGTCCACCTTCCAGCTGCTCCCGTGGCGGGGCGCCACCCAGGGCACGGCCCGGATGTTCTGCGACATCCGGCAGCCCGACGGCTCGCCGTCCTTCGCCGACCCGCGCTACGTGCTGAAGCGGGCGTTGAAGAAGGCCTCGGACATGGGGTTCACCTACTACACGCACCCCGAGATCGAGTTCTACCTGTTCAAGCAGCCGATC
>Ga0102832_1002411_pt1 | contig 11469 bp, 12 predicted proteins | sample EBPBio282013_DNA_FD_88942 | JGI IMG/M metagenome (GOLD analysis project Ga0102832, IMG submission 88942) | Wastewater treatment Type I Accumulibacter community from EBPR Bioreactor in Madison, WI, USA - Reactor 2_5/28/2013_ DNA (Illumina Assembly) | ecosystem: Engineered > Bioreactor > EBPR >...
CGAGCGCACCAGGATCCGCTCGAGATCGGCGGCGTCGTAGAAGTCCATGTGAGCGGTGAAGCCGAACCGGTCGCGCAGCGGGCCCGGCAGCAGGCCGGCGCGCGTGGTCGCGCCCACCAGGGTGAAGGGAGGCAGATCGAGCGGGATGGCCGTGGCTCCCGGGCCCTTGCCGACGATCACATCGACCCGGAAGTCCTCCATCGCGAGGTAGAGCATCTCCTCGGCGGCCCGCGACATCCGGTGGATCTCGTCGAGGAAGAGCACCTCGCCGGGCACCAGGCTCGACAGGACGGCGGCGAGGTCGCCGGCGTGCTGCAGCGCGGGACCGCTCGTGACGCGCAGCGGCACGCCGAGCTCGGCCGCGATGATCATCGACAGCGTGGTCTTGCCCAGCCCCGGCGGACCGGCCAGCAGGACATGGTCGGCCGCCCGGCCGCGGGCCACCGCCGCCTCGAGCACCAGGCCGAGCTGGTCCTTGACCCGCTGCTGCCCGATGAACGTGTCGAGGGTGCGCGGACGCAGCGCCGACTCGAGCGCGGCCTCCTCCGAGCCGGCCTCGGGCGCGACGAGGCGGTCGTCGGGGCTGGCGTCGTAGGAGCCGTCGTCGTAGGTCATGCGCGGTCCAGGGAGCGCAGGGCCAGGCGCAGCACGGTGGCGACGTCGGCGTCGGGCTCGACCTGCTCTGCCACAGCCGCCACCGCGGCGTCGGCCTCCTTGGCCGACCAGCCCAGGCCGACGAGCGCCGAGTGGACCTGCGGCTGCCACGCGGGCCCTGAGGTCGGGGCCGCGGCGGCCGCGGCGCCGCCCGCACCGGTGGGCAGGCCGAGCTTGTCCTTGAGCTCGAGCACCAGCCGCTGCGCGCCCTTGCGCCCGACCCCGGGCACCTTCGTGAGCGCCGTGACGTCCTCGGCGGCGACCGCGCGGCGCAGGGCGTCGGGGCTGTGCACCGACAGCAGCGCGAGTGCGAGCCGCGGCCCCACGCCGGTGACGGTCTGGAGGGTCTCGAAGACGGCCCGCTCGTCGGCGTCGGCGAAGCCGAACAGCGTCATGGAGTCCTCGCGCACCACCAGCGTGGCGTGCAGCGTGGTCTCGTGGCCGATCCGCAGTCCGGCAGCGGTGGACGGCGTGCACTGCAGCTCGTAGCCGACGCCGGCGACGTCGAGCACCGCGGTGGTGGCGCCGGCGTGGACGACGGGGCCGCGGACGAACGCGATCACGAGGCCGCCCTCGGGGTACGGCCGGGCGCTTGGGCGGACCGGACCGCGGCGGCCGTGCGCGGGATGCGCGGCTTCGGGGCAGCCGCGGCTGCGGCGGCCAGGCGCGAGGCGGAGTCGCCGCGCCACAGGTGGCAGATCGCCAGGGCCAGGGCGTCGGCGGCGTCGGCCGGGCGCGGCGCGGCGTCGAGGGCGAGCAGGCGCGTGACCATGACGGTGACCTGCTCCTTGCCGGCCCGGCCCTGGCCGGTGACGGCGGCCTTGACCTCGCTCGGCGTGTGCAGCGCCACGGGGATGCCGCGCCGCGCGGCCGCGGCGATCGCGACGGCGCCGGCCTGGGCCGTGCCCATGACCGTGCGGACGTTGTGCTGGCTGAAGACCCGCTCGACGGCCACGGCGTCGGGCCGGGTGGCGTCGAGCAGCGCCTCGACCCCCTGCTCGACGAGCAGCAGCCGGCTGGCGAGGTCGAGACCGGGATCGGTACGGATCACGTCGACGTGGACCAGGGTGAGCCGGCGTCCGGGCGCGCCGTCGACGACGCCGACGCCGCACCGGGTCAGACCGGGGTCCACGCCCAGCACGCGCACTGCCACAGCTCCGCCCGCCAGCGCCGGGCACCACGCCCGAACAGGTGTTCGGATCCTAACCACGCCCGAACGCCAGCACCCCCGCGCCACGCCGAACGCCCCGCCCGACCGCGCCTCCGGCTTTCCGGGTGAAGGGCCCCCTGCTTGCGATAGAAGCAAGAAAAGCGCCCCAGGCTGTCCACAGCGGAAGCGCCTGTGGACAGCCTGGGGCGGAAAACTTGCTTCTATCGCAAGTGGGGGCACCTTCACTGCAAACCACCTGAGGAGGGGGGCGCGGGGTGGGTCAGGCGTCGACCTTCTCCATGATCTCGTCGCTGACGTCGAAGTTGGCGTAGACGTTCTGGACGTCGTCGCTGTCCTCGAGGGCGTCGATGAGCTTGAACATCTTGCGGGCGCCGTCCTCGTCGAGGGGCACCTGCATGCTCGGCAGGAACACGGCGTCGGCCGACTCGTAGTCGATGCCGGCGTCCTGCAGGGCCGTGCGGACGGCGACGAGGTCGGTGGCGGCGGAGACGACCTCGAAGGCCTCGCCGAGGTCGTTGACCTCCTCGGCGCCCGCGTCGAGGACGGCGCCGAGGACGTCGTCCTCGGACAGGCCGTTCTTCGGCACGATGACGACGCCGCGGCGGGAGAACAGGTAGGCCACCGAGCCCGGGTCGGCCATGGAGCCGCCGTTGCGGGTCATCGCGACCCGCACCTCGGCAGCCGCGCGGTTGCGGTTGTCGGTGAGGCACTCGATGAGCACGGCGACGCCGTTGGGGCCGTAGCCCTCGTACATGATGGTGGCGTACTCGGCGCCACCGGCCTCGGCGCCCGAGCCCCGCTTGACCGCGCGGTCGATGTTGTCGTTGGGGACCGAGCTCTTCTTCGCCTTGTAGATGGCGTCGTACAGCGTCGGGTTCGCCGCGGGGTCGCCGCCGCCCGTGCGGGCCGCGACCTCGATGTTCTTGATCAGCTTGGCGAACATCTTGCCGCGCTTGGCGTCGATCGCGGCCTTCTTGTGCTTCGTGGTCGCCCACTTGGAGTGGCCGCTCATGCCTGCTCTCTCACCATCTCGAGGAAGTACCTGTGGATGCGCGCGTCCCCGGTCAGCTCGGGGTGGAAGGAGGTCGCGAGCAGGCGCCCCTGCCGGACCGCGATGATCCTACCGGCGGCCGGACCCGTGGGGACCGTGCCGAGCACCTCGACGCCGGGGCCCGCCTGCTCGACCCAGGGCGCCCGGATGAACACCGTGTGCACGGGCTCCGCGCCGAAGGCCGGCATCGCGATGTCGGCCTCGAAGGAGTCGACCTGCCGGCCGAAGGCGTTGCGCAGGACGGTGACGTCGAGCCCGCCGATGGTCTCCTGGTCGGGGCGGCCGCCCTCGATCCGGTCGGCGAGCATGATCATCCCCGCGCAGGAGCCGTACGCCGGCAGGCCGCCGCGGACGAGCGCGCGCAGCGGCTCCATCAGCCCCCAGCGCAGCGCGAGGTTGCTCATGGTCGTGGACTCACCGCCCGGGACGACGAGGGCGTCGATCCCCCCGAGGTCCTCGACCGTCCGCACGCGGCGCGTGGCGGCGCCGCACGCGGCCAGCGCGTGCTCGTGCTCGCGGAAGTCGCCCTGGAGGGCGAGGACCCCGACGAGGACGTCAGCCCCGACGGGGGTGGGGTTCACCAGCCACGGTCCTCGAGGCGGTGGTGCACGGGCAGGTCGGCGACGTTGATGCCGACCATGGCCTCGCCGAGCCCGCGGCTGACCTTCGCCACGATCGACGGGTCGTCGTAGTGCAGCGTGGCCTGCACGATCGCGTTGGCGCGCTCGGCCGGGTTGCCGGACTTGAAGATGCCCGAGCCCACGAACACACCGTCGGCGCCGAGCTGCATCATCATCGCGGCGTCGGCCGGGGTGGCGATGCCGCCCGCGGTGAACATGACGACGGGCAGACGGCCGAGGCGCGCGGTCTCCACGACGAGGTCGTAGGGGGCCTGCAGCTCCTTGGCGGCGACGTAGAGCTCGTCCTCGGCCATCGAGGACAGCCGGTTGATCTCGGCGCGGATCGTGCGCATGTGCTTGGTCGCGTTCGAGACGTCGCCGGTGCCGGCCTCGCCCTTGGAGCGGATCATGGCCGCGCCCTCGTTGATGCGGCGCAGGGCCTCGCCGAGGTTGGTCGCGCCGCAGACGAAGGGCACCGTGAAGGGCCACTTGTCGATGTGGTTGGCGTAGTCCGCGGGCGTGAGCACCTCGGACTCGTCGATGTAGTCGACGCCGAGCGACTGCAGGACCTGCGCCTCGACGAAGTGGCCGATGCGCGCCTTGGCCATCACGGGGATGGAGACGGCGGCGATGATGCCGTCGATCATGTCGGGGTCGCTCATGCGCGACACTCCGCCCTGCGCGCGGATGTCGGCGGGGACCCGCTCGAGGGCCATGACGGCGACGGCGCCGGCGTCCTCGGCGATCTTGGCCTGCTCGGGCGTGACGACGTCCATGATGACGCCGCCCTTGAGCATCTCGGCCATGCCGCGCTTCACGCGGGCGGTGCCGACCTCGGGGGCGGTGGACTCGTTCTGCGACGACATGACGGACCTCGGAGTCGATGGGGGCACCCTGTCACGGGCTGGTACGACGGGCGCCGGCGACGGCGTCCAGCGTCAGGATACCGGGCCGACGACGCGGCGCCTCCGGGCCGGTCGGGAGCGTCCGCGCAGGTCAGGTGGACGACGTGGAGCGCCCCGCCCGTACGCCGTCCGGCCTCAGGACGCCTTGGCCCAGGCGAAGGTGGCCGGCTCCTTGCGGTTGACCAGCACGACCCACACCTGGCCCGGCTTGAACGGCACGACCTGGCCGTCCTCCCCCACGAACAGCGTGGGGGCCGACTCGTCGTCGCGGGTCCAGCGCACCTTGTAGGCCTGGCCGTCGCGCAGCACCCAGCCGTAGCCGGTGCCGACGGTGTCCTCCTTGGGCGTGCGTCCGCCGAACTTGTCGCCGAACCCGGAGTCGTACTGCTTCACGTACTGCACGACCACGGTGGTGGCGCGCTGGGTGCCGCCCTCGGTCGCCCGCGCCGGCCGGCCGTTGAGGTAGACGTCGAACCGCTTGGCGGAGGAGTTCCAGACGAACTTGGCCGACGACGAGGGGTAGCTGGCCTTGACGGCCCTCACAGCGCGGCCGTCGGCCGGGGCGTCGAGGGAGAACTGGAAGCCGATGTCCTGCGCGACCGCCGACCCCTTCGCCCGCTGCAGCAGCTTCTCCGGCTGGCCCATGAAGTTGTAGGGCGCGGGGCGGCTGCCGTCTCGGAAGTACCCGTAGGGGCCCTTGTCGCCCGAGACGTCCACGAGGTCCGACGCCGCGATCAGGGGGCGGAGCCGGTGCTGGGCGCCGGAGTACGCGAAGGCGGCGTCCTGGTAGTTGGCGAACAGCTCGAGGTCGGAGATGCGGGCGCTGCGGACCGGGCCGACGGTCCTGGGCAGCGATGTAGAGAACACGGCCGCGATGCGGGTGAGGCCGTACTCGACCTCCTCGACGTAGACGACGTCGGCCTTGGTCAGGCCCGAGTGCGGCTGCGCGTTGGGCGTGTTGTCGTACTTGACGATGAGCACCCGCTTGCCCTCGCCGCCGGGCCGGCCCGACAGCGGCGACGCGTTCTCAGCGATCGTGGGGCTCGGGGTCGGGGTGGCGGTCTGCTCGGCCGGCTGGGACGCCGAGGTCGTGGACGGGGACGTCGTGGCGGCGGGCGCCTCGCCTCCGCTGGCGCAGCCGGCCAGCGCGAGGGCGGCCACCGCCCCCGCGGCCGCGAGCCGGGTGATGCTGGTCGAGCTCGCGCGCACCGGTGGTCTCCCTCGTCGGGCCCGCTGCTTGACGCCGGCCTCTACGACGAGGGTAAGCGGTCGTGTCTCAGCGACCGGCGAGCCCGGGCGGGGGCGTGTCGTCGAAGTCGATCGGGCCCGGCATCGGCGTGTGGCCGGCGAGGCGGAACCAGCGGGCGAGGCGGCGGCGGCGCAGGGCGACGCAGCTGCGGACGACGTCGTTGTGGAAGCGCCGCGCGAGCTCCACCCGGCGGCACGCGACGGCGAGCTCGTCGAGCAGCTGGCCCGCGACCGCGGCATCGGGGCCGGCGTCGGCGACGAGCTCGTCGGCGTCCTCGCGGGTCGCGAGCACCGCCCCGAGCGTGCGCGTCAGCTCGCTCTCGGCCAGCGAGCGCTGCGCGTCGTCCTCCTCGTCGGCGACGAGCGCGGACTGCGCCGCCGACGACAGGACGAGCGCGGACGCGGGGTCCATGAACCCGGCCGAGGCGAGGTCCTGGGCCGCGACGACGCGGCGCAGCAGCTGGGCGTCGAGGGCGGCGTGGGCCGTCTCGATCTTGCGGTGGAGCCGGTCGATACGGCCCGCCAGCGACGACAGGTAGACGGTGATCGTGCCCAGGAGCAGCACGACCAGCAGGATGTCGACGACGACGACGAGATCCATCAGCCGCCTCCGCGCGCCAGGCGGCCGACGAGTTGGCCGCGCAGGTCCTCGGTGACCTTCTCCCCTGTCACCGTCACCGACTCGTACACCTCGACGATGCGCTTGGCGACGGTCTCCCAGTCGAACTCGCGGGCGCGGATCCGGCCCTCGGCCGCGAGCCGGGACCGCTCGTCGCGGTCGGACAGCAGCGCGATCGCCGCGCGCGCCAGGTCGTCGGGGTCCTCGTTGGCGAACGACGCGCCCGCGCGGCCCTCAGCCGTGACGCGGCGGAACGCCTCGAGGTCGCTGGCCAGCACCGGAGTGCCGCTCGCCATCGCCTCGAGGAGCACGATGCCGAAGCTCTCGCCGCCGGTGTTGGGCGCGACGTAGATGTCGGCCGACAGGAAGGCGCGCGCCTTGGTCTCCTCGTCGACGAGGCCGAGGAACGTGATGTGCTCGGCCACCTCGGGTTCGAGGTCGCCGCGGATCTCCTCGACCTCGCCCGGTCCGGCCACGAGCAGGCGCACGCCGGGGTGCGCGGCGATGATCGCGGGCATCGCCGCGAGCAGGACCTGCAGGCCCTTGCGCGGCTCGTCGATGCGGCCGATGAAGAACAGCGAGCCGCCGTCGCCGGGCCAGCCGTCGAGCGGCTCGCCCTCGCCGAACAGCGAGCAGTCGACGCCGTTGGGGATGAGGACGGCGTCGCCGCCCATGTGCTCGACGAGCGTCTGGCGCGCCGCCTCGCTGACCGCGATGCGGGCCGACACCTTCTCGAGCGCCGTCTGCGCGATCGAGAAGCCGGCTGCGAGCAGCCGCGACCGCTCCATCGACGAGTGCCAGGTGGCCACGATCGGCCCCCGGGCGGCCCAGCACGACAGGATCGACAGGCTCGGCGCCAGCGGCTCGTGGATGTGGAGGACGTCGAACTCGTTCTCGCGCAGCCACTTGCGGACCCGTCGGGTCGCGATCGGCCCCAGGGCGATCTTGGCCCGCGACCCGTTGTACGCCAGCGATACGGCGCCGCCCGTCGAGACGACGTACGGCGGGAGGTCGAGGTCGTCGTCCTCCGACGGCGTCAGCACCGACACCGTGTGGCCGAGGCGCCGCAGCGCGACCGCGAGGTCGCGGATGTGCACCTGCACACCGCCCGGCGACGACCAGTCGTAGGGGCAGACGATGCCGACCTTCATCGGCCCGTCACTCCTTCGGCGCCTTGGCGGGGTCGAGGTCGTCGACCCACAGCCGCTGCATCATGTGCCAGTCGGCCGGGCGGGCGCCGATGCCCTCCTCGAACTTGTCGGCGACCAGCTGCGTGGTGCGGAAGATGCGGCGCGACCGCTCCCCCTCCTGCGGGACGTCCACCGGGCTCTGGAAGCGCACCCAGTTGCGGCCGTCCTCGAGGTAGAGCTGCGCGGTGATCAGCACCGCCCCGGTGTCGACGGCGAGGGCCGCCGGGCCGGCAGGCATCTTGGCCTTCGCCCCGAAGAACTGCACCGGGACGCCCGACCGCCCCAGGTCGCGGTCGCCCAGCAGCGCCACGCCATCGCGCGAGATCCGGCGCAGCACGGCGTTCACCAGGCCCTTGATGTGCGGCAGGCCGGAATCGACCACCAGCCGGACCGAGGTGTCGACGGCGGCGTGCGGCGGCGTGCCGAGGAACAGCAGCTGGGCGGCGCCCAGCCGCAGCACCTGCCAGCCGGCCGCGTTGGCGCCCTCCAGCGGCCGCTCGACCAGGAAGGCCAGCACCTCGTCGATCTCGCCCAGCCGGCGCAGAGTGGTCGCCAGCAGCAGGCGCACGAAGGCGCGGTCGCGCGGGTCGAGGCCGGGAAAGCCGGGATGGCGCGCCAGCGCGTCGTCGAGCGGCTGCCCCTTGTCGAGGCACGCCGCCAGGATAGCGAGCGCGACGCGCCGCGAGAGCACCGGATCGGTCATGACGGCGGCGTGATAACCCCGGGGACCGGGCTTGTCACCTCCAGGACCGCGCGCGTCCCGCGCGCCTCATGAGCGCGCGAGACGCGCGCGGTCCCGGAGGCTACTTTGCCCTCTCGAAAGGATACCCCCCTCATGAAGCGCGTTGGTTCGTTCGTCGGCGACTGGTGGCACCTGGTCTCCCCCTATTTCCGCTCGGAGGAGCGCTGGATCGCCCTCGCGCTGCTGGCCGGCGCGATCGGGCTGACCTTCGGGGCGGTCGGCCTGGAGGTGCTGTTCAACGACTGGAACCGGCGCTTCTACGACAGCATCCAGAACAAGGACGAGGCGGCGTTCTGGACCGAGATCACCATCTTCTCGATGCTGGCCGCCGGCTTCATCGCGGTCTACGTCGCCCGCGCCATCGTCAGCCCCTACCTCAGGCTGCGCTGGCGGCGATGGCTGACCCGGCAGTATCTCGGCCACTGGCTGGATGGCCGCGGCTACTACCGGATCGAGCTGCAGCGCACCGTCGACAACGCCGACCAGCGCATCGCCGAGGACCTGCGCCAGTTGGGCGAATTCACCATGAGCCTGCTGCTCGGCCTGCTGGGCGCGGTCGCCACGCTGGTCTCGTTCCTGTTCATCCTGTGGACCCTGTCGGGGCCGCTGTCGCTCAAGCCGATCGGCATCGACGTGACGATCCCCGGCTACATGGCGTGGGTCTGCCTCATCTACGCCGTGGTCGGCACCTTCCTCGCCAACATCGTCGGCCGCCGCCTGATCCCGCTGAACTTCCAGCGCCAGCAGTACGAGGCGAACTTCCGCTTCTCGCTGGTCCGGGTGCGCGAGAACGCCGAGGGCATCGCGCTGTACCGCGGCGAGGAGCGCGAGGCCGAGGCGCTGAACGCGCGCTTCGCCGACGTCTTCGCCAACGGCTGGCGGGTCGTCTTCACCCAGGCCCAGCTCGCCTTCTACCAGGCCGGCTACGCCCAGATCGCCGTCGTCTTCCCCTACATCGTGACGGCGCCGCGCTTCTTCGCCGGCGCCATCACCTTCGGCGTGATGACCCAGACCGCCTCGGCGTTCGGCCAGGTCCAGTCGGCGCTGTCGTTCTTCATCGACAACTACACCTCGCTGGCCGAGCTGCGCGCGGTGATGGACCGCCTGAAGGGGCTGCAGGACGCGTCGGACGCGCGGCCGGCGCAGGCGATCGAGGTCGTGCCGGAGGCGCGGGCCGACGTCGGCGCCACCGACCTGACGCTCGGCCTGCCGAACGGCCAGGCGCTGCTGTCCAACGCCACCTTCGTGCTGCCCAAGGGCCGCTCGACCCTGATCACCGGCGCCAGCGGCTCGGGCAAGAGCACGCTGTTCCGGGCGCTGGCCGGCATCTGGCCGTTCGGGCACGGCGTCGTGCACGTCCCGAAGGGCGCGCGCGTGCTGTTCCTGCCGCAGAAGCCCTACATCCCGATCGGGCCGCTGCGCGAGGCGGTGAAGTACCCCGACGAGCACAGCCAGGCGACCGACCGCGACATCGTCTCGGCGCTGGAGGCGGTCGGGCTCGGCCACCTGGTCTCCCGCCTCGACGACACGGCGCACTGGTCGAACACGCTGTCGGGTGGCGAGCAGCAGCGGCTGGCGGCGGCCCGCGCGCTGGTCTTCAAGCCGGACTGGCTGTTCCTCGACGAGGCGACGGCGTCGCTCGACGAGGCGATGGAGGCGGCGGTCTACAAGCAGCTGCGCGCCCGCCTGCCCGACGCGACCCTGGTCTCGATCGGCCACCGCCCGTCGCTGCGCCAGTGGCACGACCACCAGGTCGAGCTGCGGCGCCAGCCGGGGCAGGTGGGACGGTTGGTCGAGGTCGCCGCTTAGTTGTCACAGGTTTGTGGTGTCGCCTGTCCACCGCGACCCGTGTCACACTCGCGGCGTGACGCAGGACACGCCAGACCTCTCGCCATCGCGCCGGTTGCGGGTTCGCTCGCTGTCGGACCGGATCGGTCGCTTCCTGGCCCAGCTCGAGCGCAACCGCCGGCCGCCCAGCCGGCGCGAGCGGTATCACCTGGTCGAGGCGCTGCAGGCGCTGTACGAGGGCCGGCCCGACGACAGCGAGGCGGCGCTCGGCCGGGCCGAGCAGGTCGCCCCGCTGCCCGCCCACCTCGCCGCCCAGCCGATTCCCTCCGACACGCTCAGCGTCGAATCGCTGCGCGAGGGGCTGGAAGCGATCGTGTCGCGGCACACCGACGACCCGTTGGAGCGTTAGTCCCACAGGGTTGTCATCCCGAGCGTAGCGAGGGACCTTTCTCGTGGCCTGAAGGGTCCCTCGCTTCGCTCGGGATGACAGGGATTGGGAGGAACGCACGATGACCGATCTCGTCCTCACCACCTACGACTGGGTCCCCGAATTGCCGCGCGGGTTCGTGCGCGACCTGCGGGTCCGCTGGGCGCTGGAGGAGGCGGGGCTGCCCTACCGGGTCGAGACCACGCCGTTTCGGAACAAGACCCCGGACCACTTCGCCCACCAGCCGTTCGGCCAAGTGCCGTGGCTGGTCGACGGCGACCTGTCGATTTTCGAGACCGGCGCCATCCTGCTGCACCTCGGGGAAAAGAGCCCGGTCCTGATGCCGGCCGACCGGGCCGGCCGCAGCGCCACCGTCCAGTGGCTGTTCGCGGCGCTGAACTCGGTCGAGATGGCAACCGTGGCGTGGTCGCTGCAGAAGTTCATGAAGGACCCGGAGACCGAGGCCACGAAGCGGCTCGACGGCTTCGTCGCCCTGCGGGTCGGCCACCTCGAGACGGTGCTGGCGAAGCAGCCATGGCTGGTCGGCGGCTTTTCGATCGCCGACATCGCGATGGCCGACGTGCTGCGGCTGGTCGACCGGTTCGACGGGCTGGCCGGCCACCCCGCCTGCCAAGGCTACGTCGCCCGCGCCACCGCCCGCCCGGCCTTCGCCAAGGCCCATGCCGACCAGCTGGCCCTGTTCGCGGCGGCCGATCCGCCTTCTGGCGGTCAATAACCTGTGTTATATAGAGGGCCGGGAGGGAAGCCGTCCATGGTCCTGCGAATGTCGCCGCTGTCGCCATCCAGGCGACATCTCTTCCTGCCGGCCATCGCCTTTTTATTTTTGTTTTTCAATGGTCTGAACGTATCTCTTGAGAAAATAGGCGAAACCGTTCGCGCGCAGGGCACCACCGGCCTCGTCTACATGAACGGCAAGCAGGGCCCGCAGAACACGCCGGGCTCGAACGACATCGCGGCCAAGGCGGCGGCCGTCGGCATCCCGGTCGTCGTCCCGGCGATGCCGTGGGGCCGGGGCCGCTGGGAGTCGATCGCC
>Ga0102832_1002413_pt1 | contig 11462 bp, 9 predicted proteins | sample EBPBio282013_DNA_FD_88942 | JGI IMG/M metagenome (GOLD analysis project Ga0102832, IMG submission 88942) | Wastewater treatment Type I Accumulibacter community from EBPR Bioreactor in Madison, WI, USA - Reactor 2_5/28/2013_ DNA (Illumina Assembly) | ecosystem: Engineered > Bioreactor > EBPR >...
CCCTGCTACATGATGGGCAGCGATGGCATCTATTTCGCCGATGGCGTCATTCACCCGCGCCAGTTTGGGGCCGGGGCGCGCCTCCTGGGCCACTACTGCCGGCGCAAGCGGCTGTTCTCGCTTGAGGATGCGGTTTACAAGCTGAGTGGCTTTCCGGCAGCGCGCTTCAAGCTGCGCGGGCGCGGGGTGCTGCGCCCCAACAGTTACGCCGACATCGTTGTCTTCAGCGCCGAAACGATCAACGACCGCGCCACCTTTGACTCGCATTGGGCGCGGATCATGGCGGATGACACGGTGATTAACCGGACGATATTGGTAGATGGGGTCGTGGTGGGCAGTGTGGTGAGCTTCATGATGTTTGGCGAGCGTGAAGTCGGCTACGGGATCGACAAAGCCTATTGGGGGCAGGGCATCACCACCGCCGCCCTGCGCTTGTTCCTTGATACCGTCGTCAGCGAACGCCCGCTCCATGCCCACGCCGCCAAGGATAACGTCGGTTCGATCCGCGTCCTCCAGAAGTGCGGTTTCGTCATCACCGGCTATATGACCTCCTACGCCGAAGCGCGGGGTAAAGAGATCGAGGAAGCCGTGTTGGTTTTGGAGCCATAGTATCGATGACGAACGAGATTGTCCTCGAAATCGAACCACTATCGGAAACACAGGTCGTAATTGACAGTATACGTAAGCCTGTAGATATAACCAAAGAATATAAAGTTGTTGTGCTCTATAGTGAAAACCAAAACCGCTATTTGCCAATTTGGGTCGGGCCAGTCGAAGCCGAGGTGCTTGTATCCGAATTAACCAATATCCCCCACCAAACGACAACAGCTTTCATCGAGCAAATAAATCTCTCAGGAAAACCAATAAAAATTTCGATAACGGATTTAATTAATCAGGTCTACAAAGCGTCAATTACGGTTGAAAAGTCTGGAAACGAAATCCATCTTCCGATGCGCCCCAGTGATGTTCTAGCGGTCGCGGTTCGCCTCGACCTACCCATAATCGTAAGCAACGCGGTTATGAACGAGGCAGCAAAGAGTCCACCAGTCACAGGTATTATGGCAGGAATAAATAACGCCTTCAATGCCCTCAAAACTAAATTTCGCATCCGCCCCACGAAGTAACTTTAATCTTGCTGCATTTGCATTGGTTTCCTACTTGTAACTTGCCACTTCCAACTTCAAACTATTATGATCTACGTTTGAATTAGGTTTGTCGGCAAACCATTTTCTAACCATTCACCAACCTCACGCCGCTAATCCTCCCTTGCAAAGTTAGCGCTACCACTCACAAAAAGAGACCAAATGTTCTGACAAATGTTCACCCATTCGTATCCAACCTCTGCTATCCTATTCAAAGGGCTGAATGTAGGGGTTTGGCGCTGACAAACCCTCACCAACGCCCCGCGCTTCTTAACAATCATGTTCCCTTGGCGTTCTCTATCGATCTTGGCTTCTTGGCGATTTGGTTTTAACTGGAGACTGGCGACTGATAGCTGATGACTTGTCTTTGTCTAATGACTGGAGACTGCCTTTTTACAGCAAACATTGCAGCAGCGAACCGACCCTTCGCCGCTGCAAATAAAAACTTTGGCAATCTTGGCGGCGACAGCCAAAACACGAATTATTGCCAGAATTGCCAATCACTTGACCGAGAATGACATCAGTTGGCACATAAATTGCCATTTGAAATTGCTGCCTTTGCCGCCAACTTTGCCATCACTGACCTTTTAACTACCAGTGACATTTCGGACACTGACGACTCTGACGACATTTGTGACAAAACACGGATTCTCAACTGCAACAACAGCATCAACAACATAAAATGCACGAGTGAATTTGAAGAAATTGAAGAATTTTGAGAGGATTCGGCAGATTGCTCCCGTACAACCGCCACCAAAGTCACGAATTGCGATTGCGTTTTTTGCAGTTTTTGTAACATTTGACTGATAACTGGCGACTGGTAGATGACGACTAAAACGAAATTGGCGCTCCACCGCCGCCGCCGCCGCCAATTCAGCCACAACAGGCGTTTCATATGGAGCTAAAAGCCAATCGCTAACAGCTTCTTAGCTACAGACGATAAGGAATAAGCTCGATCTGGGGGAGGAAGGCTTCGACATCGGCACTGCGGCACTGGGCGGTTCCGGCCATCAGGCAAACGGCAGTCGCCGCCGCGAAGCCCAAGCGCAAGCCGTCCTCAACCGGCTGCCCGCGCTCGATGGAGGCGGCTAACCCTGCCAGCACCGCGTCCCCCGCGCCCGCCGCGCTGACCACCTCGATCTTCAGCGCCGGAATGTGGTAGGCGCGTTCCGGCAGCACCGCCAGCGCCCCTTCGCCGCCGAACGTCATGATCGACGACGTGCCGTACTGTTCGAGGATGCGCTGCCCCGCGCGGTACGCCGAGGGCATATCCGTCACCCTTTCACCCACGAGGCCGGACAGTTCATCCTCGTTGGGCTTGATGAAATCGGGACAGGCAGCCAATCCTGCGCTCAGGTTCGGCTCACCCGCGTCAAAGATCACCGGAACAGCGTACGCTTTCGCCAGCCTGATCGCATCCGCATAAAAGGACGGAGGCACATTCTCCGGCAGGGAGCCGCCCATCACCACGCAGCTTGCATTCCTTACCGCCCCCTCAAAGCGTGCCAGCAGCCGGTCAATGTGCTGGTCGCTCACGTCGAGGCTGGAGGTCGTAATCGTTGATTGTCCGCTGCCGTCCTCGCAGACGATCACCATATTCACCCGCGACTCGCCGCCAACGGGTACAAAATCGGTGGTGATGCCGCGACTGTGGAGCATGGCTTCGATCTTATGGGCGATTGACCCCGCCCCGAAGCCGAGCGCGTGACTAGGGATACCGAGTTCCGCCAGCACCCACGAGGCATCGGTCGGCTTCCCCGCCATGCCATACAGTGACTGGCTGGCGCGGATCGTTTTGTTCAGCTCGAACTTGGGGATGAGAACGGTCAGGTCAAGCGTGGTGTTGGGGGTGAGTGTCACAATCATGAAAGGCGTTTCCGTCTATTAGAGAGGAGATAAATCGAGATACATTTATGAACAGAGCAGGTTGAAAAGGTTTGCCTTGTTGTAGGGACGCGACACATCGCGTCCGCCCTACTCCAAATATCTATTTTTGTAGGGGAGTACCTCTGTGTACTCCCTTGCTTCCCTACCCGCGCACCTTGCGCTGGACGAACACCATGAACGGATAGGCCAGCTTGGTGGAGTCGACCGAGTTACCGGTGAAGGACGGACGGTTGGCTTCCTCAAAGTCGCGGTGCAAGCGCTCGATCTCGCGGCACTGCGCCTCTGACGGTTCGTTACGGAACAGGGTGATGACGGTCGTGAACGTCCCACCGGCGAACACCAACCACTGCTTGGCGCTGATCTTGCGGGTTTCGCGCTCGACCGTTTTACCGGACTGCATCATCATGGTGAAGTCGTTCAAAATCGGCGCAAGTTTTTCCGGCGACACGTCAAAATCGCCAAGGGTTTCGAGCAGGGTACCACTGCGGTTGTTGTAGATGGTCATCCCCACCGCCTTGCCCATGTGGGCTTCGCGCACGGCAATCGTCGCGGGCATATCGCTCAACATGCCCATGACGGCATCGGGGCTGCGGCTGGCAGCCGCCATATCGGCCATCGCGAGTTGGCTGGTGTGGCGTTCGTAGAGGACGTGGAATTGTTCGCGGCTGACCGTTCCTTCGGCGAACTCCGCGATCAGCTTACGAATTTTTTCCTGAGTCAGCGCCTTGAAGGCTTGCATTTTGGCGTTTGCATCCATCGGATAAACCTTTATAAGGACATTTGCATGAGTGATCTATTCGGATGATACCACCACTTTCCTTGCAAAAACCTTTGCGTTACCCGTGAATTGGATGTGAGATTGGAGGGGAAGGTAGGTGCAGAGGGGTACGGTCAGTGATCGCCCTACATCATAACCTGATAGGTGAAATAATAAAAAGACGGACGCGCCCTCTCGCGTCCCTACACCCAAACAGGTCTTTGTAGGGACAGCAGACAGGCTGTCCGTCGTCGTTTAAATGCTTATGTAGAGTCTCGAAAGTCACAAGAAAAGATTAACCGCCAAGTCGCCATCCACAGGAGGCTTCGCATAGAACGCCAAGATTTTTGGCTCAATAATTGCGAGAAGCGACATTACGCCGTTATTTGATTACACCAGCGTGTAGGACGCGCCGGGGTCGAGGACGATGGGTTGGGCGGTCGTCTCGTTGTTGACGGCGTTGCCCCACTCGCTCGCGTCTTGGTCGATGGGCGGCCACGTCTTGTAGTGCATGGGAATGACGGCGCGGGGACGGATATAATTGATCGCCCGCAGCGAGTCTTCCGGCCCCATGGTGAAGTTATCGCCAATCGGCAGGAAGGCAAGGTCGATCACTTGATCGCCGATTAAGCGCATATCGCTAAACAGGGAGGTATCCCCCGCGAAGTACAAGCGCTTGCCGGAAAAGGTCAGCACGAAGCCGCAAGCCACACCCGCATAGCTGCCATCCGGGAAGGACGAGCTGTGGTGGGCGACGGTGAACTTGGCATGGACGAGACCGTGCTGACAGCCGCCGCCGGGGTTTTGCCCGTGAGTCTTTTCCACACCCTGTTTTTGCAACCACTCGGCGATTTCGAAGTTGGTGACGACCAACGCACCGGTGCGCTTGGCGATGTCCACCGTATCACCGAGATGGTCGCCGTGGGCGTGCGAGAGGAAGATAATTTCCGCGTCTAAATCCTCCGGCTTGGCCGCAGCTAAGGGATTGCCTGTTAAGAAGGGGTCGATGAGGTAGGTGTGACCATCCGATTCCAGTTTGAATGCCGAATGCCCCAGCCAAGTGATTTTGATGCTCATGGTTGCAATCCTCTCATGGCGTGATTATGGATTCATATCCCTGAATTGTAACGGGATAATAGGTACAGAGCAAAGGGGTTACTTCGTGGTGGTGCCGGGCAGCGCCAACTGTCCCTGTGCGTCACGCGGGGGAACGTGCAGGGTGCCGTCCACATCGGTCAGCACGATGTTGCTGTCCTCCAGCTTGAGGATGAGGTAAGCGTCGTGCGGAACGGACAGTGTGAAGGAGGCTTTCGAGAGTTTGCCGACGACCATCCGCCGCTTGGCGACCACGTACACGCCATCCGCATCCTGATCGGTCGCCACGCGCCAGCCGAACGCCGCCTGAAGCTGGATGAACACGTCGACTTTGGGCAGCGCCCACCGCACAATCCGTACATCCGCCTGTTCCGCCCGCAGGTAGACGGTGGCTGCCGCTGGAACGGAAAAGGTGAAAGTCTGCGACTGTCGGGCGAAGTCAGCAACGGTCGAGGCCGCATTGACCACTTGCCACAGGGTATTCAGGTGTTTCGTCATGGTCGCCACCGTTCCTTCGCGTGAAATTGCTCATCGCGATTATGGAATGCTTTGGGGTGAATAGCAACCATCGGCTGACCCGAACAGATTATCGACCTCAGGAAGTAGAGGCGGGGGTGATGGTTTGCGGGGTTACGCCGGAGATGCGGAACCCCATCCTCATCGGGCGATAGCGAAACAAATCATACCGGCAAACAACAGATTTGTTCGCAAGATATAACATATGGCATTCATACGCGGATGGGTTTATTATTATCCCCTTCGCCAAGTTAAATGAGTGCAGCCATGTCGATCATCCAGTACATCGTGAATGTTGAGGGGGCAATTGTTCGTGATGGGCGCTACTTGCTCGTGATACGTGGAGCAGGGGAAAGCCACGCGGCGGGCATGTTGAGCCTTGTGGGCGGCAAGGTTGAGGATGCGCTGCGCGAGGATAATGTGCTGGAAAACACCCTCAAGCGTGAGATCCTAGAGGAAATCGGGGTGACGGTCAGCGACATGATCTACGTCCACAGCAACGCCTTTGTCGCCGAGGGTGATCCGGTGGTGGATGTAGTGTTCCTGTGCAAGTGGAGCGCTGGCGAACCGACAATTGCTGACCCCGCCGAAGTCGCCGACATCCGCTGGTTGAGCGCGAATGAAATCCTCACCAACCCCGACACGCCCGATTGGACGCGCAACAGCATCCGCCGCGCCGAGAAAATGCGAAATATGCTGGGCTGGTGAGGATACACCCGTTAAATCACATCCAAATCTTCGCTGGCTGGTAATGCTGGAAATGCTGCGTGCGGTTCGCTTTGATACCAGAAGACGGTTGAGGCAATATCATCCTTTAAGGTCAAATAGCCTTCACGCCGCCAACCGAGCGCCTGTATCGTCACCCGCAAATCCTGCTGAAAGCGAATCGGGTCCATTACATGCCAGCGGTACATGCCGAAGCGCTGCTGGCTCTGGTAGAGGCCATCGGGCTTAATCACCTGCGATAAGCCGGAGAAGGGCGACGAGAACACGCCGTACTGCCCCTGCGGCTGCTCGAAGTTCCACGCGCCGCCGATGTAATCTTCCGTGCCGGTGCCGCAGATGGTCGGGAACTCGCCGTCGCCATCCATGAAGAACTTGATTTCGCCCTCACCCCACCAGCCATTGTTATTCACGCCCCATGCCAGATAGGTACCGACGTAATGCCCTTGCCCCTTGATGCCGTCAACGAGAGTATGCACCGACTTGGACGGGAGCGGGTTACTGCGCCGCCATTGAGCATGGAAGTAGGCTGCATCATCAGGAATATCGGTCAGGGTGTAGTTGATCTGATAATAAAAGCCCTTAATTTCCTCGGTGGTCAGGCTTTCGATGGTAATGCGTGCGCTTTTGCGGAAGGGCATTTCCCAGTAACAGTTAAAACCGCCCGCCGGATTAGCCGCCACCGGAATGGACTGCACGTTCGACCGCACACCCCAACCGTTGCAGAAGAAATCACCCAGCGGTACTTCGACCGACGGCGTTTCTTCACCATCCCAGTAGAAGCGGAAGACCAGCTTGCGCCAGTACTGTGGGTGTACCGTCAGCCAGATTTGCTGGATCGCCCCCGGCCCGGTGATTTCTGCCAGTGTGGCTGTTTGCTTGGGGCCGATGTTGATGCTGGGCGAGACTTTCCAGCCTTGCCCTAACAACCGCGCGGCTTCCGCGCCGGTACCTTCGGTCGCCATGCCGCCCTTGCCCTTTTCGCCGTTAAAGTTCTCAGCGCTGATCGAGCGCGTTTGGGCGTTCGACAGCCGTGACAAGTTACCGAGGTGCATCCCTAACCCGTTAAATGGTGTCATTTTTGTGTGTCCTACGTGTGTGGCTTAAATAAAAACAAATCGAATTCAACTCGATTTTAGCGTAAAAGCGAAGGATAGGGTGGATTCCAAAGGTTCGATCAATCAAACGATCCGGCAAGATCGCATTCAACCTTTGCTATAATGTGAATACACCGCAACTTCCAACGCGCGGTCAACGATTCATATTTTCGTGAGGCCATATGTCAGCAGTTCATTTTGAAACCCAGCTCTTTAAAATCAACGATTGGACTATTCTCAGGCTGCCTGAGACCGCCTCTGCGAAGCTCCCATCCAGAGGGATGACGATGGTTTCAGGGACGCTCAATGGTGTGCCTTTTAAAGCTGTGCTCGAACCCGATGGACGCTATTCACCGGACAAAAAATCGAGCCACTGGTTTAGACCTAGCCAAGAACTGTTGGATGGCGCTTCCGCAAAAGCAGGCGACGCGGTACAGGTTTCGCTTGAACCGGTCAAAGACTGGATCGAGCCGGAAGTTCCCGAAGATTTGAAAAATGCCCTAGCAGCCTCGCCGGAAGCCGAGGCTTTATGGTTAGATATTTCTCCACTCGCCCGTTGGGATTGGATTCGCTGGATACGCGCGGTCAAAACAGAAGAGACGCGCCAAAAGCACATCGACGTGGCGCTCGACAAACTCAACAAGGGTATGCGCCGTCCCTGCTGCTTTAACCGTAATCTGTGCAGCGAACCCTACGTCTCCCATAACTGGACGCTTCTCGAACCGGATCAAGCGACGAACAGCGCTTCAGAAGGTCGTGGTCAACTGTTACGGGATATGAGCGAACAAAAGTTGATTTCGTAGGGAATGCTGTCAGAGGGTGTTTAGACATAAAACAAGGGAGCAGACATAGGCGCTCCCTCACTATTTATGCAGAGGCTGCGGGTCTAGGCTAGAAATCCAGATCGTCCAAGTTGACCTGCGCCAGCATCCCCGTGCGCTTCTTATGCTTGAGGACGCGGTACATCAGCTTAAAGTCGTCGTGGCCTTTAGTCTTGCGCGGCTCCAACGCCTCGCACTCGTATAAATCCTTCACCCGTTCGTAAGTCGCCTCGCTGATGAGGACTTCGCCGCGTTCGGCGTTCTCTTGCAGCAGTTTGGCGAGGTCGGGGGCATCCCCCAACGCGCCGTACTCTTTGCGCTCCGCCCCGCCGATGTTGCCCAGCACCGCCATGCCGGTATGCACGCCGATGCCATAAAACAAACGCTGTTCTTCTGGCAGGACTTCATGCAGCGCCAGCAGGTCGTACTTCATGCTCATGGCGGCCCGCACGGCTCGAAGCGCGTGGTCTTCCTGCGGGTTGAACTGCGTGTTGAACAAGCCCGTCACCGCGTCACCCATATACTTATCGACCACGCCTTCGTAGAGGTTGATCGCATCGCTTGACAGGCTGATGTAGGCGTTAATGATTTCCATCAGGCGTTCCGGCTCAAGCTGCTCGCTGAAGGTCGTGAAGCCGCGTACGTCCGAATGGAGCATACTGATCTCGCGTTCCTGCCCACCCACGTCGAGGTTCGCCGCGTCCTGAATGTTCTCCAGCTTGAGTTTCATATAATTGCTGACGATGCCCAACTGTTCCTCGCGGCGGCGGGCTTCGGTCTGGTCGTCCAGCACAATCGCTACACCCTGCGTAATGCCGTCACTGTCGCGCAGGGGACTCATGGTGATGTTCCAGTAACGCTTCACGCCGTCCAGCAGCGGCTCGACCACCATATGTTCGGGCGTACCCTGCTCGCGCACCCGGACTAAGCCGTCGTAAAAATTGTCACCCACGCCTAGCATATTATCGACCAACCGGTAGCCGACGAGAAAATCACGACTCCGCCCAATAACCGCCTCCGCCGCAGGATTACAGTCGGTCACGATGTCATCGCGGTTGATGGTAATCACGCCGTTGACGATGGACGAAAAGATATTGGTGAGCAAATCGCGCGACTCGGTCATCTCGGCGACTTGGGCTTGCAGCGCCTCATACAGCCGCGCATTTTCGATGGCGACTGCCGCTTGGCTGGCGAAGGCTTTAATCAGGTTCAGATCGCTGGACTTGAACAAGCCGTCCACAATGCGGTTGTCGCAGTAGACCACGCCGATGACGTTATCCTGCACCTTCAATGGCACAGCGAGGATGCTGCGGAGTTGAAAGCCGATGACGCTCTGGTGACCCTGAAAGCGGTTGTCCTTGCTGGCGTTTTCGGTGATGACCCCTTGGCCTGTCACCAGCACTTCGTTGATGATCGAACTGCTGACGACCAGATCACCCTGTTCGAGCTGTTCTTTGTCGATACCCCGCCGCACCGGATATTCCATCGCGCCGCTTCGGTTATTCACCAGCGCGATATAACCGCGTTCCGCGCCGGTAATCCGCACGACGGTATCCATCACCTCGTTTAGAACCTCGCCTGTATCCAGCGATGAGTTGACAATCGAGGCGGTGGTCACCAGTTCGCGAAGCTGCTTGAGTTCCGTGAGCAGGTTAGTACTGCTGACGTTCCGCTTATCTACGCCGCTTTTCAGTGTCTTGAGGGTATCCATCGAGTTCGGTGGCAGGTTCATGCCCCGCTGACGCAGCGCGTCTCGCTGGGTACGCAGCAGTTCTATTGTGTCATTCGTCCGTTGGGCAAGCTGGCGGATTTGTTCCTGTGCCGTGCTGCGGAAATTCTTCAATCGGGCGGTGTCTTCGGTCTGGAATTGGCTCATTTCGACAGCACCTCATAAACGGTGGTGGTTTGTTGGCGGCCTTTCGCCCGAATCGGCTCCTGCCCGCCAAAAAGGACGTGATCGGGGTATTTCCCCAATGCTTGATAGATATAACCGCAGCAGGCTTCGCTCACCAGAATTTGTCCCGGCTTGGCGTTTTCCAGTAAGCGGTGGGCGAGATTAATGGTGTCACCAAGCGCGGTGAAGTCACGGCGGCTGATGCTGCCCACGTTGCCGATGGTGGCAACCCCGCTGTGGATGCCGATGCGGAAGAAATGCGGCTGCGGGTCAATGCCCTGCCACTCGTACAATTTAATGAATGCCTCACGCATCAGCAGCGCCGCTTCGAGCGCTTGGTGGGCGTGGTCATCCATCGGGTTGAGCTGTGTGTTATACAGCGCCATTATCTCGGTACCCATGTACTTGTCGATCACGCCGCTGCTGTTGTTGATGCAAGCGGTGGCGACATCGTGGTACTCGTTCAGCAGCGCCATCACCTCGCGCGGGCGCAAATCCGGCGGGAAGGTGGATAAAGGACGCACATCGACATACATGCAGGTTAGTTCGCGCCGTTCGCCGCCGAGCGCGAGGCCGGAAATCACCTCGATATTATCGACCATCGCGGGGGGCAGGTAGCGGCGAATGACGTTCAACTGGGCATCGCGTTCGCGCTGTTCGGTCACATCGTCCAGCACGACCGCCACACCCTGCGTATTGCCGTCAGCGTCCTTCAACGGGCCGAGCTTGATGCTGACGATTTTCTCGCCGTCCGGCGTTTGCAGCGTTTCCTCGAACGACTGCCGCGCATCACCCTGCCGGACGCGGTTGAGGTGGTCGCTGGTGATGGCGGGCAGCACATCCGTAATCGACTTATTGAGCGAGGTATCGCGCGGGCAGTTCAAAATTTGGGCGGCGGCGCTGTTGATGGTGCGGATGGCATCCACCGAGTCGGTGGTGATGACACCGCTTTCAATTGAACCGAAGACGTTCTCGCGGACTTCATTCAGTTCGGTAATGTTGTTGAGGTTCGCCTGTCCCAGCATAAACAAATCCGCATTTTCGACCGCGACCGCCATCTGGTTGGCGAAGCCGGACAGGATCGTCAGGATGCGCTGGTCGAAGATGCCCGCCAGCAGCCGGTTATCGACGTACACCGCGCCGACCACCCGGCCCGCCTTGTTCTTGAGCGGTACGCACAGCACCGAGCGCAGCGTGTTCTGGGTGACAGTGCCGCGATTTTCGAAGCGCGGGTCTTTGTAAGCATTGTCCGCCAGCAGCGGCACACCGGTTTCTAAAACCTCGTTCAGAATGGTGTTGCTGCCCTGAAAGGTACTGCTGGTCGAGTCTAAATCCCGCGCCATGCGGAGGACACGCTCGTTGGTCTGCGGGTCGATCAGCACGATATACCCGCGTTCCGCACCGGTCAGCCGGATGACTTCTTCCATCGCACGGGCGAACACGGTATCCAGATCCCGCGAGGAGTTGATGAGCGCCGAAGTCGCCGCCAGCGTACGCAGTTGCAGCAGTTCGGTACTTTCGCTGCCGAGG
>Ga0102832_1002416_pt1 | contig 11447 bp, 13 predicted proteins | sample EBPBio282013_DNA_FD_88942 | JGI IMG/M metagenome (GOLD analysis project Ga0102832, IMG submission 88942) | Wastewater treatment Type I Accumulibacter community from EBPR Bioreactor in Madison, WI, USA - Reactor 2_5/28/2013_ DNA (Illumina Assembly) | ecosystem: Engineered > Bioreactor > EBPR >...
AGCGTCATGGTCGCGAGAAGTTCTACGCGCGCTTCAAGCCGTTCCGCGGCGGCAACAAGCACCAGCCGCAGGACAGCTACTCGCTGCGCTGCATCCCGCAGGTGCATGGCGCGGTGCGCGACGCGGTGGAACATGCCAGGCGCGTGTTCGACATCGAATTGAACGCGGTCACCGACAACCCGCTGGTGTTCCCGGACAAGGACGCCGCGCACGTCGAGGAACAGGTGATCTCCGCCGGCCACTTCCACGGCATGCCGCTGGCGCTGGCGATGAGCGCGGTGAAGGCGGCGATCCCGGTGCTGGCCTCGATCAGCGAGCGCCGCTTGAACAAGCTGGTCGATCCGGCCACCAACGACGGACTGCCGGCATTCCTGATCGGCAACGAGGACGGTACCGAATCGGGCTTCATGATCGTGCAGTACACCGCCGCGGCGCTCGTCAACGACCTCGCCACCCGTGCCCATCCGGCCAGCGTGTATTCGATCCCGACCAGTGCCAACGCCGAGGACCACGTGTCGATGGGCACCAACGAGGCGCGCCACGTGCTGGCGATGGCCGACGACCTGGGCAAGGTGCTGGCGCTGGAGCTGTACACCGCGGCGCAGGCGCTGGACCTGCGCGTGGACATGATCAACGCCGCGCGCGACCTCGCCGATCGCGCCGACGCCGCCACGTTCGCGCGCAAGGTGCACGGCGTCGACGATGACAGCCCGCTGCACGCAGCGCTGATCGACGAAGTGGAAGCGCTGCGCGCCGAGCTCGCCGCGGCCGAACCGTTCCATCCCGGCAAGGCGGTCGCCGCCGCCCACGCCGCGATCCGCGAGCGCATCCGCTTCCTCGACCGCGACCGCGCGCTCGACGGCGAGGTCGCGGCCGCGGTTGCGCTGGTCGCCGACGGCAGCCTGCTGTTGGCGATCGGTCGCTGAGCGGGCAGGGCGGGTGAACCTGCCGCTGCATCCGGGCTGGCTGGGCGTGTTCGAAGCGACGCTGATCGCGTTGCTGGTCGGTTTGCTGGCGTGGCTGTTCTGGCGCTGGCTGGCGCACAGGTCGGGCTGGAGCGAAGGTCATGCCATCGGCTGGGCCTGCGTCAGCGCGGTGGTGGTCGCGGCGGGCATCGACAGCTGGAACCTGTTCTACCTCGGCGTGGTGCGATTGGAATCGCCGGTCTATGCCCGCATCGCGCTGGCCAGGATCCACGACGCCGACGTCCTCGGCACCCGCGTGTTCATGGAATGGGCCGGTGCGCTGGGCGGCGTGGTGCTGGGGTGGATGCTGTTCCGGCCGCGGGGAAGGACGACTGGATAGCGGCAGGTAGCGCGTCCATGGCCCGGACAGCCGAAGCCTCGCGACTTCGGACCGGCATGCAGGTCCCGATGCTGAACGCGCCGAGGCAGGCCGTTGGTCGTGCCTGTTGACTAATGTAATAACGCGCTATTACATTATGCAACCATGAAGCAGCGCCTCGAACCCCTGCCGGATACCGATGCCGACGCCTCCTTCCGGGCGCTGGCCAAGGCGCTGGCCGGCCTGGAGCGGGTGGACGAGGTCGCCGCGTTCCTGCGCGACCTGTGCACGCCGGCCGAACTGGAAGCCATGGCCGACCGCTGGCGCGTGGTGCCGCTGCTGCTGCAGGGCCTCCCATACCGCGAGATCCACGAGCGCACCCTGGTCAGCGTGACCACCATCGGCCGCGTCGCGCGCACGCTCGAACACGGCGCCGGCGGCTACGCGGCGGCGGTGAAGCGCCAGTACCCCCGGCTCGCCGCGAGCCACTGAAGGACACCACGATGAGCCCCTCGGCCGTTCCCGCGGCGCGCGACCGCCTGCGCATCGCCATCCAGAAATCCGGGCGCCTCGGCGAGCCGGCGCGCGCGTTGCTGGCTTCGTGCGGCCTGTCCTGGCGCGAAAGCCGCGACAAGCTGTTCTGCTACGGCGAAACCCTGCCGGTCGACCTGCTGCTGGTGCGCGACGACGACATCCCCGGCCTGCTCGCCGACGGCGTGTGCGATTACGGCATCGTCGGCCGCAACGTGCTGGAGGAGTTCGCCGCCGAGCGCGCGGGCACCGGCAAGCCGCAGGTGTCGAAGGAGCTCCGCGCGCTGGGCTTCGGCGGCTGCCGGCTGGACATCGCCGTGCCCGATGCCTGGGACTGGCAGGGCGCGCAGCAGCTCAACGGCAAGCGCATCGCCACCAGCTATCCGGGCCTGCTGGCGAAGTGGCTGGCGGAGCAGCAGGTGGAGGCGGGGATCGTGATGCTGTCGGGGTCGGTCGAGATCGCGCCGCGGCTCGGACAGGCCGACGTGATCTGCGACCTCGTGTCCAGCGGTGCCACGCTCGCGGCCAACCAGCTGCGCTCGGTGCAGACGATCATGCGCAGCGAGGCGGTGCTGGCTGGGCCGCTGCACGCGTTCTCCGACATCCGCGGCGAACTGGCGCAGATGCTGCTGCGCCGCCTCGACGGCGTGCTGCGGCTCAAGGACAGCCGCCTGCTGATGTTCCAGGCGCAGCGCGATGAAGTGCCGGCGCTGCTGGAACTGCTGCCCGACGCCGAACAGCCGACCATGCTCCAGGTCGACGGTGCCGATACGCTGGCGCTGCAGGCGCTGTGCCACGGCGCGATGACCTGGCAGCGACTGGAAGACCTCAAGCGCGCCGGCGCGCGCGGGCTGATGGTGCTGCCGGTCGAGAGGATGCTGGCGTGAGCGCGGGCCGGGCACAGCGGCTCGACTGGGCCATGCTGGATTCCGCCGGCCGGGCCGCGGCGCTGCAGCGCCCGGCGCAGGCGGTCGCGGCGCAGACGCGCACATCGGTGTCCGCACTGATCGACGACGTGCGTGGGCGTGGCGATGTCGCGCTGCGCGAGATCAGCGAACGCTTCGATGGCGTCGCGCCCGGGTCCTTTGAAGTCACCGATGCGGAATTCGCCGCCGCCGAAGCCGCGCTCGCGCCATCGTTGAAGGCCGCGATGCGCGATGCCGCCACGCGCATCGAGCGTTTCCACCGCGCCGGCATGGCCCAGGGCTATGCGGTCGAAACCGCGCCCGGCGTCACCTGCGAGCGCATGGTGCGCGCGATCCGTCGCGTCGGCCTGTACGTGCCCGCCGGCAGCGCACCGCTGCCCTCGACCGCGCTGATGCTGGGCGTGCCGTCGAAGCTGGCCGGTTGCCGCGAAGTCGTGCTGTGCACGCCGCCGCGCAAGGACGGCAGCGCCGATCCCGCGGTGCTGGTGGCCGCGCGCCTGACCGGCGTGCATCGCGTATTCAAGCTCGGCGGCGCGCAGGCGATCGCGGCGATGGCGTTCGGCACCGGCAGCGTGCCGCGCTGCGACAAGCTGTTCGGGCCGGGCAACAGCTACGTCACCGAGGCCAAGCAGCAGGTCGCGCAGGCCGGCATCGCCGCGATCGACATGCCCGCCGGGCCGTCGGAAGTGCTGGTGATCGCCGATGCCGGCGCCGATGCGGCCTTCGTCGCCGCCGACCTGCTGTCGCAGGCCGAGCACGGCCCGGATTCGCAGGTCCTGCTGCTCAGCGACAACGAACTGCTGCTCGATCGCGTCGAGGCGCAGCTGGCGTCGCAACTGGCGGCATTGCCGCGCGCGGCGATCGCGGCCGAAGCGCTGTCGCGTTCGCGGCTGGTACGGGTCGAATCACTGGAACAGGCGTTCGCGATCAGCAACGAGTACGCGCCCGAGCACCTGATCCTGGCCCTGCGCGAACCGCGCGCATGGCTTGACCGGGTAGACGCGGCCGGCTCGGTGTTCCTCGGCGATTTCACCCCGGAAGCCCTGGGCGACTACTGCAGCGGCACCAACCACGTGCTGCCGACCAGCGGCGCGGCGCGCGCCTACAGCGGCGTGTCGGTGGCGAGCTTCCAGAACTTCGTCAGCGTGCAGGGCGCCAGCGCATCCGGCATCGCCGGCATTGGCCCCTGCGCGGTGACGCTGGCCGAGGCCGAGGGACTGGAAGCGCACGCCAACGCGGTGCGGCTGCGCCTGGGCACGACGCAGGCGGCGGCATGAGCAGCGTGCTCGATCTGGTACGCGAGGACCTGCGCGACTTCGCCGGCTACAGTTCCGCGCGCAGCGAGAAACTCGACGGCGAGGTCTGGCTCAACGCCAACGAATCGGCGTGGGCGAACCCGGCCGATGGCGCGGCGAGCTGCCGGCGCTATCCCGATCCGCAGCCATCGGCGCTGCGCGATGCCCTGGCGGTGCTGTACGGCGTGCGCGCGGCGCAACTGCTGATCGGCCGCGGCAGCGACGAGGCCATCGACCTGCTGGTGCGTGCGACCTGCACGGCTCGCCGCGATGCGGTGCTGGTCACGCCGCCGGTGTTCGGCATGTATGCGGTCAGCGCCCGCCTGCAGGGCGTGCCGCTGGTCGAGGTGCCGCTGTCCGATGATGCGCAGGCCGGGCTGGTGCCGGATTTCGCCGCGATCGGGCGCGAAGCGCTGGCACGGCGCGCGAAGCTGGTGTTCCTGTGTTCGCCCTTGAACCCGGGAGGCGCGGCGATCGCGCTGGAGGATGTTGCCGCGCTCGCGCAGCAGCTGCGGGACCGCGCGCTCGTGGTCGTCGACGAGGCCTACGGCGAGTTCTCCGACCAGGATTCGGCCACGACGCTGCTGGCGGCGCATCCGAACGTCGTGGTCCTGCGCACGCTCTCGAAGGCGCATGCGCTGGCCGCGGCGCGCATCGGCGTGGCGATCGGCGATCCCGCGCTCATCGCGGTGCTGCGTCGCTGCCAGGCGCCTTATCCGGTGCCGACACCCTGCGCGACGCTCGCCGCGGAAGGGCTGTCGGCGGATGCGCTCAATGCGACCGCGCAGCGCACGCACCTCGTGCGAACCGAGCGCGCGCGCATGCGCACGGCACTGCAGGCGCTACCCGGCGTGCGCCGGGTCTATCCCTCGCAGGCGAACTTCCTGCTGGCGCGCTTCGACGATGCCGAGGCCGCGTTCCGTGCGTTGCTGTCGGCGGGCATCGTGGTGCGCGACCAGCGTGCAGCGCGCGGCCTCGAGGACGCGCTGCGCATCACCATCGGCACGCCGGAACAGAACGATCGCGTCCTCGCTGCGCTCGCCGCCCTGCGCCCATCGCCCACGCCCGCGCCGGCGATCGACGCGGCGGCAGTCCCCGCCGGAGTCCGTGCCTGATGGCCACGAAAATCCTCTTCGTCGACCGCGACGGCACCCTGATCGAGGAGCCGGCCGACTTCCAGATCGACGCCTACGACAAGCTGCGTTTCGTCCGCGGCGTGATCCCTGCGCTGCTGAAGCTGCGCGATGCCGGGTTCGAGTTCGTGATCGTCAGCAACCAGGACGGCCTCGGCAGCGAGGCATATCCGCGCGCGAGCTTCGACGGTCCCAACGATCTCATGCTGCAGGTGTTCGAAAGCCAGGGCATCGTGTTCCGCGAGGTGTTGGTGGACTGCAGCTGGCCCGCCGACAATGCGCCGACGCGCAAGCCACGCCTCGGCCTGGTGCAGCACTACCTGCGCAACCGCGGCATCGACCTTGACCACTCCGCGATGGTCGGCGACCGTGAGACCGACCTGCAGTTCGCCGACAACCTCGGCATCCGCGGCTTCCAGCTCAGGACCGAACAGTTCGGCGGCGAGTGGGGCGCGTGCAGCGCGACACGAGGGAAACCCGGATCACCGTCGAGCTCGACCTGGACCGCAGCGCCGATGCCGAGGTGAGCACCGGCCTGCCGTTCTTCGACCACATGCTCGACCAGATCGGCAAGCACGGCGGCATCGCGCTGAGGATCAAGGCGGATGGCGACCTGCACATCGACGAACACCACACCATCGAGGACACCGGCATCGCGCTCGGGCAGGCGCTGAAGCAGGCGCTGGGCGACAAGCGCGGCATCGCCCGCTACGGGTTCACGCTGCCGATGGACGAGACGCTGGCCAGCGCCGCGCTGGATTTCGGCGGCCGTCCGTACCTGGTGTTCGACGGCACGTTCAAGCGCGAGCGCGTCGGCGACCTGCCGACCGAACTGGTGGAACACTTCTTCCGCTCGGTGTGCGATGCCGCCGCGCTCAACCTCAACCTGAAGGTCGAGGGCGACAACGACCACCACAAGGTCGAAGCCTGCTTCAAGGCCTTCGCACGCGCGCTGCGCATGGCGGTGAAGCGCGAGGGTGCCGAACTGCCGAGTACCAAGGGGACGCTGTGATGCGGCTGGCCCTGGTCGATGCCGGCGGCGCCAATATCGGTTCGGTGCGCTACGCGCTGCGCCGGCTCGGCGTCGAGGCGGTGCCGACGACCGATGCCGACGAGATCCGCGTGGCCGACAAGGTCATCCTGCCCGGCGTCAGCACGGCGGCGACGGTGATGCGCCGACTGCGCGAACTCGACCTGGTCGACACCCTGCGCGACCTGCGCCAGCCGCTGCTCGGTGTGTGCGTCGGCATGCAGCTGCTGTTCGAGCATTCCGAGGAGGACGACACCCCGTGCCTCGGCCTGTTGCCGGGCAAGGTCCGGCGCCTGCCGGCGAGTGCCGGCATCCGCGTGCCGCACATGGGCTGGAACCGGCTGCGCCTGCAGCGCGCCGATCCCGTGCTGGACGGTTTCGCGGACGGCGACTACGCCTATTTCGTGCACAGCTATGCCGCGCCGCGGAGCGACGACTGCATCGCGTCGAGCGACCACGGGCACGAGTTCGCGGCGATCGTCCGCCGCGGCAACGTCATCGGCGCGCAGTTCCACCCGGAGCGTTCGTCCGCGTCGGGCGAACGACTGCTGCGCAACTTCCTGGAGATCGGCGCATGAGCGCTTCGCCGGACTTCACCCTGTACCCGGCGATCGACGTGCGCGAGGGCCGGATCGTGCGCCTGGCGCAGGGCGACTACGCGCTGGAAACCCGCTACGGCGACGACCCGCTGGCGCTGGCCCGCGACTACGCGGCGCAGGGCGCGCAGTGGCTGCACCTGGTCGACCTTGACGCCGCGCGCGCGGGCGGCTTCACGCTGCTGGAACTGGTGCGCGCGATCACGGCCTCGACCCCGCTGCGCGTGCAGACCGGTGGCGGCGTGCGTTCGCGCGAGGACGTGGCGCGCATCCTCGATGCCGGCGCGGCGCGCGTGGTCGTCGGCTCGCTGGCGGTGCGCGAACCGGACGAGGTCGCCGGCTGGATCGCATCCTTCGGCGGCGAGCGCATCACCGTCGCGCTCGACACGCGGCAGGACCGCGCCGGCACCTGGCGCCTGCCGGTGCACGGCTGGACCGAAACCGCCGCCGGCACCCTGCAGGACATGGCCCAGCGCTACGAAGAACGCGGCCTGCGCCACCTGCTGTGCACCGACATCACCCGCGACGGCATGATGACCGGGCCGAACCTCGAACTCTATCGCCTGTTGCGCGATGCGGTGCCGGGCCTCGAACTGCAGGCCTCCGGCGGCGTGCGCCATCTCGACGACGTGCTGGCGGCGCAGGCGCAGGGATGCGCCGGCATCGTGCTCGGGCGCTCCCTGCTGGAAGGCAAGCTGCGGTTGCCGGAAGCGCTGGCGCGCGTGGCCGCCGCGGCGGGGGCGCGCTGATGCTCGCGCGCCGGATCATTCCCTGCCTGGACGTGCGCGATGGCCGCGTGGTGAAGGGCGTGCGCTTCCGCGACCACGTCGACATGGGCGACATCGTCGAACTGGCGCTGCGCTACCGCGACGAGGGCGCGGACGAACTGGTGTTCTACGACATCGGTGCCAGCCCGGAGGGCCGCTCGGTCGACCGCGGCTGGGTCGAGCGCGTCTCGGCAAGGCTCGACATCCCGTTCTGTGTCGCCGGCGGCATCCGCGACGTCGGGACCGCGCGCGCGGTGCTGTACGCCGGCGCCGACAAGATCTCGATCAACTCGCCGGCACTGGAACGACCCGCGCTGATCTCCGAACTGGCCGAGGCGTTCGGCGTGCAGTGCGTGGTCGTGGGCATCGATTCGACCCGCGAGCCGGACGGCGAATGGCGCGTGCGCACGAACACCGGCGATCCCGAGCGCATGCGCGCGCCGGCGATCCGCACGCTGGACTGGGTGGTCGAGGCGCAGCGCCTGGGTGCGGGCGAAATCGTGCTCAACTGCATGGACAGCGACGGCGTGCGCCGCGGCTACGACCTCGAACAACTGGCCGCGGTGCGCAGGCTGTGCGGCGTGCCGCTGGTGGCCTCCGGCGGTGCCGGCGAACCGTCGCATTTCGCCGACGTGTTCCGCATTGCCGATGTCGATGGCGCGCTGGCCGCGAGCGTGTTCCACAGCGGCAGAATACGGATCCCGGAACTCAAGCGCAGCCTGCGCGCGGAAGGCGTGGAGGTGCGCGATGCCTGAGGCGACCATGACGACGATCGATGCGCAAGCGCTGGACTGGGGCAAGGGCGATGGCCTGTTGCCGGCGATCGTGCAGGATGCGCGCACGCTGCGCGTGCTGATGCTCGGCTACATGGACCGCGCCGCGCTGGCGCAGACGCTGGCCTCGGGCCACGTGACGTTCTTCAGCCGCAGCAAGGGCCGGCTGTGGATCAAGGGCGAGTCGTCCGGGCACGTGCTCGACCTGGTCTCGATCGATGTCGATTGCGACCAGGACACCCTGCTGGTGCAGGCGCATCCGCGCGGACCGACCTGCCACCTGCAGCGCGAGAGCTGCTTCCCCTCGGCACCCGGTTCGACGCTGGCCGCGTTGTCCGCGCTGGTCGAACGGCGCGAGCGCGAGCGGCCGGACGGCAGCTACACCACGCGGCTGTTCGAGGGCGGCGTGCGCAGGGTCGCGCAGAAGGTGGGCGAGGAGGGCGTCGAAACCGCGCTGGCCGCGGTGGCCGAGGACGACGACGCGCTGCTCGGCGAAGCGGCCGACCTCGCGTTCCACCTGCTGGTGCTGCTGCGCGCGCGCGGCCTCGACCTGGCCGACGTCGAGGCGAAGCTGCGCAGCCGCCAGCGCTGATCCGGCGCCGGCCGCTCAGGCGGCCGAGATCGAGGTCCTGACGCAGTCGCGGCCGTTGGCCTTGGCCGCATACAGCGCGCGGTCGGCGATCGCGAGCGCGTCGTCGATGTCGTCGCCCGCATCCGGCGCGATCGTGTGCACGCCGATGCTGGCGGAAATGCGCAGCCGCAGGTCCTGCGACACGCACGGTTCGCTGACCAGCGCCTGCCGCAGTTCCTCGGCGACCGCGACCGCCGAGTGCAGGTCGTGCCCCGGCAGCACCACCACGAACTCCTCGCCGCCGAACCGCGCGAGCAGGGAGTCGTGCTGGCGCAGCACCTTGCCGATCCGCTGCGCGGCCCAGCGCAGGCAGTCGTCGCCCACCAGGTGCCCGTAGCGGTCGTTGATCGACTTGAAGTGGTCGAGGTCGACCATCAGCAGCGACAGCGGCCGCCGGCTCTCGCGGCATTCGGCCAGCAGTTCGTCGAAGCCTTCGTGGAAGTAGCTGCGGTTGTACAGGCCAGTGAGCGCGTCTCGGCGGCTGGAATCGCGCAGGCGTTCGTGCGCCTCCTCCAGTTGCACCAGCGCGTGGCGCACCTCCTGCGTACGCTGCGCCACCTTGCGTTCGAGCTGCAGGTTGGCCTCGTTGATGATGCGCTGGTTCTCGTTGCGCAACTGCGCGTAGCGATAGCCGAGCGCGATCGACAGCAGCAGCATCTCCAGCGCCGAACCGATCTGCACGCCGTACTCGGTGGCGAAGGTCTTGGGCAGCATGCCGAAGGCGAGCAGGGTGAACACGGCGGTGCCGAGCAGGAACATCGACCACGCCAGCAGCAGCAGCTTCGCCGGCGCGTAGCCCTGGCGCACGACGTAGATGCTGGTGAGCATGATCCACAGCACGCCCACCAGCACCGCCCGCGACGCGACCGGCGTGGAGATGCGGTAGGGCAGCCAGATCGACGCGATCCCGAACAGCACGAAGAACGCGATTAGGCCGATCGTGCCGAGGTTCAGCCGCGGCGCGCGGTGCGACAGCTCCAGGAAGGTGCGCGAGAACTGCAGCATGGCCAGCAGCGCCAGGCAGATCGAGATCGGCACCATGTGGTCGGCCATCCACGGCGATTCCGGCCACAGGTATTCGAAGCCCAGGCCGTTGAGCGTGAACAGCACCAGGCCGAAGGCGCTGATGTGGCACAGGTACCAGAAGTAGCTGGCATCGCGCAGCGACAGCCACAGCACCAGGTTGTAGAAGAACAGCGCCAGCAGGATGCCGTAGTACAGGCCGATCGCGAACTGCGCGTCGCGCGAGATCTCGGTGAACTTCGCCGGCGTGTACAGGTGCAGCGGCACCTGCATCGAGCTTTCGCTCTCCACCCGCAGCAGCACTTCCACCGGCACGCCGACCGGCAGTTCCAACTGGAAGTTCGGATGGCGGTAACTGACGTCGCGGACATGGAACGGGAGGTGGTCGCCGCCGGCGCGGTGCTCCAGGCGGCCATCCGGGTAGCGCACGTACAGGTCGAGGCGATCGCTGAGCGGATATTCCTGCACCAGCAGCCAGCGCGTGTCGGCGGGATTGCGGTTCAGCAGCGTGGCGTGGAACCAGAACGCGCCGCGCTGGAAGCCGAACGCCGCTTCACCGATTATGCGGCGCACGAGCTTCGCACGCCGCTGAATGCGATCATCGGTTTCGCCGACCTGCTCAAGGAGCACATGATTGCGCCCGACTCGCCGAAGTTCGAGCAGTACCTCGGCCATATCGGCAGCAGCGGAAGGCACCTGCTCCAGCTGATCAACGACATCCTCGACCTGGCCAAGGTGGAGGCGGGTAAGTTCGTGTTCCACCCGGAGAACGTCAAGGTCCCATCGCTTGTCCGCGAGGTGGTCGGCATCGTCAGCAGTCTGGCCGAGCAGCGCCGCATCCGCCTGTCGGTGCAGTGCGATCCGCAGGTGCAGGAAGTCTTTATCGACCCCGGGCGCCTCAAGCAGGTGCTCTACAACTACGTCTCGAACGCGCTGAAGTTCACGCCCGACGGCGGGCAGGTGCAGGTTCGCACCGTCGGGATCAACGCGGACTGGTTTCGCCTCGAGGTGGAAGACAACGGCGTCGGCATTGCCAAGGCCGACCTCGATCGGCTGTTCGTCGAGTTCCAGCAGCTCGATTCGGGCAGCACGCGGCGGCACAAGGGCACCGGGCTCGGGCTGGCGCTGACCAGGCGGCTGGTGACGGCGCAGGGTGGAACCGTCGGTGTCGACAGCGCGCCCGGGTGGGGCAGCGTGTTCCACGCCGTGCTGCCGCGCCGCGCGCGAACGGACATCGAAGCGTGAGCACGGCACACGTCCTGGTCGTCGACGACGATCCCACCAACCTCGAACTCATGTCGACCGTGCTGACACTCAACGGATTCTTGGTCGATACGGCCGGCGACGCCCAGGACTGCGTCGACGCGGTCGCACGGCGCGTGCCGGACCTGATCCTGATGGACCTGCAACTGCCAGGCATCGACGGCTACGAACTGACGCGCCGCCTCAAGGCGGCCG
>Ga0102832_1002417_pt1 | contig 11442 bp, 4 predicted proteins | sample EBPBio282013_DNA_FD_88942 | JGI IMG/M metagenome (GOLD analysis project Ga0102832, IMG submission 88942) | Wastewater treatment Type I Accumulibacter community from EBPR Bioreactor in Madison, WI, USA - Reactor 2_5/28/2013_ DNA (Illumina Assembly) | ecosystem: Engineered > Bioreactor > EBPR >...
CAAGTTACAAAGAGATATTTTGGTAATTTATTTTTTAATTGAAGATTACTCCAGTATAAGCTGATTTTGGATACTTGAAAGAAGGAAGATGGTATGAATTTAGAATCAATGTTAAAAATGAAGATATTTTGGCTCAAAGACTTGTTGTAAAAAGAGCAAGAAACATAAATGTGAAAGTAATAATGAGCGAAATGGGACCAGTAACATTTTTATTAATTTTAGATTGCTTTGGGTATGTCTCGTAAGATTATCGTGCAGTTGCATGCTGCTCCAGAATTTATGGGAAGATTCACCGATGAGTTCTAAATTGTCTCCAAACATGAAATTTACAAGATTCCCGTTAAAGCACAAATTATTTCTGAAACTCAATTTGATAACGAAGGTATAAAACTATCACCAAACGTCAAGGAAATCCAGGAAGTACTGAAAAGAAAAACTTCTGGATTACCACCAATAAACTGATCGATCTGTCCTCAATATTGTAATTATCACATTCAAAGTTAAAGAATAAATCATAAATATTTTTATTAAAACAGTTCATTAAATAAAACTATTTTTAATAATAAAATTAAAAATGAAGGAAGAATAAAATATTAAATTATGGAAAAAAATAAAATTAAGTTTGGTCTTTCGGGTCATTCAATAAATAACCCTTGATAAAAAAATTATCAGAGAGTTTCTGTGTCACTCAAAATGATTTGATGTTGGTTACTGTTCAAGATTCTAAAACCAGCACTTTTTATTGACCCTCGAGTGATTTTGGCATCAATATCACATTTTAATGAAAGCGTTTTGTATTTATACTAAAAAACTGCAATTCTGTACTTTAACTACTTTAAGTACAAAAACGCCACATGTTCTTCTGTTATGTAAAATGAGACAACAGTTTCTTAAAGCAACGGTCTTAAGGTACCATGAACACTCATTGTGAAGATAGTTTTGTTCTCTTTGAATTGAAGAATCATTTCATAGAAAAACCCTAAAATCTTAAATTGATCCATGTTTTCAATATTAAAGTAAATCTGTTCAAAGTTTTACTTGTAAAGGACGAATTCGTCTTCGTTGAGACATAAAATATGCTGTGGCGAAAATACTATCTTAGGAAAAGATGTCTACAAACATATGACTCGATAGCTTGAAATTTAAATGTCTTATTGATAAACTCTGAAGAAGAGACTGGTTTATTGGCTTGTGAATTCCGATATTTCGAGCAGGTAGATTTTAGAATGTGTTTTTGAGTAGTGAATACAGCTCCATTATTTTTTAGCTTATTATTGGAAAGGTTGCTTTGGTATGTTTTTAATGAGCGTTGCTGTAACTCCGACTAGAAAATTCTGTTGAATAATTTTTCTAGTTCCCATGGACTCACACAGCATAAGGAACTCTCCTTCTTCTTGATACTCAACATACTCGGAGAGAAAGATGACACCAAAATTATTGATTCTTCCTTTTACTTTGGTTTCACTATCCTAGTAATCGAAGAGTTCGTAAATATACTGCATGTTAGATACAGACTCTTTGGAGTATCCGATGACAATGATTTGGTTATTTTTTGCGGGTAAAATCCATTTCACAGTGGTGATTTCATCGAGGTCGGGAATTTTTTCTTTTACATTTATCACATCTAACATTATTATATAAATTATCTCATCTTTCTATTCTCTTTAAATGTTAGTAATTTATTATTTCACACTGTTTTTTTATTACTCAAAATTGATCGAAAAATTATCTTTCTCATTTTTATATTTCTGTTTCTTTTCGTTCACATTTTTAATAAATACCTTAGAATGTGAATCAGATAAATTGGCTGTTATTAATTATCAATCTTTTTTTTTGTATTTTCAGAATTTTCTCTTTTTGCAATATTCTCTTTTCTAAGTTAATATATTTTATTAGTACGCAATGTAGAATTATCTTGAAACTGACACTAAAATTTCCTTCAAAAAAGGCATGACTCTTTAATAGTACATGAAATAAATGAAGCCTTAAGAAAATGATACTACCGAAGATGAAATTCCTCTAGTCTAAGATAATCTCTACCATACGTCCCTAAATCAGTACAATCGAAGCCCTTCTACAAAAATTATACCTTTCAATATACCTGAAATGGATGAAGACAATTATGAGTCTTCTGTGGATTTTGCTCCAGAAACTCCTGTTTTCAATAGAATTGATTAAGAAATCCTCTAAAACAAATAAAATGACCAATAAAAAGAAAAATTTCCCAAATACAACTAAATAAAAATCACAACAATGTACAATCCTAAGTAAAAAGAAAGAACTGAAAGTAGAGCCTAGAAAGGTGCCAGCAAAGAGTACAGAATAAAACATTTTTCCAACAGTCCATACAAAAAGTAACAATCCTTGACTCCAAGTAAAAACAGTCTCTCGAAAACCTTGTATGGTAACAGTTTCTTATCAAATAAATCAATGGCTTTGTCGACAGCAAGCTCAACTCTTTACCAAAGCAAGCTGAATAAATTATCATAAAAGCTTGCATCTCGGTAGAAACAACCAGGAAGCAAAATTATTCATAGCCGAGAATCCAAAAATGAAAAATACTTCCAACAAAAGAATAAAAGAGACATTGATAATTTGATTCAATACTAAAACAATATTCGCCTCAAGTATAACAGCAAAATTAACATACTTGACATGAAGGTTTAAGGACTCAAGGACAAACTTTACGAAAGGAAAAATAAACTTTTTCAATATTGAATGTAGGATAGAATCATATCTCTTAAAAAAGAAAAATTATAGACTTTTGACGAAATTGCTACTATCTTAAGGGCAACTGATATTGAAATTTTTCCTTTAATTTTTCAGTTTAATTTAATACTTTAATATTCATTTCTTTTATTAAAAATTTTGAAATGATCAAAATTCTCCATGTATTAAATATTGTTTTACCTATAATACACCTTTTGATTTAAATTTCGAAACGATAAGAAAAACCCACTAATTACGATATTAGAAAGTTAGTTTATTTGACAATCAATCAATCAATCAATATACATAAATCAAGAATTTTATAATTGGAAATGTTAACTTAGGATAAAAATGAATAGTTTATTTGACAAAATTAATTAATTTAAATAATTTTTTCATAAAAATTCATCAGAAAACTGTTGAAAATAAAATAAATTGATTTTGATAATCAGTGAAAAATAGTGAAAAATGAAATAATTGAAAATTTGACGTTTTTTTTATGAAATTAAAATAAATCCAAAATTATAATCTAAAAAAATATCAATAGAAATGAGTGACGCAGGATATATAGCACTTCGACAATTAAAATAAAAAAGAAGTAGAGACATGGCAAAAAATTATTGTCATAGATTTGTTCAAGACGTAATGAGGAAGTACGACACTTAGCATACAGGAATTTTGTTGGTTAAGAAATTGAAGAATTAATGCTCAAAGCATAAGCCTGCCTGCATTTAGCATTTCAATTAAAAGTACATCGAGATAGTGGAAGAAATATTGGAAGGTAGTCATCCTACTGGGTATGTCGATAAATTACAACTTTTTTAAGAATGTAAAGTCATATATGATAGGATAAAAAAATAACACAGCTTTAATAAGCATCCTGTAAACTTTATCTGAACATTAAAATGTAGAATATAAGCCTGAGAAATAAACTCATATTTTATTAAAATTTCACAAATAAATTTTTATCAATGAAGGTAAAATTAAAGAAAATGATTAAAATAAATGATTGGGAATGATTGAAAAATAAAAAAGTTATAAAAAATCAGTCCTTTTCTTATTGACTCTTCGTAGGATGAATATCTTAGAACTAATGAATAGTAAATTTATTATTGAGCTCAACGAATTCCCATTACCCTTATTTTGTAATTTTGATTTCTAACCAATCCTAAGTTAATACATTAGACAAGATTTCAAAAAACTTTTTCTTTTACCTTTACAAAGATTCATTTTCATTGTTCTAAATTTAAGCCATAATCTCAATGGAATTTAAGCATTGTTCATAGGTTTATTTAAGGTCTACCAGATTTTTCTGTATCATATTTTTGAGAAACTATAGTTCAGCGATGATAGCTTTTTATTTTGAGGTTTTTTAATGTTACTCCATTGCGTAACTAATTGACATACTGGCAGCGAATGCTAAAGGATTGAAGGTACTTAATATTCCAGTAACACTATAAATAAACCGATTAGAAAGTAAAGTTTCACTTAATTTACCTAACCCTTTTGAGATGATATTTTTTCCTATTTTTTAGCATGCCTTATCGACTAGAGTTTGATTCTTTTGGGAATAAAAACTAGTCTTGTATTTTTCGTTCAATAAGTACTATTTACTATCACTATAGATTTATGTATAGGGGATAGAGACAAGATCATAAAATAACTAGATATACAGTTATAGTTGGTACATTAGTTCACAATATTCAAATAGCAGCTCGTTGTAATATGGAGAGTTAATACTTTTCAGTTCATCTGCCTGAAGGATAGCCCTTCTCCAACCTACAGATTTTCCATCAATTTATTGATTTACCTTTACTAAAAATTATAGTAACAACTTTCTTTCAGATACTTGAATAAATGCTCTTTTTAGTTACCTGTCTTCCTAAAGGTTTTTCCCAAATCTATATTTTTAGCTAATCTGCTTATAACAAACTTTTCGCCACAAACTATAAGTTGTTCTCAATAAGGGAAATTATACTCCTGAAAGTGAAGACATTTCTATGAAAGGCCTTAAGAAATTCTAAACCTCTTTTTAAAACTAGTTTTTCATTGTCATTTTATAAACTTTTTATTCTTAAAAAATCGAAACTAACCAAAATATGTACTCTTTTAGCATTACTAAAAAGAATCATTTATTAGAAATCAAAATTATGATCCCAAAATTATAAAACAAGACTTTTAATTATAAAGCAATCACAATTAAAATCTGAAAGCGAAAAACAAATGCATCAAAAAATATTACTCCCTTCACTAAAAAGATTCTTTTCAACCATAAACAAGAAATAAATGTAGCAGTTTAACAAGATCAAAAGTTGGTGGCATCCATCAAGTTAAATGAATGTATTGTTCCAATACAATTATGAAAGAATTTAATTTCTGCGTGAAATTTTAAAGAAACAATCACATGAAAACTTTGATATTGTAAAACCAGTTAAAGGAATGAAAGTCATCGATGTCGGCTGTGGTGCAGGATTTTTGTCATAAAGTTTGACACGATTAGGTGGAAATGTTGTTGGTTTAGATCCAAACTCCACTTCCTTCACTGAGGCAACGACACACAAAGATGAGAAACAAAGTCTAAATAATTTAAATTACAAAAACTGTTCCATTCAAGAGTATCTTGAACAGAATCCAACAGAAAAAGGAGCACAAGATCTTGTTACATCAATGGACGTTATTGAACATGTTGACAATCCTCAAAATTTCATTAATGAGCTTGTTGCCAGTCTCAAACCTGGAGGATTAATTATGGTTTCAACGATTTCGAAAACTCTTTATAGCTTCCTTACTCATATAGTCGTCGCATAATACATTACGGGTCTTGTACCAAGAGGAACACACAACTTTGAAAAGTTTCTTACTCCTCCAACTTTAAAAAATATGTTAGAAAAGGCAGGAGTTGAATTATTAGGTATACGATAATTTGATTACAATTGGAGAGGTTAATTTGAAAAGAAATCAGGAGGAGCAAACTACATCGTGATCGGAAGAAAACTCTTCTCAAACAATTAAAAATCATAATTTGTCAAATGATCATATTTTTAATTATTGACATAAATCAAAAACTTTTTAAATGAAAAATTCAGATAATAATCATTTATTCATTCATTTTTTGAACATTTTTACACCATCATATATATCATTGTAAAAGATTATTTCCCTGCCTTGCAAAATAAGACTCGTTTCTTGGTCGATTGTCTTACTGATATTACCTTTAATTTTGATAGGGATATTCTTTTCTTACGTTCGGTGAAGAAAGCTTCTGCATTTATTTCAGAATGTAAGGATTCTGAATGTTATAAGGCAATGGGTTTATGAGTGGATTGTGGTAATGTTCTGATAAACTTGGCTTTGATTCTCTCTCTAAATTATTTTTTCTACTTTGTGAAAGCTTGTCTTGCATTATTCTATCAAGATCTTGACGATACATTTATTTTTCTTATTTTTTCTTTTACCTTTGATATGTCTCGATTTAAAGTGGTCCTTGTGTACGCTGACGATACATATAATTTTATTGTTGAAGATTGTTTTTCTTTAATTATTAAAGTCTTTTTCTTTATTAAATTTGTCGAGATAGTTCTTCTTTATATTGATTTTTTCTCTCTATTTCTTGAAACCTTTTTTAATATTCAAAGTTTTGTGATCTTTTCATTTATTAATGAATAGAATTTTGGATAAGTGAGTCTTTTAATTTGTCACGAACTTCATAAGGCGATACGAATTTAGTAGCATTTTGTTATTGGGAATCCATAAGCATTTTATAGTACTAATTTAAGTATAATTTTTACATTTTTATAGGCGAGATCTTTGAGTTTTTCATTCTATTGTCCAATTTTGACTCTTTAACGATACTCTTCCTTTTATTTTTCTAGTATTTATTTTTCCAATTTTCTTTGGTTTTATTTCAGTTCCATAAAAGTATCTAGTTGGTTTTTATAAAGCTTTTGTATTGATGTTTTAGAGTTTTGATTTCCTTGAGGTTGAGAATAAATATTTGAACTTTACATGGCTGAAAAATTATTATTGCTTTGCCTATTGTTTGATGAGTTGGACTGTTGTTTAGCGTTATTATTTTAATGGTTAAAGACTGAGTACATGGTCAATCAAAGAACTGTAAGTTTTCTTTTTGAACTAATATAAAATAAGTTTTAGAAATTATAAACTTTATCTTTATAAAAACTGATGAGAAATTAATAAAAAGTATTCAACGTTATCAATCAATCAAAAAGTTATTTTTAATCACATTTGACAATCAATCTGAGTACTTTTCGTGGAAAGAGTCGTTGAATTTTTTCAAGTCTTACAATTTTGATTGAAGTTCTTGTTCTGGCAAAATCAAGGTAGTAATTCTGAAATGATGGGTTCCTGGTCTTTGTTTAAATCCACTTCCTGGGACTAAAGCGATACCTGTGTTCTTCAAAACTTCTAAACAATAGAAAAGATCTGGAGCTTGACCATTGGCAGCTTCAATAGCTTTTTTAGAGAATTTGATTTGAGGGAAGGCATACATGGCACCTTCAACTTCATTGCAGGTAATGTTTTTCATTCCTCTCAAAAAGTTAGTAACCAAACCGGCTCTTTTCTTTAAGGATTCAAACAGAGCTTTGTATTCAGTTTGGAAACTGATTCTTGTTGATTCTTGAACATCCTTTCCCAAAGGAGGATTGCACATAAGGTCAACCATCAATTGACCAATAGAGTTAGAACATAAGTTAATACTTTTGATTTTAACCAATTGTGCAGTGACATCAGGGTTGAAGTTATGAACATACATGTAACCTCCTCTAAGACCACATTCACCCAACAAACCTTTTGAAACTGAATGCAATGAGACAAGTTAGCATTGATCTTTGTATTCTGCTGGCATAGTGTTGAGGACTCTATTAGCTGAGACAAAGACAGCTCCTTCTTTGTAAATATTTTCTCTGTAAACCTTCGATAAATTATAAAAATACTTAATCTGAGATCAGAACCAGTTTATTTTTTACTGAAAACTCAATGATTTTTTGAATAGTTTCGGCATTGAAGATGGCTCCGGTTGGATTACCTGGGTTGATAATGACAATGGCTTTGACTGTTTTACCTTCCTTTCTGGCTGATTGGATACTTCTTTCCAATTACTCAAGATCGAGTTGCCATCCTTTTTATTCACTCAAATAATATGGGCACATGTGTCCACCATTAAGACTGATGGATGCAGAGTAAAGTGGATATTGTGGGATTGGGATCATGATTGAATCGTTTGGTGAGGTGATTAAAGTTTCCAGAATGAGATGAACTCCTTGTGAAGCGCCTTCAGTAAGGAAGATATCGTCAATTGATGGTGCCTCGACATTATCTTATCTGCTGATATAGTTAGAAACAGTTCTTCTGACTGATGGGATACCCAAAGAATGAGTGTAGCTACCGGCACTGACGATTTAGTCGAGATATTTTTGAGCTCTTTTTGAGGCATCAGGATTGATGGCAGAGTTTCCGATCAAATTGGGATTGAGGACACATGAGAGGACTTCTCTATTGAAAGTGATTGGCTTTTGTTTGAATTATTGTGGGTTACCAATGTTACAAAATGTGATCTTATTGAATGGATATTCTACGAATCGTTATTAATTGTATTACTTCCGGTTCCATTTTGTAATTCGTTTTGCATTTCAGTGGCCAATGTTGGGACAACACCACGTACTGCGTATTGTGCTTCAATAACATTAGGATTTATTTAAGTCCAGAAGAATCCTTTCTTCTTTGTGCTGAAATTTGAAAAAGCTTTTGAAATCATTCTTGCCTTTACTTTATAAATATTCAATTTATTATCTATCTATCAAATATCTTTCCACTTAAAAAATTACCCCAAATTGCAAACTATAAAATTAAATGAAAAAATATAAAAGTGAAAAATTTATTTTTTTAAGATAAAAAAACATCTTATTAAAAAATCTGAATGTAAATTTAATAAAATCAAACTGATAGAAAAATTAATATACATCAAAAAGCTCGTTGAGAAGAAGCTAACTTGTAGTCTTCGATCATTTGTTTGGTCCTTTCCCAATTTTAAAATGTCTTTTAATACATTTTATTTCTTTGTTGAAGGAAATCTTTTAATTACTTCTTAAGTTATTTCTATGTAATCACTGATTAGTTGGAAATTTTAACACTCTTTCGAAGATCTGAATTTAATTTTAAGAGACTAAAATCATTAAAAAATCTACCTGTAAGCTTAAATTTTGCTGAAAACAATTTTATTATCGATTTTTTTGAGAAGATATAAAATTTGCTAACCTTTCTTCACAATTTGAGAATTATCTTGTGTAATTTGATTTTTGACTTATTAATTATTTGAGTAAGAAAAGAAAAGTATTTTTCTAAAACTTTCTCTCATATTTTTATGTATTTGTTTGTTCAAAGGGTTAGATATCCCTAAATACAATAAAGCTGCATAGTCAATTTTTTGAAACCCATATGAATAAATTTAATGAAGGGCAGTTTTTAATTAGAATGCTTTATTGATCTTTTTAGCCAACACATCAAAGTTACTTGAAACAATACTTGCATTACTCAGAGAATGTTTAGACGAGTAGAGAGACTTCATTCTTATTTGTGAAGTTATAGATCTTTCCATAATTTCTGGCTATTTTTATTGGGATTTTTTAAGAGTATTTGAAGATAAAATTTTCATGAAAAATTTCTTCCTTTATTTCAACAAATCACACATAACTTTTTCAAAAAACAGACATTTTGAATGATAGGAAGTTCTAATAATAGGCAATTATCGACAGGCTTAAAAGAATTTGGACATTTTCGAAGCAAATTTAGCACTGAGTAATTGATGAATTTTTAATACAGCCAATTTTCTTTAAAAACTAAGAATTTGTTGATTTTTTTACTATTCGATTATCTTTTGATCTTTTTCTTTTTATTGTTGTTTTTAGCTCGATACAAATATTTTTTATTTCTGTTCATTCAGAAGTTTTTGAGATTGTAAAAGTTAATTTTTTAATTTTTCGTGTTATTATTTAGAAAGAAGAAGTTATTTTTTCAATGATGAAAGTTAGCTGTCTCTTGAGTCAATTTAAATATGTATGATGGATTAATTTTGACTTATTTTAGAATCTTTTTGTAGTGATTTTTTCTTTAATATTTACAGTTATTTTTTGGATGATTAGAGTGATTTTTTTTGACTTTCGAGCTATTTTTATCTCTTAGTTAAATTTTGTTATCTAACTTGTAGTTGTTGTTCAATCTATTAGAGTTATTTCTATTTGGTTTATACCTACTTTATGATTTGTTAGATTTAATTTTCCTTATTATTGAGTTACTTTTTTAGATTTTAAAGTTAACTTTGGGCTGAAAGCTTTTATTTTTTTGCTATTTCTAACTATTTTTGTTTTGATTCTAATTATTTTTTATTACTTTAAAGTTACTTTTGTTGCTTTTTAATGCTTTCGTCATTTTAAGTTATTATCTGCTACAAATTTTGGATTTATTTCAATGCATTTTCAAATTAATTTTCAACAGATTTCAGCTTTCTTTAAAGCTATTTCCTGACTTTTTCCTAATTTTTATACCTTGTCTCAACTTATTTTCTTTGCGATTATAATTATTTTATGATGGAATCATTTGGCATTGATACTTTTTGATTTTATCTTAATCTTGTCTAATGATTTTACTTCAACGTATTGAATTACTCATTTATGGAATAAAGTTCTTAACATTTTATGATGAGTTAATTATTTTTAGCTTAGCATTATCTTTGCTTAAAGTCAAGCTACTTCTTTAAGCTGGATAACTATTTTGAGTTTTTAGCGTTTGTATCTTTTAATATGAAGACTTATCTTTTCGATGCCTTTAATTACTTTCTTGTCCATTATAGTTACTTTTTCATTGACTCAATTTAATAATTTACATCATTTTGTCCTTAATTTACCATCATAAGTTCATTTTGAAGCTATTTAACATTCTGAGTCATCAATCTAAGCTTTTCTTTAGATTATTGAAGCTATTTTTATGTTGAGTTATTTTTTCGACTTAAATATGAAAGTTACTTATTAGCTTAATTAAGTTGCTGTTTAAATAATTCATTATTTTACTGCGTTTATTGAAGTTATAACATCAATAATCTACCAGAATGAGACTTAATCTAACACAAAGAACAAGATAATCTTTTGTTAAGAACTGTTTCTAAAACGTTAAAAAATATTCTTGTTTATTTTGATTTTGTCTCTTCGATTGTTTACTTCTTGACAACTTCAGGAGTACGATACTCATAATTATAAATTGTAGAGGGTGATTTACTTCTTGAATAGTTTACAGTATCAGCGTACATTTCTGAATATGTTCTGCGGTGGTTTTTATTAACAAACAAATTATTTCTTGTTTGTTATGGAATATACTCTTTTATTGTTAAAAAACTTTAAGACAGCAGTTTTACTATCTGAGTGTTGATACATCTTTGGATAGTTTAGGATGAAATGATTTTTTGGTTCGGTTTTTGGTTAGAAATGCGTTTTTGTTGTGCTGGGGTTGACAGTTGATATCTAAGTAGGAAAGTTTATTTTTATATTTTAAGGTGATCAATAAAGTCTTGCTTGTGTCTTTTTCTGTTCATTTCATAGGCTTTAATGATGGTTTTGAGAAAAATTTAATATTTTACCATGTTATCCAAATTAGACGTTTTAACACTGAGTGGTGACTTAGCCCTTGATTTTACCATTATTGGACTTTTTCCTCTATTTCCGA
>Ga0102832_1002418_pt1 | contig 11441 bp, 12 predicted proteins | sample EBPBio282013_DNA_FD_88942 | JGI IMG/M metagenome (GOLD analysis project Ga0102832, IMG submission 88942) | Wastewater treatment Type I Accumulibacter community from EBPR Bioreactor in Madison, WI, USA - Reactor 2_5/28/2013_ DNA (Illumina Assembly) | ecosystem: Engineered > Bioreactor > EBPR >...
CGGATCAGCACGACCGTGCCGACGATGCAGCCGACCCCGGTCCATCGCCAGGTCAACGGCGCCCAGCCGGCCTCGCCCAGCATCTGGTCCACGGCGGCGCCGACCGGCGTGCCGTCCGGCACCTCGTCGACGATGTAGATCGCGGCCCTGGTGCCGGCGAACCGGGCCAGGCCCGGGGCGGCCGCGGCCGGGACGGCGGGCGGTGCGGCCGGGGAAGCGGCCACCTGCGGGGCGGCGGTCACCGGCGGTGGCGGCGGCGCGGTCGCGACCTGCCGCTCGGCCAGGCGACGCTGGAGTTCGACCACCTGCTGGCGGGCCTCGGCGGCCTCGCGCTCCAGGGCGGCGGCCCGCTCGGCCGCGCGGCCCTTGTCGCCATCGACCTCGGACAGGCGCCGCTGCGCCTCGGCGGCGGCCTTCTCGAGCACCGCGGCGCGCTCGGCGGCCTTCGACGCCTCGGCCTCCAGCTGCGCGGCGTGGCGGCCCCACTCCGCCCGGTAGCGGTCGAAGGTCGCCGCCTCCTGCGCCCGGATGGCGCCGGCGAAGCGCACCGAGAAGAAGGCACTGACGCCGACCGCGGCGATGCCGAGCACCGCCACGACCGTGCTGATCACCAGGGCCTTGTCCATGACGTCGGCCCAGCCCCGAAGCTGCTGAAGATCCATCCCCCCTACCCTAGAACATTCCCGGCCCGGCTGGAATTGGCCGCCGCCGGGCCGGGGCAAATCGGCGATTGACGCCGCCCGGCCGACGCCGCACACAGCCGCCCGGTCGGAACGGGAACCAGCATGGCATCGGAACAGCGGCGCTGCCGCCTCTACCTCATCTCGCCGGAGCGCCTGGAGCACCCCGCGGTGTTCGCCGAGGAGCTGCGCGCGGCGCTCGACGGCGGCGACGTGGCGGCCTTCCAGCTGCGCCTCAAGGACGTGTCCGACGACGCCATCGCCCGGGCGGCCGACACGCTGCGCCCGGTCTGCCAGCAGCGCGACGTCGCCTTCATCCTGAACGACCGGCCCGACCTCGCCCTCAAGCTCGATTGCGACGGCGTCCATGTCGGCCAGGACGACGTGCCCTACGCCGAGGCCCGCCGCATCGTCGGCCCCGAGCGCCAGGTCGGCGTGACCTGCAAGGCCTCGCGCCACCTCGCCATGGAAGCCGCCGAGGCCGGCGCCGACTACGTCGCCTTCGGCGCCTTCTTCCCGTCCTCGACCAAGAGCGTGACCACGCCGGCCGACGTCGAGATCCTGGAATGGTGGAGCGGCCTGATGGAAGTGCCGTGCGTGGCGATCGGCGGCATCACCGCCGACAACTGCCGCCCGCTGGTCGCGGCCGGCGCCGATTTCCTGGCGGTGGCGGGCGGCGTGTGGGCCTACCGCGACGGCCCGACCGCGGCGGTCAAGGCATTCAACGAGATCTTCGCCGGCCGCTGATCAGCGGACCGGCAACCACAGCACGTCCTCGATGCGGGCCGCGCCGGTCGCCAGCATGACCAGCCGGTCGAAGCCCAGCGCGATGCCGGCGCAGTCGGGCAGGCCGTGCTCGAGCGCGGCCAGGAAGTCGTCGTCGATCGGCCAGCGCACGCCGTACAGCCGTTCCTTCTCGTCCATGTCGGCCAGCAGCCGCGCCCGCTGGACCCTGGGGTCGGTCAGTTCGCCGAACGCGTTGGCCAGCTCGACGCCACAGGCATAGAGCTCGAAGCGCTCGGCGACACGCGGATCGCCCGGCTTGGCGCGGGCCAGGGCGGCCATGCCGATCGGGTACTCGCACAGGATGGTCGGGCGGCCGACGCCCAGCCGCCGCTCGATGCGCTCGAACATCACGCGGAAGAACATGTCGTCCCAGCTGTCGCCCTCGTGCATCGCCATCCCGGCGGCGGCGGCGAGACGTTCCGGGTGGCCGATCGTGGCGAACAGGTCGACCCCGGCATGGCGGGCGAACGCCTCGGCGACGGTCAGCCGCTCGGGCGCGGCGCGCGGGTCGCAGGCGAGTTCGCCCCAGCGCAGCGCGTCCACGCCGGTCAGCGCCAGCAGGCGGGCGCAGTCGTCCATGATGGTCTCGTAACCCGCGCCGGCGCGGTACCATTCGAGCATCGTGAACTCGGGATGGTGCAGCGCCGAGCCCTCGGCGTTGCGGAAGGTCTTCGCGAACTGGAACAGCCTCGGCACGCCGCCGGCCAGCAGCTTCTTCATCGCGAACTCCGGCGACGAATGCAGCCAGCGCACCCGCTCCTCGCCGTCGGGCAGTTCCCAGTCGGTGGCGAAGCCCGACAGGTGGACCTCGGCGCCCGGCGCGACCTGGAGGATCGGCGTCTCGACCTCGACGAAGCCCTCGCCGGCGAACCACCCGCGCATCGCCGCCTGCAGGCGGGCGCGGGCCTGCAGGTTCGGCAGGCGGCGGGCGAGCCGGTCGGGATGCCACTCGGTCATGCGCGGACCTTCGCACGCGGGCGGCGCGCCGTGTAAGGTGACGCCATGACGCCCCGCCAGATCGAACGCTTCTGCGCCGGCCTGCCGGCCGCCACCCGGATCGTGCAATGGGAGGGCGTGGCGGTGTTCAAGGTCGGCGGCAAGATGTTCTGCCTGGTCGCCCCCGCCGCCCACTCGGTGGGCCGCGTCTCCTTCAAGTCGGCGCCCGAGCACTACGAGGCGCTCAGCCGCTCGCCGGGCTTCCGCCCGGCCCCCTACCTCGCCCGCGCCAAGTGGGTTTCGGTCGACGACCCGGCGGTCCTGACCGACGCCGAGATGAAGGCCTACCTGCGGCGCGCCCACGCCGTGATCGCCGCCGCCCTGCCGCGCCGGAAACAGGCCGAACTGGGGCTGGCGGGCCCGGTTGCGGCCCCCCGCCGGACTTGATACAAGCCGCCCGCCGGCCTCGTTCCGCTCCCTGCGGACGGGGCCGAATTCCATTCATTCGACCTGCGGTATCGCCATGAAAGTGCCCGTCAATTCGATCAAGTCCGGCAACGTCATCGAGTACAACGGCAAGCTCTGGGTGGCCTCCAAGGTGCAGCACATCAACCCGGGCAAGGGTGGCGCGTTCGTCGCCATCGAGGCCAAGGCGCTGCGCGAGGGCAACAAGCTGCAGGAGCGCTTCCGCTCGGGCGAGACCATCGAGCGCGTCCACATCGACGAGCGCGACTGCACCTACCTGTTCAAGGACGACACCGGCTACACGTTCATGGACAAGGAAACCTTCGAGCAGCTGACCGTCCCGGGCGACGTGCTCGACGACGACCAGGCCCGCTTCCTGCAGGACGGCATGGAAGTCGTGGTCTCGCTGTACGAGGGCGCGCCGGTCGGCGCCGACCTGCCGAAGACGGTGATCCTGCCGGTGATCGAGGCCGATCCGTTGAAGCTCATGCAAATTCTCACCAATGTCGTTGGGAATGCCTTCAACTACACCTACGAAGGCGGCCTGATTAAAGTCAGTGCCAGGCTGGATGCCGACCAAGAACGGGTTGTCATCGCGGTCGAGGACACGGGTATCGGTATCCCTGAGGAGTTCAAGCCGCGCATCTGGGGTCGTTTTGAACGCTACGAAGATCACGCGCTCGTCATGGATGTACCGGGTACAGGCTTGGGACTTTCAATTGTTCGTGAACTCGTCCTGATGCATAATGGAGATATATGGTTTGACTCGGAATTGGGCAAAGGCACCACATTCTTTATCGGCTTGCCCGTTAAGCAGCCAAATAATTCGCAGCAGCCTCATGAAGGGGTTGGGCGGGGTTCATAGAGCTATTCACATGGGAAGGTACGCCTGAGTATGGCAAATATTCTGATTGCTGAAGATGAGCGCGACATTCGCGATTTAATCCAATTTACGCTGACCTTCGCCGGACACAAAATCACAGCCGCTGCCAACGGCGCGGAAGCGTTGGAACTGGCCCCGAAGGTCAAGCCGGATTTGATTATGATGGATGTGCGAATGCCCAAGATGACCGGCTACGAAGCCTGCCGCGAGATGAAAAAGATTGACGAGATCAAGAATATTCCGGTGATTTTCCTCTCCGCTAAAGGTCAGGACGAGGAAAAGCAGACCGGAATCGACGCGGGTGCGGTAGCCTACATCCTGAAGCCGTTTGCGCCGGATGATCTGACCCGCCAGATCAGCGACATCCTCAAAGCGAATGGCATTGCCTAAAAAGGGGCAGCATTTATGAGTGCCATTAGCATTGGTGGGGAACTGGTCCATTACGAGGTGCTGGGGCGTGGGCGACCCGTTATCCTGATTCACAGTTGGGTCGGCTCGTGGCGCTACTGGGTGCCGACGATGCAGAACCTCCAGTTGAAGTATCGCGTTTATGCGCTCGACCTGCACGGTTTTGGCGATTCGAGTAAAAACCCCTCGAAATATACGCTCGATAACCAGCGCAAACTGCTGTCTGATTTTATGCAGGCGATGGGTATTCCCAAAGCGGCGATTATCGGGCATGGGTTAGGCGCATGGGTCGCGGCGGAGTACGCACGGGTTTTCCCCGAACAAGCGCCGCGTGTCATGCTGATCAGCGCCCCGCTGTTCGATATGCCCAACCTCGAAAGCCGCACACGACCGGGGCGTGGCAATGCGCCCGTTCATACACGCACGGGTTACGCGGATGTGCATCCCGAAGCCACCATCATGAACTCGACCATCCGTACCGCGATGCTCGAACGTCTGCGGGCGGCGACCGCCAGCGGGCAGGTGACGGCGGACTACCTGCCGGAAATCCCGCCTGCCGAGAACACCCGCTATAACCAACTGCAAGATGTCATCGGCAGCAGCAGCCCCGAAGCCCTGCTACAGCGCTGCGTGAAACGGTCTGAGCCGGTTTACGCCAAGCTGGAAACCGACTTGCCCAAGACCGACCCACAGGCGCTGCGTGTGAGCGCCATCGAGTATGACTGCGGGCGCTTCTTGGATACGCTCTGGCAGTTACCGATGCCGACCGTTGTCCTACACGGCGAGGAAGATGGTCTCATCGAGCCGCCATCGGAAGCCGTCTGGAATTACATCACCTACGACAAGGAAGATAAACTGCTGCCCATCCCGCTGCCGAATGTTCGCCATTTCCCCATGTTGGAGTACGACCGCTTTAATCGTCTCATCAACGAGTTCTTGGAAATACCCGACATCAGTAAACTGGAAGTTACCGAGCGGTGGAAGCGTCGAAGTCGTTAACCACGTTCATCTTCGCCAACGGTTCTACCGATGATGGGCCGTTGGTTCAGCGCGAACTCAAGGCTGCGCCGGATGCTTGGGTCATCGCGGCTGATGGTGGTGCGCGTCAGGCGCATCATTACGGCTTGCGCGTTAATACGCTCATCGGTGACATGGACTCGCTGGATGAGGACGAGATCCGCTACTTTGTCGGGCAAGGGGCGGAGCTGCACCGCCACCCCCCCGAAAAAGACGAAACCGACCTCGAACTCGCGCTGCTCTATGCGGCTAAACAATCTCCCACCCGCATTCGCCTATTCTCCGCGCTCGGCGACCGCCTCGACCAAACCCTCAGCAACATCTATCTACTCGCCTTAGCCCCCCTTCGTAATCTGGATGTCCGCTTGGTGGCGGGCAAGCAGGAAGCGTGGCTGGCTTACCCCGGTAAAGTGACTATTAACGGTGCGAAGGGTGATACCGTTTCGCTCATCCCGATTGCGGGCGAGGCCGCAGGCATCCAAACCGAAGCCCTCTACTACCCCCTCCGGGATGAAACACTCACCTTCGGCCCGGCGCGGGGTGTCAGCAACGTCATGCAAACCAATCAGGCGACCGTGCAGTTACGTTCCGGCGTGCTGTTGGTCGTCCATACCCTCGGTCGAGCGTAACATAGGCATAGATTATTGTAATGGCAAACGCTTGGGAAGCACGTTATTATGATTTTGCGTGTTTACTGAAGTGAGCCTGTAACTGTTATGTCAAGCGTAACCATCGAAAAACGTAATCACCGGAGTGAACTGGTTTACGAATATCAAGGTGAGGTGATCGGGCGCGGCGAAAATTGGGTTTGCCTGCGTGCCGTATTCAACCCGCTGGAGTCGAACTTGGGGTTCGTGGTGTTCCGTCGTGGTGACGTGTTTGTCGAGTGGTTTTACAACGACCAGTGGTACAACATTTTTCAGGTACATGAAGGCGACTCGACCACCCTCAAAGGCTGGTACTGCAACATCACCCGTCCGGCTTTCATCAGCGACCAGCACATTTACGCTGATGACCTTGAGCTAGACATTTTTGTAACCCCCAACGGCACGGTCATCCTGCTTGATGAAGATGAATTTGCGGCATTAGACTTACCCACCGAAGAACGCATCGCGGCGCTGCGGGCGATCCAACACTTACGTCAGTTGGTGGCCGAGCGTGAAGTGCCCTTCGACGCGATCCAATAACCTATTCTTTGTCGGGATGCACCAGCAATACCGGCACTTTGACTTCTTCCATCACCTTTGAAGCCACGCTCCCAAACAGGAAACGCGCGATCCCCGTGCGCCCGTGCGTACTCATCACCACAAGGTCGATGTCCTCGTCACGCACATAATCGCAGATAGCACTGGCGACTCCCGTGCTTTCGAGGATCAGCGTCCGCACTTTGATCCCCTGACTGCGGAGTTCATGGGCCAGCCCGGTCATCGATTGTTCAACATTATCGCGTAACTGCTGAATCTGGCCTTCCTGCCCTGCGAGGGCGATCTGGTCGGCATATTCCGCGCCGGGTGGCCGGAACACATACAGGATGGTAAGTTCCGAGTCGTTGTTTTGGGCAATATCAACCGCGTGCGGAATCGCGCGGCGTGACCAACCGGAACCATCCCACGGAACGAGTATTTTCTTGTAGCGTCCTTGTGCTGACATAAGCGTGACCTTCCCCATGATAGATAACTGGTTTGATTCTACCCTATTCAGGCGACATCTGCGTAAAAGTTCGTAAAAAATGATTAATGCTTGAAGTGGGGGTCAAAAGGACTATAATCTATATGTAAATCTACGTAAATCTACATAAATCAGGTCAAAACGCATGGAAACGCCTCAGAAACAGAATTTATCGGTAGGCCGGAATATTAAGATCGGCTTTTTCCATCTCGGTTCAGGTATGGCGGATGTCATCATCGGCGGCTTCTGGAACCGGATTATGGTGAGCGATCTGGGCTATGCCGCGACCCCCGTTAGCCTCTTAAGCAGCTTGCGTTATTTCCTCGCGCCGCTGGGCATTTGGGCGGGGCGCATTTCAGATCGCCGACCAGTTGCGGGTTATCGCCGCATGTTCTGGATTTGGCTCGGACGCGCGATGATGGTACTCAGCACGCTCGGCTTAGGCATGGCGACGGCCCAGCTTCAAGCGGGCGGTGGCGCGGCTGGTATGGCAGGGCATGATGGTTTCCAATGGCTGATTATCGCCGTGAGCCTGCTGCTGTTCAGCCTCGGTGGGGCGATTTCCGGCAGCACATTCCTCGCGCTCATTTATGACCGTGCGCCGGAAAAACTGCGTGGGCGAGCCGTTGGTATCGTCTGGACGTTCTTGCTGATCGGCTTCGCGGTCGGCGGCTTCGGCTTCGGGCGCTTGCTGCCGGAACACAAAGATGGGCAGGGCGTTATTTTCACGCCGGAGTCCCTTCAGATGGTGTTTGTGGTCGGCGCTGCGGTGATGGGTCTGCTGTGGTTTTTCTCGGTTGTGGGCGAAGAACGGCGTGTGAAAGCCGGAACCGTCTTTGAAAACCACGGGCCACAAGAGTACAGCACGTCTGTTATCGCCGACCTGAAACTGGTTTTTAACCTGCGACCGATGCGTTATTTCTTCTGGTTCCTCGTGCTTTCCATGATGTTCGCATTTTCGCAGGACATGATTTTGGAACCGTTCGGTGGCGATGTGTTCAAGATGGATGCGAGCATCACGACACGGTTTACCGCATATTGGGCGAGCATGGCGATCTTAGCCAACATCGTTTTCTTGTTCCTCTCGCGCCGGTTTAAGTCGCTGACGAACACCACCATGTCGTATATTGGGGTGAGCTTCTTAGTGGGCGGGTTTGCAGCCTTCACCATTGCGGCTTTCGGCGAAGTTCGCCCGTTGGTGACCATTGGCCTCGTTCTACTCGGTATCGGCTTGGGCATCTGGAACGTCGGCACAACCGGCTTGATGATGGACATGAGTCCCGAAGGTCGCGCCGGTACGTTCCTCGGCTTTTGGACGCTGTTGGTGACGTTCGCGCGGGGTGGTGGCACTTCGGCGGGCGGCATCGTGCGCGACCTCGGCTTGAATTTCACGGGCAGCGCCGCCACCGCTTACGGCATTTGCTTCTTGTTGGGTATGCTCGGCTTGGTTGCCTCGATGGTTATGCTGCGGCAGGCGAACATCAAAGCCTACAAAGCCGAGCAGGTGAAACTCGACGCGGCGACTGCGCTCGTTGGGGCGATGGACTAAGCAGCTTTTAACGCGACTATAAAAACGGCCAACCGGACAGCAAGCGGTGGTTGGCCGTTTTTGATTCCACCCGCAAATCCGGTAGTATGCTACAATCCCGCCCTTGAGAAGTGGTAAAGGCAAATCGGATTGGCACGTTCGGCTGTACTTTCGAACCGGCAAATTGTACGTGCGGCAGGCATCGCGCTGTTGGGCTTTCTAGCGAGCGGCGTGTTGGGCATCGTGCGGACGGCGATCATTAACAGCACCTTCGGGGCGGGCGCGGCGCTCGATGCGTTCAACACCGCCCAGCGTATCCCGGAGCTGATTTTCGTGCTGGTAGCGGGTGGCGCGTTGGGGTCGTCGTTCATTCCGGTATTCGCCCGCTACCTGCGAAACGATGACGATGCCCAAGCGTGGCGGCTGGCAAGCGCGACCATCACCTTATCGTCGCTGGCAGCGGCGGTGCTTTCGCTGGTTGTGCTGATCCTTGCACCGTGGATTGTAGAAAATGTCCTCGCGCCGGGGCAGGTGCCGGTCGTGCGCGATTTGACGATCTCCCTCATCCGCATCATGATGCTGACCCCCTTCATCTTTAGCATCAGCGGCTTAATGATGGGCATCTTGCAAACCTACGGGAACTTCGTGCTGCCTTCAGTAGCGATCAGCATGAACAGCATCGGGCAGATCATCGGGGCGCTGGTGCTGGCGCACATCCTCCCGCCCTTAACCGGAACAGTCGCACAGGTAGGCAGTGCCAACGTTTACGGCCTCGCGTGGGGCGCGGTGTTGAGCGCCGTCTTACACCTCGCCGTGCAGTTGCCGGGGTTACGCGCTGTTCAAACCCAATCACCCAAAATTCGCTTCTTGATGGACTGGCGGGTGAACGGGCTGCGTGAAGTCCTCCTGATGATGGGGCCGCGTGTGCTGGGGCTGGGCGTGGCGCAGTTGAACTTTATCGTGAACACGAACTTCGCCTCGCGCATGATCGTGGGCAGTCAAGCAGTGCTGACGACCGCATGGACGCTCATGTTCACCATCCTCGGCGTGATCGGGCAGAGCATCGGTACAGCCGTATTCCCAACCCTGTCGGCGCTCGCGGCGGAAGGCAACATGGAAGGCTACAATGACCGGCTGACACGCGCCCTCCGCAGTGTGATCTTCCTCTCCTTACCGGCGACCGCTGGCCTGATCGTGGTCGGTGGGCCGTTTGTGGCACTCCTTTTCCAGCGCAATAGTTGGACGGCGGAGGACACCGCCGGGACGGCGTGGGCGCTGGCCTTCTTCTCGATTGGCATCACCGGACACGCCAGTTTGGAAGTGCTGTCGCGGGCGTTTTATGCGCTGGAGGACAGCAAGACCCCCGTGTTCATCGGTGTGCTTTCATTGGTCGCCAACATCGTACTGAGCATGGTGTTTATCCAGTTCATTGGCGATCCGGCGAGCTTGGCGCGTGGGCCGTTCGCGGGGCTGGCGCTGGCGAACTCGGTGACGACGCTGGTCGAGGCGCTGGCACTCTGGGCGCTGCTCCGGCGGCGCATCGGGGGCGGGCGCGACCGCTACTTGCTCGATGGCATCTGGCGGACAGCAGCCGCGACCGGCGCGATGTTGGTCATACTGGTGCTGTTTACCAGTCTCTTCGGGAATACACTGAACGATAGTCTGGTGGGTATCATCGGCGGGGCGTTGGGGGTGGTCGTGTTTTTCGTGTGTACAACACTTCTAAAGATGGACGAAACCAGCACGGTTCTGAGCATGATTTTACGGCGAATTAAACGTTCATAGGAGAGTTTTTATGCTGGGTGATACACATCGGTTTCATATCGGCGATTTTTTGTGCGTGGCCTTTTGCGATGCTGACCAACGGCGACAGGGTGCCAATTTGTTTGCCAACGCCGAGTCGGATACGGTTGTTCAAGAACTCAAGAATATGGGACAAGACCCCGAAGCCCTCGTCTTTTCGATTAGTATCCTCTACATCCGTACGCCAGAACATTCGGTGCTGATTGATACCGGCTTGGGCGTGGGCATGAGCAAGCTGCCGGAAACCCTCTTAATGGCCGGTATCGAACTCAACAAGATCGACTCGATCATTATTACGCACGGGCATGGCGACCACATCGGCGGGATTATCGGTTCGGATGGCAAGCCGACCTTCCCCAAAGCGCATTATTACATCTGGAAAGCCGAATGGGACTACTGGCTCGAACAGGCCAACAAAGCCGATAAACCGAATGAAGCCGCGCGTAAAAACTTGCTGCCGATTCAGGATAAGGTGACGTTGATCGAGCGAGAAGGTGAGATCCTGCCGGGTATTTCGGCGGTTCACGCGCCGGGGCATACCGTCGGGCATATGGCGGTGCTGGTCGAGTCGAAGGGTGAGGCGCTGCTGCACCTTGTCGACGCGACCCACCATCCCGTACAAATGCTGCATCCTGAGTGGGTACCGGGGTTCGACGCGAAGCCAGATGTTTCGACCGAGACCCGTTGGAAGTTGTTCGGGCGGGCGGCAAATGACAACCTGCTGGTGATGGCTTACCATTATGCGTTCCCCAGCTTAGGCCATATCGTTCGGTCGGGCGATGTGTTCGAGTGGAAACCGATCTAGTGGCAAGTCGCAAGTTTTAAGTTGCAAGTTAAAAGAGAAGTCATCAGCTATCAGTCGCCAGTCTCCAGCAAAGGCAGATACAACATTCTAATCAGTTTTGGCGGTTCGCATATTGGCTTTAATCCAGCAAGGCGAATGCGAGTCGCCAATGAAAACTTAGATCGGCCAAGAGAGTTTGTAGGGGCTTGCTGCCAGCAAGCCCTTGTCCCCAAATGAAGCCTTTTAATTATCAAATATGACGACGGTCGTAGGAATGAGTCGTACCTCATCCGCATAGGCATTAAGCTAAGGAATTCTCAGGGATAAAATCAATAGAGACGGATGTTCGCAGTCGAATTTTGGAGCGCCTTGAGTGCGCTTGTCCGGCTGGTAGCATGATGGCTTTAGCCTCATGCGGCGCAAACAATCAACGATTTACCCGAAGATTCCGAGCCAAGATGGCTTAACTTAATGCGTATGCAC
>Ga0102832_1002419_pt1 | contig 11441 bp, 8 predicted proteins | sample EBPBio282013_DNA_FD_88942 | JGI IMG/M metagenome (GOLD analysis project Ga0102832, IMG submission 88942) | Wastewater treatment Type I Accumulibacter community from EBPR Bioreactor in Madison, WI, USA - Reactor 2_5/28/2013_ DNA (Illumina Assembly) | ecosystem: Engineered > Bioreactor > EBPR >...
GTAGAAGTCGGTGTTGGCCGGGAGCCCTGCGAAGGCCGACCCGTTGTTGGTCGACGCCGAGGCGAGGGCGTAGAGCACCTCGGACAGCCCGTGCGCGCCCGGGTTGAGGATCGACGAGCGACCGGTCTCCGTCGCCATGGCCGCGCCGAGGCCGAGCAGCACCAGCGCCGGCGTCGTCAGGATGTAGAGCGACACGAGCTTCATCTCGCGCGCCTGGATCTTCTTGCCCAGGTACTCCGGCGTCCGACCCACCATGAGGCCCGCGACGAACACCGCGACGATGGCGGCGATGAGCATGCCGTACAGGCCCGAGCCGACTCCGCCGGGCGCTACCTCGCCGAAGAGCATGTTGACGATGACCGCCCCGCCGCCGTAGGCCGTGAAGCTGGAGTGCATCGAGTCGACCGCGCCGGTCGACGTCCCGGTCGTGGCCGATGCGAAGACGGCCGAGATCGGCACGCCGAAGCGCACCTCCTTGCCCTCCATCGCAGCGCCCGCCAGCTGCAGCGCAGGGCCGGCGTGCTGGATCTCGGCCCACACGGTGATCGCCGTCATGACGGCGAACAGCCCCGACATCACACCGAGGATCGCCACGCCCTGCCGGACGTCTCCAACCAGGCGGCCGAACGTGCGGGTGAGGCTGAGCGGGATGAGCAGGATCAGGAAGATCTCGACGAGGTTGGTGAAACCGGTGGGGTTCTCGAACGGGTGGGCGGAGTTGGCGTTGTAGAAGCCGCCGCCGTTGGTGCCGAGCTCCTTGATGGCCTCCTGGCTCGCCACCGGGCCGCCGGGCAGCGTCTGCGTCCCGCCGCCCAGGGTGGTGATCGTCGTGTCGCCGGCGAGGTTCTGCACGACGCCGCCGAGGAGCAGGACCACTGCGGCCACGGCCGCCAGGGGCAGGAGGACGCGGAGCACGATGCGGGTGAGATCGACCCAGAACGAGCCGATCCGGTCGGTGCGGGTGCGGGTGAACCCGCGCACCAGGGCGACGGCGACCGCGATGCCGACCGCGCTCGACAGGAAGTTCTGGACCGCGAGCCCGGCCGCCTGAGCCGTGTAGCCGAGCGCCTGCTCGCCCGAGTACGACTGCCAGTTGGTGTTGGTCACGAAGCTGACGGCGGTGTTGAGGGCCTGCAGCGACGGCATCCCCTCGCGCCCGAGCGAGTAGGGGAGGTACGCCTGCAGCCGGAGGATCGCGTAGAGGACGACCATCGAGACCAGGGAGAAGGCCAGGACGGAGCGCAGGTAGACGGGCCACCGCTGGTCGGCGCCCGCATCGATGCCGCCTGCGCGGTACAGCGCCCGCTCGACCCGGGTGTGCCGTTCCGACGTCAGGGTGCGCGCCAGGTAGTCGCCCAGCGGCCGCCAGGCGGCCGCGAGCGCGACGACGAGGGCTGCCACCTGCAGGGCGGCGGCCAGGGCGGGGGACATCAGAATTCCTCCGCTCGCAGCAGAGCAGCCACCAGGTAGATGAGCAGGCCCGCGCCGACCACCAGGGCCACGATGTCGAGGGCGGTCACAGCTTCTCCAGCCGGGCCGCGACGACGAGCAGGATGAGGGCGATGGCGACGAAGATTCCCGCCGCGCTCAGATCAGCCATGGGTGCAGGCTCCGAAGGACAGGCCCGCCGGTGCGGCGGGCAACGCGCCCATCCCATGCCCGTGCCGGTCGTCGCGAGTCCCGTACTGACGACGCCCTGACGCGCCGGGGGCGCTTCCTTACGCACCCTTGATGCCGATCCGGCCCGGGGGTCGCCCGCCGCACCGCCGCCTGTGCCTGCGCGGCTACCAGAGCCGGTCGATCGGTCCGCTGTAGAGGCCGATGCGGGCGCCGACGAACCGGCCCCTCGCCCGCACGGCTGCGGGCGTCACGAACGCACCCAGCGTCACTTTGTCCATGCCGGGTCCGTCGCTGGGGAACGGGTCCTGCGGGGTGCCGCCGACCAGCACTGTGCCGGGCAGCACCTCGAACCCGCAGGCCTCATAGAACCCCTGGAGCGGGCGGTCGCAGGTGAAGAGCACGACGTCGGCCCGGGGCCCGAACCGCTCCGCGTTCCCGACCGGCTCGACGATGTCGACCTGCTCGACCAGCATCACGCGGGCCTGGCTCACGAGCTCCCGCGCATGCCCGCGGCCGCGATGTGCCGACGGCGTCACCACGCTGCTCAGGCCCGATGCCGCCCAGGCCGACCCGGCGTGCTCGATGCGCGTGGACAGCACGTCCAGCGCTGACAGCACCGCGTCGCCCTCGAGCAGGATCAGGCTCCGGGGGTGCAGCGCAGGATCATGCTGCGGCGCCAGGCTGGCGGCCTCGGCCTCGGTCGCCGACGGCCAGGCCTCCTCCTGCGCCGCCCGGACCTGTCGCCGCAGAGCCACGGGGACGTCGCCCTCGGCGAAGGCGAGGATCCGCAGCATCGCCCCATCATGACCGGTTGCCCCATGGCCATGAGCGCCCCGCTCCGTGGCCTGCTCGTGGTCGGGCCTGCCTGTGGCCCGAACGCCTCTGCGGCGTCGGGCTCAGGCTGGGCAGCGGGCGGGCGGGTCAGGCGGCGAACGGGGATCCCGGTGGTGGGTCGGGTGGGTGGCCTCGTCGGAGGCGTTCGGCGAGCAGGGCGCCGTCGCGGCCGACGTAGCCGGTCTCGGGCGGTGCGAAGGCCCAGTGCCTCGGGTCGCCGATCGGGTAGCCGTTGTCGGCGAGGATCCGCCATCGGCCCTCATGCACGAGGTGGTGGTGCCGCGAGCAGAGCAGGATCAGGTCGGACAGGCACGTCGCCCCGCCGCGCTCCCACGGCCGGACGTGGTGGGCCTCGCACCTGCTGGCGTCGACGCGGCAGCCGGGGAACATGCAGTGCCGGTGCGCGGCCCGCAGCGCCTCCCACTGGTCGCGGGTCGCAGTGCGGGAGCGGCGCGCGACGCAGTGCACCGACGCGCACATGCCGGTCAGGTCGTGGACCTCGCCCGGGTCGAGCGGCGCGTTCGGGTCGATCAGGCGCTGACCGTCGGCCGTGTCGCCGGAGCGGGCGCAGGCGTGGAGGTCGTCGGGGTGCACGGTCGCGGCTGCCTGGCGGGTGCGGCGGTCGTGCTTGGCCAGGCCCTGCAGGCTGGTGGGGGCGAGGCGGCCTCTCGGGTCGGGGACGAGGCCGTCGATGTGGACCTCGACCACGGCGGCGTCGCACAGCACCCGGGCGGCGGTCTCGTTCGCCACCGGCACCGGGTCCTGCCCCGGCACCAGCAGGTGGGCGGGTCCGCCCGTCGCGTGGATGTCCTCGCTCACGAGCAGGGACACGTGGGGTGCCTCGCCGTGCTTCGTGCCGACCATCCCGCCGTCCAGGACCCTGCGGATCAGGGCCTCGAACGCCTCCGCATACAGCCGCGGACGCGCGAGGCGGGCGCGGCGCTCGTCCTCGGCCTCGTCCCCGGTCGGCTGCAGCTCCTCCGGAAGGGAGCCCTCGCGGAAGCGGCGGTCGACCTCGGCATCCAGGACGGTCTTGAACGCGGCGCCGGTCACGGCGTCGAGCACCATCGTGACGCGGGACTGGGTGCCGACCTGCGCGAAGCGGACCTCGCGGCGCTCGAGTGCCTCCAGCGCGCGGCGGGCGGCGGCCTCGGGGTCGAGGTGGAAGATCAGCGACCGGCACACCTCCTCCACGTCGGCGACCGTGCCGACCTCCGCGACCGGGACCACGATCGCCTCGCCGCGGGCGCGCGCCTCGTCGCGCGCCTGTCCGCGGAGGTCCGCCACGGCGTAGTCGATCCCGCGGACCGCGACCAGGACCGCGTCGGGATGGAACCGGCCGGCCAGCACGCCGGCCTTCAGGGCCGGGTAGCGGTCCACGCCGGTCCCGAGGCGCTGCAGCTGCGACGCGCCCGCGCCGGAGATCCCGACGCCGTCGCGGAAGAACGCCTTCACGCTCATGAACCCCGACGTCCGCAGATCCCCCGAGTCCCGCGACGCCTTCCCCAGCACCGCGGCCGCCACACTCCCGAGCCCGGCAGCGGCGACCAGATCCCCGGCCAGGCCCGCCTGCGACACCCCGTCCAGATCCCGATGATCGCCCGCAGCGAGCTGTTCCCCGATCAGCTCGGCTGTGGAAAGCAGCAGCGCGACGTTCGCGTCGAGGGTCTGCTGCTGGGTGGTGGTCATGTGGCAAGGCTACGACCCACCTCCGACAGCGCACCCCGCCCGAGAACCGTTGAGCCCCAGTCGATCCCAGCCCCCGCTATCCACATGCAGCGCGCCCCTGTGCGTCGTCCACAGAACCACCCATCGCCTTGAGCGCGCCGCAGGTGCGACGTGCTAGGCGACCACTCAGAGGGCGCGTTGGGGGTCGAATCGCGTCGCAGAGAGCGCGTTTCGACCCCCAACCAGAACATGCCCCGAGCTGGGGGTCCGATCGCGTCGCAGAGAGCGCGTTTCGACCCCCAACGGAACGGAGGCGTCGTCAGGCGCCAGCGACGACGCGGCCGTCGGCGAGCTGGACGACCTGGTCGGCTACCTCGGTGACCCGCTCGTCGTGGGTGGCGACGACCAGGGTGGTGCCGGCGTCGCGGGCCGCGAGCAGGACGGCGAGCACGCGCGCGACGTTGTCGTCGTCCTGGTGGCTGGTGGGCTCGTCGAGCAGGGCCAGGGGCGGGTGCAGCACCAGGCCGCGCGCGATAGCGGTGCGCTGCTGCTCGCCCAGCGACGTGTCGGTGGAGGGCCGGTCGGCGATCGCATCGAGGGCGAGCGCCTCGATGAGCCCGCCGTCGTCACGGCCGCCGCGCAGGGCAGCCGGCAGCAGCACGTTCTCGCGCACGGTCAGCCCGGCCGAGACAGCGGAGTGCTGCGGTGTGAGGGAGACCGTCGCCCAGTCGGGCCGCCCGTCGACGGGGGAGCCGAGCCGGGTGATCGATCCGCGCCGCGGCGCGCTGACGCCGGCGAGGAGGTGCAGCAGCGTCGTCTTGCCCGAGCCGGAACGGCCGGACAGCACCACGAGGGTGCCCGGCTCCACCGAGAACGAGACGTCGTCGAGCACCGTCGTGCCGCCGATGGCGTGCGTCAGCGAGTCGACGACGAGCACGGGCGCGCTCATGCGTCGTCCTCCGAGGGCCGTCGCAGGACGACGTGCCCGTCCTCGAGCACGAGCTCCGCGCGGTCGTCGGGAAACAGGTCGAGCGCCTCGGGTGGCAGCTGCAGGCGTCCGGCCGAGTCGATCGGCACCAGCGAGCGTCCCGACCTGTGCTCGGCAGAGAGGACGCCGTGGCGCAGGGCGAGCACGCGGTCGGTGTGCGGCACGACGCGGTCGTCGTGCGTGGCGACGACGACGCATGCGCCGCCCTGGGCGCACGCGTGCAGCTCGCGCAGCACGAGCGCCGCGGAGTCGTCGTCGAGCTCGGCCGTCGGCTCGTCCGCGACGACGATGCGCGCGCCGGACGACGTCGCAGCCAGCACCGCGAGGCGCTGCTGCTCGCCGCCGGACAGCTCGTGCACCCACGCGTCGCGGCGATGGGCGAGCCCGAGCCGCTCGAGGGCGTCGTCGGCAGCAGGCCGCCGGCGAAGCGCAGCGACCTGCGCGAGCTGCTCGCGTACGCGCAAGGAGGGCAGCAGGGCGTCGCTCGGGCGCTGCGGCACCCACGCGACGTTGCGGCGCCGGAACCGCGCGAGCTCGTAGGTGCGCATCGTCGCGACAGATCGGCCGAGCACCTCGAGGTCGCCCGCGGTGTGGCGCTCGTTGAGCGCGAGGATCGACAGCAGGCTCGACTTGCCGCTGCCCGACGGACCCGTCACCGCGCTCATCGAGTGCGTGCGGAACACGGCCTCGACGCCGCGCAGCGCCTGGGTCTCGCCGGTCGCGGCCCAGTAGAGCTTGACCAGCCGGTCGCAGCGCACGGCCACTCCCTGGTCGATCGCCTCAGCCGTCACGGAGCACCACCTCCTCGGCCGTGCTGCGCCGCGAGCCGCGCTCGGCGGCCCACAGCGCGAGGACGAAGGCGACGACCGCCGTCGCCGCCGTGATGGCCAGGGACTGCCAGGTCACCCGGAACTCGAAGGCTGGGCGGGCGGCGCGGTCGAGGTCGAACAGCGATGCCCCGAGCGGCGAGACGACGACGACCGTGATCACGGCCGCGACAAGCGCGGCGGAGACCGCCCACATGAGCTCCCAGCGGCGCGCTGCTCGCAATCCGCTGCGACCGAGCCCGACCCGCACGAGCATCGCGTCTGCAGCGCGGGCGCGGCGCGCCGAACGACGGGCCTGTTCCACGAGGACGACGACGGACGTGAGCGCCACGAACGCGGCAAGGGCTATCAGGTAGCCGGTCGACCGATCGGCGGCGTCGAGCTCGGGGTCGACGCCGAGCACGGTCTGCGCGGTGGTCTGCAGCACCGGGACGTCCGCCTGCTGCAGGGTGCTCACGAGCCCGTCGACCGGCTCGGCCGACCACAGCCAGGTCTCGACGTAGGCCCGCGGAATGGCGTCGTCCGGCGGGGCCAGGCGCGGGTCCTCCCGCCCGAAGTATCCGAAGAGGATGTCGGCGGTCGTCACGAGCATCGGCAGGTCGCGGAGCCCGGGGAAGGCAGTGGCCGACGAGACCACGCGCATCGGAGCCGACCAGCCCTGGCCGGAGATGAGCCGGCTCTTGCCGGGCGTCGCGGCGCTGTCGTTGACGGCGATGACGGGCACCATGTCGGCCTGACCGGCTGCCCGCTCCTCGTCGGCCGCGGCCTCGAGCGCGTAGAGCTGAGCCCTGATGTCCTGCATCTGCTGGCCGTCGCCCCATGACGCTGCGGCCGCGAACGCCTCGGGATCCACCGCCATGACGTCGCGATACCCGAAGTCTCCGTCCATGCTCACGAGCGTGCGGAAGACGAAGGTCGTCCCCTCGGGCGGCGGCACGATCGCCGGCTTGGGTACGCGCTTGCCCTTGGCGACCTGCGCCGCGGTAGGGGTCTTCGGCGGGTCCTCCACGAACGCCCAGGTGCCGGGGACCTCGGCCGTGGCCACGGCCCCGGTGCGCACGGCCGTGCGATCCGCGATGGCTGTGCGGGTCCCCGCGACAGCCGTGGCGGTGACCAGCACCATCCCCAGGCCGAGCGAGAGCGCGGCGACGGCGAGCACCGCGCTGGCACCGCCGCCGGTCGTGCGCCGCCAGCCGAGCCAGCGTCCTGCCGAGCGCGACGACCGCGGCAGCGACGACGGGCGCGTCCGCCGTGCGACGGCCAGTGCGACGGTGGCCACGACGGCTCCGAGCGCGAGGGCGACGAGGGCCGGCGTCAGCAGCGCGACAGCGCCCGGGGTCGAGGCCTTCGACGTCGCGGCTGCGAGCAGTGCCGTCGCCGCGACGGCCGCGAGCAGCCACACCCACGGCACGGACCGCTTGCGGTCGGAGGACTCAGGACGGTCGGCCACCAGCACCGCGGTCGCGGCGACGATCGCAGCGAGCACGAGCCCGATCGCACTGACCACGCTTGCCGCGCTCCACGCCGACTCCATCGCCGACGGCTGCACGATGCCGTCGGGGCCGAGCGCCGCCATGGCCGCGCGCGCCAGCAGCACCCCTCCGACGACGGCGAGCGCGGCCGGCAGGAGCGTCTCCAGGACCCATAGGCCGGCAGTGCGCAGGGGCCCGAGCCCGATGGCTGCGCCGTGCCGCAGCTCGGCGCGGCGGTCTGTCGCCAGCAGCACGAGGACGGCCATGGCCGACAGCAGCCCCGTGGCGGCCCCGGCGGCGGCGAGCAGCGCCGTCCGATCGCGGGTCGCCTCGCGCAGCGACGACGCCGTGCTCACCATGGTTTCGATGCCCGACACGACACCGGTGCGCAGCGGCCCTGCGGGCTCGTCGCTGGGTGCCTTGACCTGGTCGCGCAGGTCGGCCACCCCCGCGGCCGTCTGCTGCGCTTGATCGAGGGTGAGCCCGGGCAGCATCGCGGACTCCTGGGTCCACATCAGCTGGTCCTCGGTGGTCGCGGCCAGCGCGGTGGCCGTGGCCACGTCGCCCAGGATCAGGTAGGACGACTGCGTCGAGTACTCGGTGTCGGTCGGGATGCCCCCGACGCGACGCGACCAGGCCGTGGTTCCCGGCGGGTCCGCAGGCCGTCGGCCGTCGGCCCCCACCTCGTACACGCCGTCGACCGCGACGGTGGCGACCGGGTCGGGCGGGGCGTCCTTCGGGGCGGGATGCAGGGCGTCCCGGGTGAGCACGACGAGCTCGACGTTGTCGCCCGGCTCGACGTCGAGCTGCTCGGCTAGGGCATAGCGGAAGATCGCCGGATTGAAGCGACGTTCCACGACGCCGGAAAAGCCGTTGGCATAGGGAATGCCCAGCCGATCCATCGCCAATTCGCTGAAATGATCGTAGTTGGTCGTGAACACCCACGGCCGGGGCAAGGACCGATCTCGCAGGACCAGCTTCTTGTAGAACCGCTCGTAGAGGTCGCGCACGGTGGTGTCGCCCTCCATGGCGAAGGCCCCTTGGGTGACACGGGTCCATAGGAAGTTCTGAACCTTCTTGATGATGCCGTCGAGAACAGCGCGGTAGGGGTGAAGATCGGGATTCTCGCTCTGGCGCAGCACGAACCGCTGCGCGAACAGCACCTCCATCAAGCGTTCCAGGTTACGGCTGTAATCCTTCGCGAGGTCGACCCCGAGCGCATCGAGATAGTCGAGTTCGTCTTTGGTTAGCCGCCACGGCGCCGGTACAGCGCCGGCTGTTGGCGGATCGCTGTAGAATCCCGCCGCGCGTGCCTCGATGGTTTCGCCGCAAAACTCTTTGGCCAGCGGCGCCATGGTCGCAATGCCGAGTTCCTTTTTGTCCTTCATCAGGGAGGAACATCCGGCGCCGAGCAGAAATGCGATATTCTTGGCGTTCATGGCCTCGGAAATCGCCTTGCGGGCGCTCTCGATCCCCTTGTCCCAGTCCAGTTCAGATGGCTCGGCATCGCCGTCCCGCAGAAACTGGAATTTTCGCTCTTCTTCGACTTCGCTCATGTACCCCCGGTCCTCCCAGTTTCTTACTTGGCTGCTCTGTTCGCGCGCGCGGCTATATCAGCGCACCGCGCCATGAGCGCCTCGAACGGCTCAGCGTCATCGAAGAGCAGTCCATCCTCAACCATGCGGGCATAGTCATCCTCCAACGCCTTCGCGCCATCGCCGACCGGCACACCGGCGTCGGCTGCGACCAGCTCATCGTGCTGGAGCCGCCGACCGAGGGCGAGGCCGACGTCTTCATGCGCATCTACAATCCCGACGGCAGCGAGGCGCAGGCCTGCGGCAACGCCACGCGCTGCGTCGCCTCGCTGGTGATGGACGAGCTCAAGGCCGAAGAGGCGACGATCCAGACCATCGCCGGGCTGCTCGAATCGCAGAAGGTCGGACGCGGCGCCAACGGTCTGCCGGTGATCTCCGTCGACATGGGACTGGTGCGCATGGACTGGCGCGAGATCCCGGTCGCGACGGCATGCGACACCAATCACATGCCGGTCGGCCTCGGCCCGCTGCAGGATCCGGTCGGAACCAACGTCGGCAATCCGCACGCGACCTTCTTCGTCGACGATCTCGCGGCGATCCCGATCACCGAACTGGGTCCGAAGCTGGAGCATGACCCGTTCTTTCCGGAGCGCGTGAATGTCGGCGTCGCCCAGGTGATCGGCGAGAACAGGGTGAAGCTCAGCGTCTGGGAACGCGGCGCGGGCCTCACGCTCGCCTGCGGGTCGGGCGCCTGCGCGGCCGGCGTCGCCGCAGCGCGGCGCGGGCTCACGGGCCGCAAGGTCGATGTCGTGGTCGAGCACGGCACGCTCACCATCGAATGGCTGCGCGACGATCATGTGTCGATGACCGGCGGCATATCGCTCGCCTACCGGGGCGAACTCGACCGCTCCCTGCTTTCCTGAGGTGACGCGGTGAGCGAGACGGAACCCGAGAAGAAGGGCTGGTTCGCGCGGTTGCGCTCCCGGGTGGCGCCGACCGCCGATCCGCCTAAACCACCCGAGACCGAGGTCGAGAAGCCCGAACCGGTCGACCCGACCATTGCAGCCGAGCCCGAAGCGCCGGTTGCGCCGCCATCACCGGAGCCGGTCCCCGCGCCGGTAGAGATCCCGCCGCAAGCCGAGTCGGCCGCTGTCGAGACGGCGATGGTTGCCGAGACACGAGCGGTCGAGCCGCAGTCGATCGAGCCGCCGCCGGCCGATCCCCAGCCGGTCGAGAAGAAGGGCTGGCTGTCGCGGCTGCGCGAGGGCCTGTCCAAGTCGACCAAGAAGGTCGCCGAGAGCATCACCGGCCTCTTCACCAAGAAGAAGCTCGACCAGCAGACGCTCGACGATCTCGAGGATGTGCTGATCCAGGCCGATCTGGGTGTCGCCGTCGCCAGCCGCCTCGTGGCCAAGCTCGGCAAGGAGCGCTTCGGCAAGGAAGTCACCGACGAGGAAGTCCGCGCGGCCTTCGCCGACGATATCGCGGAGATCCTGCAGCCGGTCGCCGTTCCTCTCACCATCGACGCGGCGCGCAAGCCGCATGTCGTGCTGGTGGTCGGCGTGAACGGCAGCGGCAAGACCACGACCATCGCCAAGCTCGCCGGCCTCTACAAGGGCGAGGGCCGCTCGGTGATGCTGGCGGCAGGCGACACGTTCCGCGCCGCCGCCGTCGAGCAGCTCAAGGTCTGGGGCGATCGCGCCGGCGTGCCCGTCGTGTCGAAGCAGACCGGCGCCGATGCCGCGGGCCTCGCCTATGAGGCGCTGGAGCGCGCGCGCGCCGAGAAGACCGACGTGCTGCTGATCGACACCGCCGGGCGCCTGCACAACAAGACCAATCTGATGGAAGAGCTCGCCAAGATCGTGCGCGTGATCCGCAAGCTCGATCCCGAGGCGCCGCATTCCTGCCTGCTGGTGCTCGACGCCACCACCGGCCAGAACGCCCACGCTCAGGTCGAGACCTTCAAGTCCATGTCGCCGGTCGATGCGCTGGTCCTCACCAAGCTCGACGGCAGCGCCAAGGGCGGCGTGCTGGTGGCGCTGGCAGAGAAATTCAAGCTGCCGGTGGTCGCCATCGGCGTCGGCGAGGGCATCGACGATCTCCGGCCCTTCGAGGCAAGGGCTTTCGCGCGCGGACTGATGGGATTGCCGGCATGAGCGAGAAGAGCAGCGACGACAACGGCATGCGCAAGCTCTACGCCACCGCGCTCGAACTCGGGCCGCTGGTCCTGTTCTTCATCGCCAACGGCCGCTGGGGCATCTACTGGGGCACCGGCATCTTCATCGTCGCGACCGCGATCGCGCTGCCCTGCTATCGCTGGCTGGAGAAGCGCTGGCCGGTCATGCCGCTGGTCGGCGGTTTCTTCGTGCTGGTGTTCGGCGGCCTCACCATCTGGCTGCAGGACGACACCTTCATCAAGCTGAAGCCCACCATCGTGAACTGCCTGTTCGCCGTCATCCTGGGCGGCGGGCTCATCCTGTTCAAGAAGCCGCTGCTG
>Ga0102832_1002422_pt1 | contig 11420 bp, 11 predicted proteins | sample EBPBio282013_DNA_FD_88942 | JGI IMG/M metagenome (GOLD analysis project Ga0102832, IMG submission 88942) | Wastewater treatment Type I Accumulibacter community from EBPR Bioreactor in Madison, WI, USA - Reactor 2_5/28/2013_ DNA (Illumina Assembly) | ecosystem: Engineered > Bioreactor > EBPR >...
CCCAACCCCAACCCCAACCCCTTAATCAAATAACAAATAAATTGTTTTTTAATTAATTGAGAAATTTAAGGGATATTTTATTTATTTCAATTTGAATTTTGTTTATGTAAAATGTATTTTGAAAATCAGTTTGCAGCAAATTCGTTTTCCACTCTTTCTTTAAGACCATTTTCGTTGAGGACCTTTGTGCCTTTTTCTGGCTTTACGATAAGTTTTCTCTTTGTAGGCATGTTACTTAAGTTCTGTCTGTCGACGTAAATTTTTCCTCTCTTATTTCCCAAACTGTCGTATTTTACATTCTTGTTTTCTTTTTTCTTCTTAGGTTTTGGAACATAAGTGGCTTTTTTCCAAGCTTCACTATCTGCATATTTTGATCGTCTTAACACAAATTCAGCATGAGGCCCAAGTTCCTACATTGTCATTTTACCGTCTTCTTCCAAAATATTTGGTCCTGTCATTTATACTTTGTAAGTTCTCATAAATATGCGCTTGTCTTCCAAAGCAGTAAAACATACCAAAACACTCATCATTTTATCGACTTCGATACCTTTAACTTTTTCGTTCATATAAAAGAAATCATTGAAGAGGTTTCTCAACTTTTTAAATCCTTCATCAGTTTCCCAAATATCGCCTTGGAAAATAACAAAAGGATGAACATTGATTGGAACACTTGATTATGACATAGATTCAATAGCTTCATAAGATTTCAAACCTAACTCGACCATATCAAGAACTTTATTTTCGTAGGTTCTACCAATGACGATGTTATTGGGTCTTTTTTTATTATGTGAACCGAAAAGGAAAAGTGATGACTCAGTTGATTTACAATATTTTTCGATTTCTTCAACATTTTCATAAGGATGGATTTCATGTTTACGATTGTAAATGACTGACTTGTCTTTTCTAAGAGATTTCTATGTTAGACCGATATAATTACAATATCTTTCAAGAAGCCAAGTACTTATTGTGAAGTTTTATTACCACGGATAATAATGGTCTTTTTCCATGATTAGGCTATACGGTTATTTTTACGTTTAAGTTTACGAATCTCACGAATTGACTTTGGTTTTTGTTATTCCATTTTTAAGATTTTAGATTATTATATCAACAATACAATCTTTTTTTACAATTTTATAAAAAAGGTTATAAAATTTTTAATTTCAAACTGACACTTAATTTTAAAAGCTATGATTCTAAATTTGAGACAAATAATTTTTATTTTTCAAAAGATATGCAAAAGTAGAAACAGTAAACTAAGCTTGAATCATTTAAATTTTAAGGATGCTCACTTTTTCCAATAATCGTTGAAAAAGCGATTTGCAAAGATAGCTGAATTCACAAGCAATGAAAGTAAACAAAGTAAAGCTCCGCTCTTTTTCAGTTTTGCCCTAAACCCTTCCTCTTTTTCATAATACGTTCCATAAATCATTCTAAAGATGACCAAATCAATTACCTTCCAAGTATAAATACAAGCCCAGTATAGGCTGCAGCTTTGGGCTAGAAGAGCCCAGCTGCTAACGTCGCAGTTGTAGCAAAACTCAAATTCTCAACGTAGTTTAAGTGAATTCGTTGCAGAATATTAAACTTGTACCAATCCCTAAATTTCAACTCAAAATAGTTACTTGTAGGACAGCTTTTGTGAATAGACACCATTTCCAGTATCTGGAATTCCTCCCTCAAAAATCTCCTCCCCGAGCTGGGCTCTATGTAACAACCCAAATTCTTTCTACATAAATTCCTTGTTAAAAACTTCCTTTCTGTTCTTACTTACCTTCCACGATGCCATGTGACAATGAATATTAATAGCCAGCGCTACAGCAACAGCCATGGGATAATCTTTTGGTAGTTCCATTATTCTTAGAAAATTATTTTTTAAAACTTTATGATACTGTGGATTCCTTTATGTTATTAAATTAACCAAAACTATAAAAAAAAGTCTATTGAAAATCATTTTATTGTTATGCTAATTTATGAAATTAGTGGGAAATAGTAATTTGCTGTTTAAATTTAGATTAAGTGACGTTAAATAACTTGTGATAAAAAACAAAAGTGTGTAAAATTTTAATTAATTTAAAGTTAATAAAAATATATTTTAAGTCAGTATCTTCATTACCAACCATTCAACAAATAAATGTCATACCAAAATCAACACTTCGTCCAAGAATTCGTCCCAACTTACACTGTTCGATCATAATACTTGCCAACGAATCAAGTCGTCGATGGTAACCAAGGACAAGCATCTGAATGGGTACATAAATTTTTATATTGATAGTTAAGAAACTACGAATAACAAAAAAGACAAGGAAGAGTTTTCGTACAAAGACCAGTTGAATTCAACCCCAACAGATACGTCTCTGTCAGAACCTATGAAAACGTCAAACTCAACCAACCAATTTCTGAACAACAATTCCAAACTGAAATTAGCAGAGTCAAAAGATTTTGATCGACTTAATCATCTGTCCATGATTTGATTATCATTTATTCTCGAGATATCTCATAAAAAAAACAAGATTTAAAGTAAATAAAACATTTTTTTGTCAAATTTTCATTTGAAAAAGTTCAAACTTTTTTTAATCTAAGTGAAAATATTTTTTATTTTAATGATAGTTAAAGAAAAATTAATTAAACTTTTTTAGATATTAATGGATTAAAGTTTGAAAAAAGAATATTTTAATTAAATTGCAATTTATTATTATTAACTTTTTAATCATTCAAAATGGTGGTCATCCCAAAGACAAGAAAAACCTACTGCAGAAAATGCAACCTCCACACTGTTCACAAGGTCACTCAATACAAGAAAGGAAAAGAAAGTAAGGCTGCTCAAGGAAGAAGACGTTATGACAGAAAACAATCAGGTTACGGAGGACAAACCAAACCCATCTTCAGAAAGAAAGCTAAAACAACTAAAAAAATCACTCTTAGATTATAATGTAACGTGTGCAAGACAAGAAGATGTATTGTTGTCGGAAGAGCCAAATCTGTCGTTCTCATGGATATCAAAGAAATCAGAAAACAAAGAGCCGGAAAGGGTGATGCCATGTATAAATGATTGTTCGTTTATGACCTATTTAACTTTTATTCCTCATTTTTCCCATTTCTAAAAATGAAAACTTACAATCCATATCTTTTTCACCCAATACCTCAGATAGTTTAGCTTTTTACTGATAAAAATAACTAAAAACTTTAACTAAAAAAAAGATTTATCTTAACAATTTTAGTAAATAAACAATACAATAAAAAACTCAATGATTGAGAAGATCATGATTAATATTAATTTTTTAATTAAATAAATCGTAAAAATATATATATTTTTTAATACCAACAAAAACAAATGAAGGTACATATTTCTCTTAAATTTAGTTCTCAATCTCTTATCCTATTAATGGAACAACTAAATCTGTCAATGTCGATGATGATAATAAATGCAGAGTATTCTTCGAAAAAAGAATGGGTCAATAAGTTGAAGCTGATTCATTAGGAGATTAATTCAAAGGTTATGTCTTCAGAATCACCGGTGGTTATGATGGTGACGGATTTGCCATGAAACAAGGTATCTTCACCAACTCCAGAATCAAACTCCTTCTTGCTCCAGGATCTAAAGGATACAGAGCTAAAAGAACCGGAGAAAGAAAGAGAAAATCAGTCAGAGGATGTATTGTCGGCCCAGATATCAAATCTTTGTCAGTCACTGTTTCCAAAAAGGGAGAAAAAGAAATTCCCGGCTTGACCGATACCACCGTCCCAAGAAGACTTGGTCCAAAGAGAGCCAATAACATCAGAAAACTCTACGGAATTGAGAGACAAGAAGGACAAGACCAATCAATCACTACTGCTTTGATCAAGAAGAACGTCACCAGAAGAACATTCAAATCAAAGAAGAACCCAGCTGCCCCAGAAAGACAAAAAGCCCCTAAGATCCAAAGACTTATCACTGATATCAGATTGAGAAGAAAGAGAATCAACAAGGAAGAAAAGGTTAGAAGATGGAGAAAAACTCTTGAAGCTAGAACTGCCTACAACAAATTAATTGACGAACACGTTGCTAAAAGAAAAGCCGCTTCAGCTCAAGCTAAATTAGAAAGAAAAGACTCAAAGCAAGCTGAAAGCAAGCCAGTCGAAACTAAAGCTCCAGTTGCCGTTCAAAAGAAGAAATGAATGTACATACATTGAATGATTCTATGTCGATCAACAATTATATAATTCACTACTTTTTCGTTGTTTACCTTTAATTTTAATGAAATTTTAAGAACATTGGCTCAGGTGAGACATTTTTCTCCTGCTTTGAAGAAAGTCATAAAAATACAAATATTATTAAAATTTAATAAATTAATTCCTCACATAAACAATTAAATTATACATTATGGTTGTTAAGACAGAACTTTGTACATTCTCTGAGTGGAAAATTTATCCAGGAAAGGGTATTAGATATGTTGCCAAGGATGGTAGACCATTCTTGTACTTATCCAAAAGAACCAGAAACTTCAGTATCAGGTATCATTCATCTTATCATTAAGAAAACTTAAAGCTCAAAGACTCAGATGGACTACTGCCTGGAGAAGATTACATAAGAAAATTAAAGTATCTGATGCAGGAAAACAAAAAAAACAAAAAGCTCTTAAAATCGAAAGAGCCATCGAAGGTGTCACCTTATAATCTATCAAAAAGATGAAAACCGCAAGACCTGAAGATAAAAAAGCTCTTGCTGAAGAAGCCATCAGAGAAATCAAAGACAGAAAGAAAGCCGCCATCGCTAAAAAGCAAGGTGAAAGAAAAACCACCGTCAACAAGGACAAGGCTGCTCAACAAAAAGCTCAAGATAAAGCTGCCCAAAAAGTCCAAAAGAAGGCTGCTAAGAAAACTAAATGATTTTGATTGCCCATATTTAAACTTCTCCCATTTATCATTTTTTTTACCAAATATAAGAAACAATTCGTATTTATTGTGAAAATTTATGCTTAAAAAAAAACAAATTATCAAACATCAACAACATTTTCGTAAAATCAAATACTTAAAATTTTATACATTTGAAAAGTTTAAAAAAAATGAAGAATAGGTAATTTAAATAAGCTATACAGACGATCATCTTCTTCCTCTAGCTCTTTCGAAATGTCTACCTTCTGATCTGACTCTTGGGGCAGTGTGAGAACCCTTTTGACCTGGGTAAAGACCGAAATGTCTTTTAGCTTCTCTATCTCTTGGACCTCTAACAAGGAGGACGTTTTTACCGGTTGGGGCAATTTGAGCCAATTGATCGAAAGTAAGACATTGTCCTTTAGCGGCGGTGATTCTTTCTCTAGCTTCAGTGGTGAATTTCAAGGCACAGACTCTAAGTCCTTCTGGGACATTGAGTAATCTGTTATCGTTAGTGACGGAACCAACAACGGCGAGGATTCTGGCGTTGAATTTGTTTTGTCCTTCTGGAAGGGCGATATTGTCATGTGATAAAGTTCTGACGATTCTTGAAATAGAAATTGGGTATCTGTTCAATCTAGATTGGTTGAGTCTTTTATGAACTGTAGTATTGAATCTTGATTCGGTTCTTCTTGACAAGAATGAATACAACTTGATTAAAGTTTTAATATATGAATTAGTTGATTTAGTCTTTCTAATTCCTCTATTTGCGATTCTACCACCACGGATCAAGTCAATTGCCATACCTTTTAATTTAATTAATATTATAAATATTCATTTTTTATTTTTACACATTTTTATATTTTTTTTTAAATTCGAAATTTTACATCCGAAAAAATCAAAGAAATTTTGCTGTCAAATTCTTATCAACAAGTAAATAAATATTATCACAGTATCATATTACTTTTTATTGAGATGGAGCTAAATTGCCTATGACATCACCATATCGCAATTTTTGTTTCTATTCGATTTTCCATGAAATTTATTTTGCTTAAAAAATCATCAAAATAGTTGATCCTAAATTAAAAAATCCAATTTCTTATCCTCTTTTGTAAAATAGTTTATCTTTTACTATGATTCTACCAACATTAAGAGCTCCAACTAAGATCATGCCAAAGTACCCTTGATCCCATTTTCCATGCAGTATCAAGCGTGAATTTCTTTCATAAACTTGAGGCTTTGAAACTAAAGTTTTTTATTTTACTGAGAATAATGCACCTTCAATCGCCTTTCTTCGAGTTACTTAAAAGTTTGTTGCTGAGTGAAAACGATGATAATCACCTGGCGCGAGATAAAGTACAACATGATACAACTTATTTTAGGAATTTTTCTTCATATTTTTAATATCTTCTTCAGTAAATTTGACATCCTCACCACATAATAAATACCCCAAACTGTAATCATACCCTTTAACTACAAACACAGAATTTTACTTGATCTCACCAAATGCTAGAATCCTACTATCAGCCGGTGATAATAAAACATTAGGTTAATTATTAGTTTGTCTTTATTTAACTTTTCTTGTGAAGAATTCACTAAATGTTTTATACTAATCTAATTTCTTTAGCATTTATTATTGATGAACATTATATAGCCATGAATACGTTCCGAATATGAAGTTACGTAAATATTTTGGTATTTATATTTCGCTTATCTACTACATTGTTTTTGATATTTTTATGGTTGTTTATTTTTCATATTGTTTAAATGTGTAGATCATTATTGGTGTGTAGAACATGACGAATCCTATTGCGAGGTAAGATTTCTTCTTAAGTGCAGTTTGGAAAAAGAAAGACGATTTTAGTTTCCATGAACCATATAAGGTCTTGAATCGATTAAAATGATTCATTTAATAAAAAATTTGTTTTGAAATTTATAGAAAAAAATAATAATTTTGTAATTATATTAAATTAATCACATATCATAAAAAATGACTGAAATGGTTGCTGAAAAGACAAAGCGTATCGCCAGAAACACCAAAGGAAGACAAGTCAGACTTTGGGTTAGAGCTAAATTCCTCGGATTCAGAAGATCTAAAGTTCAGCAAAACACTAATCAATCCATTCTTAGATTAGAAGGAGTCAACGATAGCAACGCTGCCTCATACTATTTCGGTAAAAGAGTAGTATACATTTACAAAACATCATCAGGTCAAAAAGACAGCAGATTCAGAACTATTTGGGGAAGAATCGCAAGAGCACACGGTAACACTGGTGCAGTTTTGGCCAGATTCACCCACAATCTCCCACCAAGAGCCATCGGTTCCACACTTAGAGTCATGTTGTTCCCACAAAGAGATTGATCTGTTTACATATGAACTATATTTTATTCACTCTTTTATTCTCTCTTTTTGTATTTTTTTATGCGAGACAGTTAAAATTGTATTGTTGTATAATCTCTTAATTATATCGACTGATAAATTTGATAAATTCACACAAAAAGTTAAGGAAAATGGCTCCAAAAGTGAATGAATCGACCTAAAACATAAAGTACGAAAGATTTTTATAACAATTCATTTACATTCAAATAAAAACATTTGAATTACAAAGCCAAATAAGTTATGATGAAGTAATTGATATGAAGTTTAAATAGCTAAACAAAATGATTTAGTTTCGTCAAGATCATCTTCTTTCTCCCTTTTTAAGAACGTAGAAGGTAGCTTCCTTTTGGAAATCAATTTCAATGTCTCTTGAGGCAAGTCTCTTGTAAGCAGCCTTGATAGCAGCAACTCTTTCTTCCAAGAAATGTTGATCAGCCTTGTCGAGGGTAATCTTAGTGACTGAAGTACCGTCAAGTCTAACTCTGGTTCTTGATGAAATGATGCTTCCTGGTAAGAGGAGTTCGTTCAAGTATTGTTAGTTAACGTTGGTCAAAGTTCTTGAGTATGATCTTTGTTGGGTTCTGTTGGCCTTGATCCATCTTGATTCGATGTTTCTTGCGGCTAAAATCAAAACGGTTGACTTCAATTTTTTCTCAAGATCGTTGACGAGTTTCTTGTAAAGGTTGGTAAGAAGGACTCTTTGACTTCTGAAGTTGACAAAGACTAAGATAGCTGGTTTTTCTTTTCCCAATGGGATTTCGACAACTCTATTGATTCTGATAGCAGAAGCAGTCTTTTTGTTATCTCCATCGTAATGGTTAACTGAGTCTTGAAGAGCTTGACCAACTTGGACTTCCAATTGTGAAAGGTTGGCAGCTTTTCCTTGTTTTTGTTCGAAGACTTGACTGACTTTTTGTTGAGTTGACATTTTTTATGATAAAAATTTTAATTAATTAAATTCTATAAAATTATTTTTTTGAATATGATTTCGCTTACCATTATAAACAAAGAATAAACTTTTATTCATTTTTATTTAAGCTTAAATTTCATAGGAAAATTTGACAAAAAAAACCAAAATGAAAATCAGAAAGTCACCTATACAAACTTAGATAATCTTTTGCACCTATGTCGAATTTCATGACACCATCTGCCAATGGCTTGTCAAATCCTTAGATTAATGCATCACCAGTCTCGTTAACACCCTTAAATTTTCCAGTGTAATGAATGTGCTCAAAATGTTTATCAAAAATAGTAACCTTTTCTCCCAAGTATATCAGCTCTTTTTCATAATATTTCCTAATCTATTCCTTTCTCTTTTAGATATTCTCATCCACAGAAAGCTACTTTGCCAAATTCAATATGACTTACTCGGCCAGTGATATCAACTATATTTCCTTTTAAATGTGCTTTTATAAAAATGTTGGTTGGAAATCGTATGCACCAAAGTTTTTTGGAATTCCTTTCACGTTTACTTCAACATCTTTTTGTAATAAGAAAAATTAGTACTTAATTGTGTGTAATATTTGCCTTAAGTTGATGCATGTTTCACAGATATCTCGCCTACTTTCATCGTATCTAATAAAATGTCATGTTTCCATCTGATATGAAGGGGAAGATTGCAACCAAGATTGTGAAGAATCGATTTTATTGTTGTTAAAAGCGAGTTTGCCGCTAACATAGAAATATATGATTGATCAGTTTTTGGTGTTCTAAACAATAATGATAGGTTCAGTAATGCTAAAGTTTGGTTAAGAAATAAAGTACTTTTCGGTGTTTTCTTTTCGGTTCCTAATTTTCCCATCTTACCTTTTGTTCCTAACATTGTGTCGTTTCCGGCCATAAATGCATAAATAATTCTTCTTTATTGATTCAGTAACTCAAAAGGCCACTTTTGTGCCAATAAGAACGTCGATGAAACAGTATCTGTTTCGAGGAGATTAATCTCAGTATCTCCAACCATCCATTGGCGAATGTTAAGAATTTTACTTGCAGGATTTGGATTCTCTTTATCCTTGGGTAGCAAGGACATAGCCTCCTTTTCTAAAAGCTGTGACTTGATCGTTGCCAAGTTCTGAGATTTGATCATTCTTTAAAGAAAAAATTTTTATAGCCAATTAAAGTATACTACTAAATCAATCTTAGTAATATCCGTCCTTATTATAAAAAAAAAACAGAAACAGCATTTTTTTTAAAAATTCCTTTCTAATAAATAGAATAAAAATTAAATCATTCAATTAAAAGTTTCTCTTTATTTTGGTCAACTTCTGAAAAGATTTTGTTTTACTGTTATAACTTCTTTTATGAATCCTCAATAATTTTTTCCACCTTATCTAAAAATGACATATCTTTTCCCCAAATAAATGTTGCATGTCCAAAATCAAGTTCTGTATAACTCTGAAATTATTTAAAAAAAAATACCTTATCAGGACTGTTTACTAATTAAGCAAAAAGTCGCTTTGCATCTTTGATAGTTGCCAGTCTGTCATAACGACCAACAAATAAATGAACAGGAACATCAACTTCACTGATATTGTATTGTGGTGGCTACTTAGTTCCATACTTAATTAAATTTATATTTTCTCCGTAATCAAACATTTGGAACTTTCCAGAATGGAAATATTGTTCAAATTGTCTGAAATTCTTGAGACTTGTTCCTGCAGGATAATGACCCGTAATGACTGGCATTCGATCGATATGGTTGACACTGTTGTTTTTGTCACTCACTTGATAAAGTACCTCAGCACACATAACATTATCATATCGACAAAGTATTGACTGGGCTTTAAGTTGCGGGTCAGTCATGTAAAGTAGAATTTTATCACCAGCTTTCTTAATATTAAGATAAAATTTACGTTCAAGACTTCAAAAGTTTTGCTATTCATCATTCTGTTGAGTAACGGTGAATCCATGCTATTGATGTATACGATTGGTCCAAGAGCAGTAAAAGTTTTCAAATTCTCACGAATCGATGGGTATCTCATCGCTAAGGCAATAAACATTATCAAAGTTCCCTGACTGTGACCAACATAATGTATTTTTTGTCCAGTATAATTTGCAATGTATTTGAAACTTGCAGTCAAGTCATATTTGGCCAGCTCATCGAATGAAAACTCCCAGTAATCCCTTACATTTGGAGACAAAGCATGATTGCTGTACCTGTTTCCTCTAATATTTCCCAACCAAATATCGTATCCTTTATTGGCTAGAATAAAAGCTGGAGCCTTTTGCTCATGGTTAAGTATAAAAGTATCAGATGAGTCGATCAAACCATGTTGCATGTAAATGACTCTTTTGCCAGTAACGATAGTTGTGTTCTTTTCTTTCATTAAAACCAAAAGTTACGTTGAATACGGAAGAATTTCAAGTTAACTCCATCGTCTGTTTGTATGATATGCTACTCAACTGGATAACCATACAAAGTGCAATACTCAAAGAATTTTAACTGTGATTCAAGCGAACTGTGAACTATTACTACCAGAAAGACTAAAAAAAGAATCTTTAGTGAAGTGAGTTTCCGATCGGAATGTTACATATTTTTTTGTGTTAAGGAGAATATTGTATATACTTTCTTAATTATAATATGAGAAGCTTATTGATTTTTAATTCATCTATTATTTCTAACATCAATATAATAACAGATAGCTTAATTGATTATTGTTTTTTTTTATTGACTTTAAAATAAATTATATCCTCAAAATTGATAATTACTGTACTTTGATAAAAAGGGTTTCGAAAAATTAAATGAAAAAAAATTAAGAAGATCACTTTTATAGGTAAACTTTGATTGATAATCGAATCAATTTGTGATCAAAATATTGTTTTATCATTAATAACTTTGTCATTATCCTTCAAACAAATTCTTCTAATCTGACATTTAAGAAATTATGAAGTAGAGAATGAAAAAATTCCGACAATTCTAAAATAACAAAATCATAAACATTTTTGACAACTCTTCCTTTAACTTTTAATCTTTTTCTTTTTCAGGTTTTCATATTTTAAAAAAGTCCTAATTTTTTATGCTTTTGGTTATGAATTTTCTAAAACTCAATTGTTTTATCCAAATAAAATTCTTTAAAATGTTCTCTAATTTTTTCCGACGCTATTAATTTCGATTAATTCTTCCATTATTATAATACCCATTTTGAATACTTTCGTCTTTGAAGGATGAAATTCTTTGCTTTTTCTTTGA
>Ga0102832_1002423_pt1 | contig 11418 bp, 10 predicted proteins | sample EBPBio282013_DNA_FD_88942 | JGI IMG/M metagenome (GOLD analysis project Ga0102832, IMG submission 88942) | Wastewater treatment Type I Accumulibacter community from EBPR Bioreactor in Madison, WI, USA - Reactor 2_5/28/2013_ DNA (Illumina Assembly) | ecosystem: Engineered > Bioreactor > EBPR >...
GGCGTGCTGTTCCTGATCTTCTTCTCGAGCGCGCTCGTCACCACCGTGGCGACCCTGGTCGTGCTCACGCTCGCGCGTGGCGTTCTGGGCGCCGGCGACTCGGCGGCCGTGATCACCTGGACGGCGGCGATCCTGGTCTCCTATGCCGGCACCGCGGTGGCCGCGACCGCGCAGGCGCTGATCTTCCGCGACCTGCTGGGCTGGCGCGAGGGAACGCCGCTGCCGACAAGTTAGCCCAGATGCTTCATTGGAGCGCGCCACTCCAGTGGCGCTCAAGCTCCCTCAGCAAAAAAGGTATCACCGCCACTGGAATGGCGCGCTCCCATGATCAGAGCAGATCTCGCAGCAGGCCGACCAGTGGCAGGTCGGCGGGCGGCATCGGATAGCGCGTGAGTTCCATCGGGGCGACCCACTTCAGGGCCTGGCCCTCGCGCGCCTGCGGCGTGCCGTTCCACTTGCGGCAGGCGAAGACCGGCATCAGCAGGTGGAACTTCTCGTAGCCGTGGCTGGCGAAGGCGATCGGCGCCAGGCAACTGGTCGCCGTCTCGATGCCGAGTTCCTCGTGCAGCTCGCGGACCAGGGCCTGCTCCGGCGTCTCGCCGGGCTCGACCTTGCCGCCGGGAAACTCCCAGAGGCCGGCCATCGACTTGCCGGCCGGGCGCTGGGCGATCAGGACGCGACTGTCGACATCGACCAGGGCGACGGCCGCCACCAGCACGAGCGGACGCTCGCCGAGCGGCGGCGGTCCGCCCGGGCACTCGTCGTCGAAGCCGCCCATCAGGAGCGGTAGCTGCCGTTGATGTCGATGTAGCCGTGCGTGAGATCGCAGGTCCACACGGTGGCGCGCCCGCGGCCGATGCCGAGGTCGATGTCGATCACCACGTCGGAGCCCTTGATGTGCTGGGCGACCGGCGCCTCGTCGTAGCCCGGCACGACCTGTCCCTGGTCGGTGATGCGCACGCCGCCGATCGAGATGCGCAGCTTGTCGCGATCGGCGCGCTCGCCCGACTTGCCCACCGCCATGACGATGCGCCCCCAGTTGGCGTCCTCGCCGGCGATCGCGGTCTTGACCAGCGGCGAGTTGGCGACCGCCAGGCCGATCTTGCGCGCCGCGCCGTTCGACGACGCGCCGCCGACGTTGATGGTCACGAACTTGGTCGCGCCCTCGCCGTCACGGGCCAGCAGCTGGGCCAGCTCGATCAGCACCTCGTCGAGCGCCCGCTTGAAGTCGACCAGCACGGGGTCGTCGGCTTCCTCGATCGGCGCGTGGCGGGCGGCGCCGGTGGCGACCATCAGCAGCGTGTCGCTGGTCGAGGTGTCGCCGTCGACGGTGACGCAGTTCAGCGACTTGTCGGTGGCATCGGCCAGCAGCTTCTGCAGCACCGCGCCCGGCACCTTGGCGTCGGTGAAGACGAAGCCCAGCATGGTCGCCATGTCGGGCGCGATCATGCCCGAGCCCTTGAGGAAGCCGTTGATGGTGACCGTGCGCTCGCCGATCTTGGCCTGCCGCGTGGCGAGCTTGGGAAAGGTGTCGGTGGTCATGATCGCCGCCGCGGCGGACGCCCAGTGGTCCTCGCGCGCGCCCTTGATCAGGGCCGGCACCACGGCCGCGATCTTCTCCCACTCCAGCGGCTGGCCGATCACGCCGGTCGAGGCCATGAAGACCTCGTTGCGCGGGCAGCCCAGCGCCTGGGCGACGGCGCGGGTGCTCTCCTCGACCGCCTTGTCGCCCAGCTTGCCGGTGAAGGCGTTGGCGTTGCCGGCATTGACCACGATCGCCCGCACCTTGCCGCGCGCCAGGTTCTTGCGGCACCAGTCGACCGGGGCCGAGCAGGTCTTCGAGCGGGTCAGCACGCCGGCGATGGTCGCGCCGGCCGGGACCAGCGCCAGCATGACGTCGTCACGCCCCTGGTAACGGACGCCCGACTGCGCCGCGGCGAGCTTCACGCCGGCGATGCGCGGCAGGGTCGGCGTCGTCTTCGGCGCGAGCGGTGAAACGGCGTGCTTGGCGGCCATAGAACTCCCCTTGGGAGAACCGGGTACGGCCCGGTCTCTCCGAGGTGCGGAGCCTACACCAGAAACGCCCTGAAAAGTGAGCGTTCTGAGCGACCGGCGGCAGGCGCCCCTACTTCGGGGTGGCCGGCGCGGCCGGGGCGGCGGGCGTCGCCGGCTTGGCCGCCGGTGCGGCCGGGGCCGCCGGGGTGGCGCCCGGAGCAGCGGCCGGCTTGGCCTCCGGCTTGCTGCCGTCCATGGCGAACTTCTCGATCTTGGCGCCGGCGCGCATCTGGTCGAGCTGGCCGGTGATGACCTCGCGCGCCATCTCCTCGCGCAGCTGGTCGGCCATCTCCTCGTAGGACGGCGGCGCCGCCTTGCGGCGATCCTCCAGCTTGATGACGTGGAAGCCGAACTGGGTCTTCACCGGCGTCTCGGTCAGGTCGCCCTTGTTCAGCGCGAAGGCGGCATCGGCGAATTCCTTCACCATGTCCGACTTCTTGAACCAGCCGAGGTCGCCGCCCTCGGCGCCCGACGCCTTGTCGGTCGACTTCTCCTTGGCCAGCTTGTCGAAGGCGGCGCCCTTCTTGATCTCGGCGATCAGCGCCTTGGCCTCGTCCTCGGTCGACACCAGGATGTGCTTGGCGCGGACTTCCTCCTCGGCCGGCATCTGCTTGAGGCGCTCCTCGTAGCGCTTCTGCAGCTTCTCGGCGGTCACCATCTTGGCGATCTCGCGCTGGATCCAGAAATCCTGCAGCACCTGGTCCTCGACGAAAGCCATGCGCTTGCGGAAGGCCGGGTCCTCGCTGACCTTGTCCTTCTTGCCCTGCTGGACGACCAGCTTGCTGTCGATGATGCGGTCGAGCAGCGCCGGGAACACCGCCTGCAGCGGCATGCTGCGGTATTGCTGCGGCAGCGACTGCTGCGCCACCTCGAGGTCCGAGAGGCGGATCGGCTGGCCGTTGACGGTGGCGACCACGGGGTCCTTGGGCGCCTGGGCGGGCGCGGCCTGGGCAGGCTTCGGCGCCGCGGCCGGGGCCGGGGTCTGGGCCGGCGCGGGCGCCGGGGCCGGCTGCTGGGCCATCGCCGGGGCGACCAGGGCCGCCGCCACGCAACCGAGGACGACGAGGCGCAAGGGGCGCAGGCGCTGGCTCATGACACGCTCCGGAAACAACGAGTTGATCGACACGATCGAGGGCCTCCCGTTTACACGCTTGCTTCGGACCTGCAAGCTTCGCTTCCCTGTACGGCTGCGCTGGTGCGCCCGGATTGCGGCACTTTTTCGTGAGCCGCGTGTCGGCGGCGGGGCGCCGGCCGCCGGCCGGGCGGGCGGGGCCCGCGGTCGCGTTGACACTGCCCTAGCCGCTCTCTATCTCTGGCTGGGATGGCGGGCCCCGGTGCCCGCCTAAGTCATTAGGATATCGAGGTTTTCATGCTGGGTGCGCTGGCTCGAAGCCTGTTCGGCACAGCCAACGATCGCTTCGTCAAGGGGCTCGACAAGCCCGTGGCGAAGATCAACGCACTCGAGCCGCAGCTCGTGGCGCTGAGCGACGAGCAGCTGCGCGGCAAGACCGACGAGTTCCGCGAGCGCCTCGCCAAGGGCGAGAAGCTCGACGACCTGCTGGTCGAGGCCTTCGCGGTGGTGCGCGAGGCCGCCAAGCGCGTGCTCGGCCAGCGCCACTTCGACGTGCAGCTCAAGGGCGGCATGGTCCTGCACCAGGGCAAGATCGCCGAGATGAAGACCGGCGAGGGCAAGACCCTGGTCGCCACGCTGCCGGTCTACCTCAACGCCCTCGAGGGCAAGGGCGTGCACGTCGTCACCGTGAACGACTACCTCGCCCGCCGCGACTCGGAGTGGATGGGCCGCGTCTACCGCTTCCTCGGTCTCACCGTCGGCGTGATCGTGCACGAGCTCGACGACGAGCAGCGCAAGGCGGCCTACGGCTGCGACGTCACCTACGGCACCAACAACGAGCTCGGCTTCGACTACCTGCGCGACAACATGAAGTTCCGCATGGACGCGATGGTCCAGCGGCCCTTTCACTACGCCATCGTCGACGAGGTCGATTCGATCCTGATCGACGAGGCGCGCACGCCGCTGATCATCTCGGGCCCGGCCGAGGATTCGTCCGAGCTCTACCGCCGCGCCGACACGGTGATCCCGCGGCTCAAGGCCGACGGCTTCGAGAAGGACGAGAAGAACCGCACCGTCGTGCTGACCGACGCCGGCGTCGAGCAGGTCGAGGAGATCCTGCGCGCCGACGGGCTGCTGCCCGAGGGCATCAGCCTGTACGCGCCGAACATGGTGACGGTGCTGCACCACGTGACGCAGGCGCTGCGCGCCCACAAGCTGTTCACCAAGGACGTCGACTACATCGTCAAGGACGGCCAGGTCGTCATCATCGACGAGTTCACCGGCCGCATGATGGCCGGCCGGCGCTACTCGGAAGGCCTGCACCAGGCGCTCGAGGCCAAGGAGCAGGTCGAGATTCAGCGCGAGAACCAGACGCTGGCCTCGATCACCTTCCAGAACCTGTTCCGCATGTACCCGAAGCTGTCGGGCATGACCGGCACGGCGATGACCGAGGCGGCGGAGTTCGGCGAGATCTACAAGCTCGAGGTCGTCGAGATCCCGACCAACGTGCCGGTGTCGCGCAAGGACGCCGACGACGAGATCTACCGCACGATGGCCGACAAGACGCGCGCCATCGTCAAGCTCATCCAGGAATGCCGCGACCGCAACCAGCCGATGCTGGTCGGCACGGTGTCGATCGAGAAGTCCGAGGCGCTGGCCGAGGAACTGAAGAAGGCCGGGATCCCGCACAGCGTGCTGAACGCGCGCTACCACGAGCAGGAGGCCGAGATCGTCGCCCAGGCCGGGCGGCCGGGCACGATCACCATCGCCACCAACATGGCCGGCCGCGGCACCGACATCCAGCTCGGCGGCAACGTCGACATGCTGCTGCGTCAGGCCGAGGCCGAGCTGGCGCAGAAGATCCCCGACGAGGCGCAGCGCGCCGCCGAGCTCGAGAAGCGGGCGGCCGAGATCCGCGCCCAGGTCGAGCGCGACCGCGTCACGGTGCGCGAGGCCGGCGGCCTCTACGTGGTCGGCACCGAGCGCCACGAGAGCCGGCGCATCGACAACCAGCTGCGCGGCCGCTCGGGCCGCCAGGGCGACCCCGGCGCGTCGAAGTTCTTCCTGTCGCTGGAAGACGACCTGATGCGCATCTTCGGCAACAACAAGGTGCTGGACTGGGTGCAGAAGAAGGGCATGGCCGACGACGAGGCCCTGACCCACCGCTGGCTGAACAAGGCGCTGGAGACGGCGCAGAGCAAGGTCGAGGCGCGCAACTTCGAGATCCGCAAGAACCTGCTGCGCTTCGACGACGTGATGAACAGCCAGCGCAAGGAGATCTACAAGGAGCGCGTCGAGCTGATGGCCACCGAGGACGTCTCGGACACCATCGCCGGCATGCGCCGCGACGTGGTCGACGGGCTGGTCAAGCGGACCATTCCCGAGGACGCCTACGCCGAGCAGTGGAAGGTGCAGGAGCTGAAGGACGAGGTGCAGCGCATCTTCGGCCTCGACCTGCCGATCGACGCCTGGGCGAAGGAAGAAGGCATCGCCGACGAGGAGATCCGCACTCGCCTCGACGACCAGGTCGAGCGCCTGTTCGCCCAGCGCGCCGCGCAGTACGGGCCGGAGATCTGGCGCCAGGTCGAGAAGAGCGTGCTGATGCAGCTGTTCGACCAGAGCTGGAAGGAGCACCTGCTGCACCTCGACCACCTGCGCCAGGGCATCGGGCTGCGCGCCTACGGCCAGAAGGATCCGCTGAACGAGTACAAGCGCGAGGCCTTCAACCTGTTCAGCGACCTGCTAAGCGGCCTGCGCGAGCAGGTGGTCGCGCTGCTGTCGACCGTGCAGCTGCGCATGGACCCGCCGCCGATGCCGGACATGCCGTCGAACCTGCACGAGGTCCACGAGGACCCGGCGCTGGCCGCGCGCATGAGCGACGACCCGGCGTTCGATCCGGCCGACCCCGAGGGCGGCGGCGTGGCGACGCTGCATCGTCCGCGGCCGGGCACCGCGCTCGATCCCAACGACCCGTCGACCTGGGGCAAGGTCTCGCGCAATGCCCCCTGCCCCTGCGGCTCGGGCAAGAAGTTCAAGCACTGCCACGGGCGGTTCTGACGAACGGCGGGCGGTCCGCGCGAGGCGCGGGTCGCGGCTAGCGGGCGGGCGGCGCCGGGCGCAGGGCGTGCTGGATGCTTTCGGCCAGCTCGTGGTGACCCTCGATCGCCATCGCCGGCAGCGAGACTTCCAGCAGCTTGCGCAACGTTCGCGGTTCGAGATCGTCGACCACGGCCGCGAGTTGCCGGTCGACCTCCGGCACCTTCTCCGCGGCGCCGAGGCCGCGCAGGATCCTGAGGACCGTGCGCGCCAGCGACTGCAGCGTCTCGATCGATACGGGGTCGCCGGGGTCCAGCGCTTGGTGAGCCATCGCCGCCTGCCTACCACGAAACGTCCCCCGCCCGCCGACGAATTTCCCTTGGCCGTCGCAGGGCCATGCTAGGATTGTGCCTTCCTACAGTCGACGGGTCCGCATGATCGCTCCGCTCAGTCTGTGCAACCTGTTGACCGTCCTGGTCGCCTTCGCCTGCTACGTGGCCGCGTCGCGACAGGCGCAGGGCGGCGTCACGCGCCTCGCCCAACTCGCCACGCCTGCCATCCTGGCGGCGGTCGTCGCCCTGGTGCTGCTGGCCGGCGTCATCGCCGCGACGTGGCAGTACGACCTCGAATGGCTGGGCGGCCTCGTGTTGGGTGGGATCCTGGGCCACCTGCGCGGCTGGCGGCTGAGCCTGGCCGTGGACGCGGCCAGCGATGGCGTGCTGCTGCCCGCCGCCCGGGATGTCCGGGTGGCGGCGCTCGGCCTGGTCGCGCTGGCCGGCATCGATTTCACGTCGGCCTACCTCCGCGACGCCGTCGTCGAGCCGCAGCACGTCGCGGCGCTGGCGGCCCTGTTCGCGGGCTACCTCGGCTGCCGCGCGCTCGCCATCGCCGCCCGGCTCGAGCAGCGCGCGCGCAAGCTCAGCCGCGGCTAGGCGCCCCGCCTGGGAGCACCCCGCCCGGGGGCGCCGTGCACGCGGCGCGGTTCGCGGCTACAAGGGCGGCCGCTTCCCGAGGAGGATCCAGTCATGTCGACGCCCGCGCCCGCCCCGATCGGCCGCTTTCCCATCCCGACCCTCGCCGAACTGCCGGACGACATCCGTACGCGCATCGAGGCGGTGCAGGAGAAGTCGGGCTTCATTCCCAACGTGTTCCTGGTGCTGGCGCGCCGGCCCGACGAGTTCCGCGCCTTCTTCGCCTACCACGACGCGCTGATGGACAAGCCGGGCAACCTCACCAAGGCCGAGCGCGAAATGATCGTGGTGGCGACCAGCGCCGCCAACCAGTGCCAGTACTGCGTCGTCGCGCACGGCGCGATCCTGCGCATCCGCGCCAAGAACCCGCTGCTCGCCGACCAGGTCGCGATCAACTACCGCAAGGCCGACCTGACGCCGCGCCAGAAGGCGATGATCGACTTCGCGATGAAGGTCTCGTTCCACGCCTACGCCGTCGGTGACGACGACATGGCGACGCTGGCCGAGCACGGCTTCACCCCGGACGACACCTGGGACATCGCCGCCATCGCCGCCTTCTTCGGCCTGTCGAACCGCATGGCCAACGTCACCAGCATGCGCCCGAACGACGAGTTCTACGCGATGGGGCGCTAGGCTTTCGTGCGGCCCGGGACGGGCGGGATGCCGATCGCCGCGGCCGCCGCGAGCGTTGCCAGCACCAGCACCGACGCCAGCCACGGCACGGCACGCAACGCGCCGACGCCGAGACGCATCTCGACCAGCCAGGCGATCACCATCGCGAAGGCCAGCGCCGCGCGGCCGAGGTAGGCGCCGGTCGGCACGTCGCGGTCGAACGCGGCGACGAACCACGCACTCGCCAGGGCCAGCGGCACGGCGACCACGAGGTCGACGACGTAGTGCTCGCGCAGGCCGAGCGTCGCCAGCATCGTCAGGGCCGCGAACACCGCGGCCGCCGCGAACCACCGGGCGCCGAACCGCGCGGCGGCGATCAGCATGACCAGCGCGTAGGTGGTGTGCAGCGACGGCATCGCGTTGCGCGGCGCTTCGACCGGCGCGGCGAACGGCGCGAGGTCGAGCCTCATCGGGTCGGGCAGCGCCTCGATGAAGCGGTGGTAGATGGCGACGTGCGGCCCGACGCCCGGCGCGATGAAATAGAGCAGGAAGCCGAACAGGCCGATCAGCAGCACCCGGCTCACGAACTTGCCGGGATGGTCGCCGACCCGGCTCTCGAGCGCGACGATCACCGCGAAGGTCGCGAACAGGGCGTTGTAGACGACCGCCAGGAGCGCCTGGAACCACGGGTGGGCGCCGGTGAAGGAGGCGACCCAGCGCGCCGCCGGCACCGGCAGCAGGCCATCGAAGGCATAGAGCGCCGGGTCGACGGTGTTGGGCACGAAGGTGCGCACGATCGAGCCCCCGAAGAAGGTCAGGGCGAGCCCGACCGGCAGGGCGAACTGGGTCAGCCACAGGTCGACTTCGTCACGCCGCGGGCGACCCGACGGGCGAAGCACGTGTCCCGCCTGCAGGACCAGGGCTGCGCCCCAGATGCCGAGGCCGGTGGCGGCCAGGCTGGCCTGCAGCGGCACGTTCACCGCGCTGGCCCACGCGACCCGCGCCGCCTCGAACAGGGCGCCGAGCAGCAGCGCCCGCCCGCGGTCGGCGCGCCGCATGATCGAGAGCGCGATCACGGCCGCGGCGCCGGTGAAGAAGATGTTGTTGTAGAACGGGCTCAGCGCCCGGTGCGGCGGCACGCTGCCGGCGACCAGCCGCGACACCCCTTCCATGGCCACGAAGACCACCGGGACGAGGAGCAGGAGCAGGCGCTCCACCGGGTTCAACGCGCGCAGGACGATCAAGACAGGCGTTGCCCCGAAATTGCAATTGCAACGCATTATGAACAACTGGCGCCTCGGTGACAATGCTCACAGATGCCGGGCGGGTGGCTTCCTGTATGGTGCCGGCCACTTCGATCCGAGCGGGAGAGTCCATCGTGCGCGTGTCCAGGCTGTGGAAGCTGTTCGTCCTCCTGCTCGGGGTGTCGCTGGCGGCGACGCTGCCGGCGCCGCGCCCGGCGCTGGCACAGAGCGGCCTCGAGGTCTTCGAGAAGGACATCAAGCCCCAGCTGCAGTTCAAGTCGTTCACCTACGGCAAGGCGTCGGCGATCGGCGCCAAGGGCTTCGCGCTGGAGAACGTCGTCGCGGTGATCCCGGCCGAGGCCACCGGCACGCAGGACACCACGATCAAGATCGTGAAGGTCACGGTCGACGAGGCCGACTTCGAGCGGCTGCGCGCTTCCTCCAACAGCGACGACCTCCCGCGCTACGCCAAGCTGCGCATCGAGGGCATGACCGGTGATGACGCCCTGAACGGCATGTTCGAATCGTTCGGGGTGCCGCAGGCCCCGGTCGACCTCGTCCTCGACTACCGGCTCGACCCGGCGTCGAAGGTGCTGACGCTGTCGACCCTCGAACTGGCGCTGAAGGGCCAGGGCAGCCTGTCGCTGTCGATGGTGCTCGAGGGCGTCAGCGACAAGGCGAGCGAGACGTCCGGCGCCAAGGACAACACCCGCCTGCGCGTCGCCACGCTCGACTACGCCGACAGCGGCCTGCTCGCCCAGTTGCTGCCGGCCGTCGCCAAGCAGCAGGGCCTGCCGGTCGACGCGATGGTCGCCATGGCCACGGCGCCGATCGGCGCCTTCGCCGCCGGCAAGTCGGCCGAGACGGTCAAGGCGCTCGACGCGCTGGCGTCCTTCGTCGCCGACTGGAAGAAGCCGCAGGGCCCGCTGCGCATCTCGGTCAAGCCGTCGAAGAGCGCCTCGTTCGCCGACTTCGACAAGATCGAGGAGCCGAACGCCCTGTCCGACATCTTCGGCCTGCGCATCGAGTATGCCGGCACGCGGGTCGGCGCCACCGGCGCGCCCGCAGCCGGCCCCACCGGCGACAGCGCCGCCGCGGGCAAGACGCTGACCGGCGGCGAGGCGTGGCTGACGATCGTCGGCAACACCATCACCGGCCGGGTCGATGGCGAGGAGATCTTCGAGCACTACCGCAAGGACGGCACGCTGGCCCTGATGGAGGGCAGCGCCATCACCAAGGGCAAGTGGTCGCTGGAAGGCGAGCGGATCTGCTTCAAGTATCCCGACGAGGACAAGGACTGCCAGTCGGTCAGCCGCACCGGCGACCAGGTCACCTTCGCGCGCAAGGGCGGCAAGTCGTTCCGCTTCAAGCTGCTGGCGGGGAACCCGAAGGACCTGTGACGCGGCTTCGCGCAAGACGGCGCGCGCCGTGTCGCAGCTGATGTCCCTGCTGACCGATGGCCTTCACGACATCGCCATCCTTGGCGTTGTCGCGGCCCTGTTCGCGGCCTTTGGCCTGCTGTTGTCGTGGCTGGCCCACCACGTGTGGTTCCGGTTCTGGCCGGTGCGCGGCACCGAAGACCGCAAGATGGCCGACCTGGTCGAGACGAGCCTGCTCGGCTTCTCGGCCTTCGTCCTTGCGCTCGCCACGACCAACGTGCTGTCCAACCTGTCGCGGGTCGAGGAAGCGGCGCTGCACGAGGCGTCGAATATCAGGAACCTCGACCGCGAACTCGCGGCGCTGGGGGCACCCGCCACCGGCGCCCGACAGGCGCTGGCCGACTACGTGACGCATGTCTCGACCGACGAGTGGAAGCGGCTGGCGAGCGCCGAGCCGAGCCTGTCGCCGCTGGCCGGGCGGGACCTCGACCGGCTCTGGGCGGAGGTCCGCAAGTTGCAGCGTCTCGAGGGCCCGGTGACGACGCGGATCGGCGAAACGCTCGACGAGTACCGGGGCCAGATCTCCAGCAATCGCACCCAGCGCATGGCCGAGGCGAGCAAGAGCATCCCGGCGATCTTCTGGGTGATCATTCTGGTCTTCGTCGGCGCGGCCGCCTTCATGAACGGGCGGAACACGCTGCACCGCTACGGGCTTCACGTGATGTTGCTGCACATGGCCGCTATCGGCATGGTGGTCGCGCTGATCCTGATCATCGACAACCCGTTCCGCGGCACGACCAGCGTCAGCCCGTCAATCATCGCCAACGCGCTGTCGCCGCAGGAATGATCTGCATCAAGGCGCGCGCCGCCAACCGGGACAGGATCGCCTTCCAACGAAGGAGACCTCCGATGACTGACTGGAAGCAGACCCTGTCCGAACGCACCGCCCAGATGCGCGAGCTGCGCGGCGGTACCCCCGATGTCATGAAGGCGTTCGGCGCGCTGGCGCAGGCCGCGACCGCGCCCAAGGCGCTCGACGCCCGGACCAA
>Ga0102832_1002424_pt1 | contig 11416 bp, 8 predicted proteins | sample EBPBio282013_DNA_FD_88942 | JGI IMG/M metagenome (GOLD analysis project Ga0102832, IMG submission 88942) | Wastewater treatment Type I Accumulibacter community from EBPR Bioreactor in Madison, WI, USA - Reactor 2_5/28/2013_ DNA (Illumina Assembly) | ecosystem: Engineered > Bioreactor > EBPR >...
AAGCGGACGCTCGCCGCGGTGGCCCGCCGCCGGGTGCTGCTCGCGGATTCCTCGAAGTGGGCGAGCTACGACCGGCACAAGGTCATGAACGTCGCGGACTTCAACACGGTTGTCACCGACGACGGCATGCCCGAGGAACTCCGCGCGGCCATCCGCGCCACCGGCGCCGAGCTCATCGTCGTCTGAGCGCCGCCCTCGAGTCCGATCGGCTCGAGGCCTCCAAGCCCGGTTCCTCGTTGTCCGTGGGCGGATCGGTTCCGCGATCAGGCCGGCTTCGGGTGACGGCCGGGGTTCCTTGTGGGCAGGCAATCCGAGCGAGGTGTAGTGCCGGCTCAACGTGGGGATGTGACGGCTGGTCTACGTGGGTCCGGCCGGCGCTTCTCCGGACGCCATCGACGGGCCGGGGCCGGCTGTCCGGCTGCGTCCCCGAGCATCCCGTAACGATATGGATACGAAGCTTGCCGCTTTCGTTATCTATCGTATAGGGTCTGAACAGGCCATGGATCGGATCTCGTGGGCTCAGATGCTTGCGCGATGACACGGCTTTCCGTTCTCGAGGAGGAGATGAATCATGCAGCGCATGCTTGCCAAAGTCGCCGCTTTCGGGCTGGCGGCAACCCTCGCTTTGGCGGGTTGCTCGTCCGGCTCCGGCGGGGACGCCAGCACCCCGGGTCAGACCCCGGGCGGAGGCGAGGAGATCACGCTCGACTTCAGCCAGTGGTGGGAGGTGGAACTGCCCCCGGGCATGATGCGGGGGCTGATGGATCGCTTCGAGGAGGCGAACCCCGGGATCAAGGTCAACCTGATCTCCAACCCCTACTCGGCCACCGTCGATCTGCAGACCGCTGCGGCGGCCGCGGGCACGCTCGCCGACATCGTCGCGATCAACGGCGCCAGCGTCTACGACCTGAAGACCCAGGGGGCGATCACCAACCTGAGCACCCTCATGGACGATGCGGGCTTCGACCCGGCCCAGCTGGTCAGCAATGACCAGATCGACGGAGCGACCTACATGGTGCGGGCGCTCAACTTCGCCTACCCCATGTACTACAACAGCGATCTGCTGAACGCCGCGGGAGTCACGGAACTGCCGGACACCCGGTCGGAGTTCGAGGCCGCGGCCAAGGCGGTCACCGACCCGGACAAGAACATCTTCGCCTGGTCGCTGCCGATCAACGTCCAGTCCCCGGCGGGATTCGATTCGCAGGCCTGGCTGTGGGCGTCGGGCGGCCGGTTCCTGAAGGACCGCAAGCCCAACTTCCAGACCCCGGAGATCGCCAAGTGGCTTGAGTTCCTGAAGGCGCAGTACGACGGCGGCTTCATCACGCCCGGCGCGTTCACGCAGGCCGAGCAGCAGAAGGTCGAGGAGTTCACGGCCGGCCGGAACGCCATGATGAACGGTTCGCTGGCCCACATCGGTGGGATCCGCGAGTCGAACCCCGACCTCAACTTCACGATCGGCTTCGTTCCGACCGAGGACGGGTTCACCGGCAAGCGCGGCCTCGCCGGCGCCAGCTGGGGCATGGGCATCGCCGAGAACAGCGAGCACAAGGCCGAGGCCTGGAAGCTGATCCAGTACGTCATGTCGACCGACATCAACTCCGAACTGGCGACCGCGGCGACCGGCTTCCCGGGCAGTGTGGACTCGGTTCCGGGGTACGTCGACGGCGATCCGCTGTACGAACTGGCCTTCAAGGTGTACCAGGAGAGCGAGTTCGTCACCGAACTCGAGGGCCTTCCGCAGGCGCTCGATCTGAACCGGAACCTCAATGAGAACCTGGTGCGGCTGCTCCAGGGTGAGGCCACAGTGGAGCAGACGCAGGCATCGCTCCAGGAGTACTGGTCCGGCGTGCTTGGGTGATTGATCGATAGTACGAGTCTGCCGTGGCGCGGCGCCTGGATGCCGCGCCACGGCTGGCTCTTCCAAAGTGACCGGCCACCTGTGAGGCTCCGATGCAAGTAAGCAACGCTCGCCCGAGTGCAGAGCTCGCGCCGAACAAGCCGAAGCGACGGCTGTCGCCCCGGCTCAGAGGCAACCTGGCTGCCTACTCGTACATGTCCCCGACCATCCTGGTGATGGCGGTGATGATGGCGACCCCGGTCGTCATGGTCTTCATCTACTCGATGCTCAGCAACGTCGTGATGGTGAAGGATTCGGAGTTCGTCGGCCTGGACAACTTCGTTCAGCTGTTGTCGGACCCGGTGTTCCGCAAGGCGATCGGCAACACGCTGATCTTCACGGTGGCCTCGGTGGCCTTCCATCTGATTCTCGGCATGGTCTTCGCGTTGATGCTGAACAGCGGCCTCGTCCCGCGCTGGCTTTCGGCTCTCTTCCGGGCGGCGTTCATCGTGCCCTGGGTGTTCACCGCCTCCATCGTCGTGATCCTCTGGCAGTTGTTGCTGAACCCCAGCGGCGTGGTCAACTATCTGCTGCGGACATTCAATATCCTCGGTGACCGCGTCGAATGGTTCTCGAATCCCAGCCTGGCGTTGTTCACGGTGATCTTCATCAATGTGTGGGCTGGCTATCCGTTCTTCATGGTGAGCCTGCTGGCGGGCCTCCAGGGCATTCCCGGTGAGCTGTACGAGGCGGCTCAGATAGACGGAGCCGGCCCCTGGAATCGGTTCTTCCACATCACCCTTCCGCAACTCAAGCCCATTATCGTCGCCATGGCCATGCTGGATTTCATCTGGAACATCCAGCATTTCTCCATCGTCTGGCTGGCAACCGGCGGTGGGCCGCTGAACGCAACCGAGACCATCGCGACCTACACCTACAAACTCGCGTTCTCCAAGCACCAGTTCTCGGTGGCCGCGGCGAGCGGCGTGGTGCTGTTCGTCGTCTCGATGATCGTGGCCCTGGCCTATGTCCGCCAGCAGAAGGGAAGGGATTGACATGACACTCCAGGTCAGTCAGAACGTTCCTCGGCGACGCCTCCTTCTGCGGATCGGGCTGTTGCTCGGGCTGACGGCGGGCGCGCTGTTCGCCGGTGGGCCCGCGCTGTGGATGCTCATCAACTCGTTCAAGCCGAACACGGAGATCTTCGCCTACCCGCCGACCTTCATTCCGGAGACGTTCACGCTGGACGCCTACGTGAAGATCCTCACCGATCCCGGCAAGGTGCGCTTCTTCATCAACAGCTACGTTGTCGCCGGCGGCGTGGTGCTGCTCACCCTCTTCGCGGGCATCATGGCGGGTTTCGCGCTCAGCCGGTTCGACTTCCCGTTCAAGCGCTCCCTGAACGCGGTCATCATCTCCATCCAGGCGGTGCCACCCATCACGCTGCTGATCCCGTACTTCGGCCTGGTGGTCTGGCTGCGGCTCTACGACACGCTGTGGGCGCTGGTGTTCACCTACATGGTGGCGACGATTCCCTACGCGATCCTGATGATGACCGGCTACTTCAACACCATTCCCCGTGAGCTCGACGAAGCGGTGGAGATCGACGGCGGCGGCAGTTTCCGCGCCCTCTGGCAGGTGTTGGTACCGGTGGCTCGCCCGGGCATAGTCTCGGTCGGCGCCTACACCTTCATGGTGGCCTGGAACGAATATCTCTTTGCGCTCACGCTGACGCAGAATCGAGCGAACCGAACTGTTCCCGTTGGAATCCAGTTGCTCATGGGCGAGCATTCCTTCGAATGGAGCGAAATGATGGCGATGAGCGTGCTGGGCAGTATTCCCGTGCTGATCCTGTTCCTCCTCTTCCAGCGGCAGTTCGTGAGTGGTATGACCGCCGGCGCGGTGAAGAGTTGATGGATTCCGTTGTTGTTAGCGTAGCGAGAGGTACATTTTCATGTTGATGAGTGGCGCCGAGGTCGTCGGGACGGCCTACCGGCACGGGTTCGCGGTTCCGGCCTTCAATATCTCCGATTACGGCATGCTCGCCGCCCTGGTGGCCGAGTGTGAGGCCGCCGAATCACCCGTGATCGTCTCCATCCACCCCGCCGAGTGGGCGCTGGTGGGGGACGCGTTCCTGTCGTCCGCGCGCGAACTCGCGGCGGGAGCCTCGGTGCCGGTCGCCATCCAACTCGATCACGGCTCGACCTTCGCCCAGGTGGTGGGCGCCATCCGGCTCGGGTTCTCGTCGGTCATGATCGACGGCTCGCTCCTTCCGTACGAGCAGAACGTGGCGCTGACGCGCAAGGTGGTGGAGGCTGCCCACAGCGTCGGGGTCTCGGTCGAGGCGGAGATCGGGACCATCGGCCCGCGCGACCCCAAGAGCGCCGCGGAGATGAAGGACTTCTCCTACACCACTCCCGAGGAGGCGGCGGCGTTCGTGGCCGCCACCGATGTCGACTACCTCGCGATCGCGGTGGGAACGGCGCACGGGGTCTACCCTCCGGGCGTGGAGCCCGAGCTCAAGCTCGACCTGGTGTCGCAGATCCGGGAGGCGGTCGACGTGCCGCTCGTGCTCCACGGGGGATCGGGCGCCCGTGATGCCGAAGTGTCGGAGGCGGTGCGGCGCGGCATCGCGAAGGTGAACATCTCGGCAGACATGAAGTCGGCCTACTTCGTCGCGCTCCGCGAGGTGCTCACCGATCCGAAGCAGCGAGAACCCCACGACATCTACCCACCCGCGCTGGACGCGATGCGGCAGGTGGTCCGGCACAAGGCCGAGGTATGCGGCTCGGCCGGCGGAGCGCAGCATTACGGCTATCGGCCGGCGGGCCTGCGCGCGCCGAGCTGGACGGCCGCCGAGGTGCTCGACTACTGAGCCGATCAGTCGTCCAGGGGGCGATCCGGGTCGGGCTCGACGAACCGGACGGAGGCGGCCGCCACCTGCTCGGGGCCTGGCATCTCGCTACCCGGTAGGGCGACCGCGGCGGCACCGAAGGCGACGGCCGTGCGCAGCGCCGTCGCGCCGTCGGCCCCGGTGGAGATCGCGTGCAGGTAGCCGGCCAGCAGGGAATCGCCCGCCCCCACGGTGGACACCGGATGGGTGACGTGCGCCGTGGCCTGGATGACCTGGTCGGCGTCGACGAGCAGCGCCCCGTCGCGTCCGAGGCTGATCACCACCGCGCCGACACCCTGGGCGACCAGTTCCTGCGCGGCGGTCACCACCGCGCCCACCGTGGGCAACTCTCGTCCGACCGCCTCGGCGAGTTCGACCCGATTGGGCTTGATGAGGTCGGGATGGGCCGCGAGGGCGGCGATCAGCGGCGCGCCGGAGGAGTCCACCGCGACCTTGAGCCCGTCCGCGCGGCAATTGCGAACCAGCTCGGCGTAGAAGTCGTCGGGCACCTCCGGCGGCAGCGAGCCGCAGCACACCACCCAGCCGGCGTCGGCGCTGGCCACGCGGACGGTGGCACGCAACTCGGCCAGTTCGGCGGGGGAGAGGAGCGGGCCCTGTTCGTTGACCTTGCTGGTGGTGCCGTCCGGCTCCACGATCGCGATGTTGGCGCGGATGGCGGCTCCGATGCGGACCGGCCGCACCTCGACCTCGAGCGGGGCCAGCAGGTCGAGCATCAGCCGTCCGTAGAGGCCCCCGACCGGCAGGACGGCGGTGGTCGGAGTGCCGTGCAGCGCCAGCGCCCGGCTGACGTTGAGCCCCTTGCCGCCCGGATCCTCCCGGGTCTCGAAGGCGCGCATGATGCCGCCGCGCTCGAAGGCGGCGATGGTGACCGTCCGGTCGACGCTGGGATTGGGGGTGAGGGTGACGATCATGCTCGGATTACCTCCGGTCCGGCGGTGGCCAACTCGTCGGCCAGGCTGTCCTCGAGGCCGGTGTCGGTGACGATAGCGTCGATTTCGCCCAGCCGGGCGAAACGGCACAGCTGGGTGAGGCCGACCTTGGTGTGGTCCGCCAGGCAGACCACCCGTCCGGCCGCCGCGACCATCGCCCGCTTCACTTCGGCCTCGGCCTGATCGGGGGTGGTGAGGCCGGTCTCCGGGGTGATGCCGTTGGTGCCCATGAAGGCCACGTCCACCCGCAACTCGGCCAGCGCGGAGACCGGCCAGGGGCCGACCGCGGCGCCCGTCACCTCGCGCAGCCGGCCACCGAGCAGCAGCAGTTCCACCTGGGGGAGTTCGGCCAGCAGCGTCGCGGCCTGCAGCGAGTTGGTGATGGCGGTGATCCGCGCGTCGGAGGGAAGGTGGCGAACCAGTTCGAGGGTGGTGGTGCCGCCGTCGATCAGGATCGAGCCGCCGTCGGGCAGGAACTCCCGGGCCGCGCGACCGATCCGTGACTTCTGGGCGGCGTGCTGACCGCGGCGGGTGTCGACCGAAGGCTCGTAGCCCAGCCGCTGCACGTGCACCGCCCCGCCATGGACGCGGCGCAACTGGCCCTGCCGTTCGAGGATCGCCAGGTCGCGCCGGATCGTCTCGGTGGTCACCTCGAGTTCCTCGGCCAGCGCGGAGACCTCGACTTTGGATCGGCTCCGGGCCTGCTCGAGAATGCGCAGGTGTCGTTCGTGGGGTAGTAGCCGGTCTTCCAGCACAGCGTCGGGCATGCGGCAATAGTACGACAGAAGGCCACACAAACACAGCAATTACCACATAAATGGGCAAAGATTGTTGAGGACGGCCGCGTCCCGTCATGTGGACACCGAAGCCCGGGCCCGTGAGCAGGCTGGGTATCGCCGCGCGGCTAGGCAATTCGGATGCCCGCGGGGCAACCCTACCGGCCTCTGCCGCCTTCTGTTCTCCCGTTCGTAACGTCGGCCGCCTACCGTGGAACCACCGGTGGGTCGCGATTCGCCGGTGCGGACCACTGACGTGGCCGGGTGGCTCCCCATGGGGGGCTGCGTTCAACGGGTCGTGCGCACGTCGCACGGCTCCACGACGGGGTCCGATGCGGGAGCATTGCCGTTTCCGGTCCCCGTCGCCGAAAAGCAGAGACGCGCCGGGATTCCCCCTGCGGGCGTCCCACGCGTCCCGGCACGAGGAGACGCAGATGCCAGTCCATGATCTGGCCCAGGTCGACGGTTCCAGCCCGGATCGCCGACGAGAACTCACCCGTAATCCCTACTCACCGGTCATGGTGCTGTTGTCGCTGATCGCGACCCTCGGCATCATCGCCTACGCCACCTTCCTACTGAACCCGGCCAACCGGGGTGACTGGCTGCCCTACGTCCTGGTGATCGGAGCCGAGGCGATCCTGATCGTCCACGCCCTGCTGGCGATGTGGACGATCCTGGCCGGCGCCAAGTCGCCGCGCGACGAGGCCTACTACGCCGCGCAGCGCTCGCTGTTCGGGGAGCACACCCCGACCGCCGGCCACCGCCCGCAGCCCGACTGGCCGCTGCGGCTGGACGGCGGGTCGGCCAGCGTGGCCGTCTTCATCACCTGCTACGGCGAGCCGCTCGAGGTGATCCGCCGCACCGCCGTCGCCGCCCGCGACCTGTGGGGCGAGCACACCACGTGGATCCTGGACGACGGCCGCTCCGACGAGGTGCGCGAGATGGCCGCCGGGATCGGCGTCCAGTACATCCGCCGGCTCTCCTCCGGCGGCGCCAAGGCCGGCAATGTCAACCACGCGCTGAGCGTCGTCAAGAGCGACTACTTCTGCATCTTCGACGCCGACTTCGTGCCGGAGCCGGAGTTCCTGTACCAGACGCTTCCCTTCTTCATCGACCCGAACGTCGCCTTCGTCCAGACCCCGCAGAGCTACGGCAACCTGCACAGCCTGATCGCCCGCGGCGCGGGCTACATGCAGACCGTCTTCTACAAGTTCGTCCAGCCCGGACGGAACCACTTCAACGCCGCCTTCTGCGTCGGCACCAATGTGGTGTTCCGGCGGGCCGCGATCGACGACGTGGGCGGGATCTACACCGACTCCAAGTCCGAGGACGTGTGGACCTCCCTGATGCTGCACGAGCGCGGCTGGCGCAGCATCTACATCCCCGACGTGCTGGCCGTGGGCGACGCCCCGGAGACGATTGAGGGCTACACCAAGCAGCAGTTGCGCTGGGCGACCGGTGGCTTCGAGATCCTGTTCACCCACAACCCGCTGAACCCCAAGCACCCGCTCACCCTCGACCAGCGGCTGATGTACTTCGTCACCGCCACCCACTACCTCACCGGGATCGCCCCGGGGTTGCTGCTGCTGGTGCCGGCGCTGGAGATCTACTTCGACCTGCGTCCGGTGGTGCTGGGGACGACCTTCGCCAGCTGGCTGCTGTTCTACGCCGGGTTCTACTTCATGCAGATCCTGCTGGCCTTCTACACCCTCGGCTCGTTCCGCTGGGAGGTGCTGATGCTGGCGACCGCCTCCTTCCCGATCTACCACCAGGCGCTGATCAACGCGTTCTCGGGCAAGGAGCAGAAGTGGCACGTCACCGGAGCCCAGGGCACCCGGACCTCGCCGTTCAACTTCATCCGGCCCCAGGTGTACCTGTTCGTGTTCCTGGCGCTGACCTCGGTGGTGGCGATCTGGCGTGACCTGAACAACGCCCAGCTCTCGTTGGCCACCGGCTGGAACCTGACCAACACCGTGGCTCTCGGCGTCCTTCTGCTGGTGGCGCTTCGTGAGGGACGGACGGCATCCGCATCGCCCGAGCCCCCTGAGGCGGAACCGGCGGTCATCGAACCGCCGCTGGACCAGGTGGTGCGCGAGCGCGCCCGCGATCTCGTCCCCGCCGTGGCCGGCAGCCTGGCTTCCCGCTCGGCTGCCCAACTGATTGGAGACCCGTCATGACCTGGGAGAACCGGCTGCGACTGTTCGTCGGAGTCCTCGGCGTCGTCCTGCTCGTCGGCGCCCTCACGCTGGTGTTCAACCAGCGCCAGAACCGGATCACCAGCTTCACCGGCCAGGTGACCGCCGACGTCTACACCGTCGGCGCCGACCACGCAGGCACCGTGATCGGTCAGTACGTCGAACCGGGCGAGGAGGTCCAGCCGGGTCAGCGGCTGTTCACCGTCCAGAGCCTGCAGCTCAAGGAGGACCTGGCCAACGGTCTCGAGATCGACGACACCGACGCCTACGCGATCGACGCCAAGCGCGGCACCATCACCTACTACGCGGTGGTGGCCGGCGAGATCAGCGCGTTGAACGCGCGCGTCGGCAACTCGGTTCCGGCCGGTGCCGGGCTGGCCGAGATCACCGCGGCCGGCAACCGATCGGTCTCGGCCTCCTTCCGGCTACTCCCGCGGGACTACGCGCGGGTGGTGTCCGGCACGGCCGCCAGGATCCTGCTGCCGGACGGCGAGATCCTCGATGGCACGGTGGAGACCATCACCGCCGAGACCGGCGAGAGCGGGACGATCAGCAAGCTGCGGATCTCCTCGGCCGAACTCGTCGGTGCTTCGGCATCGCTCACCAACCCCGGCGCCCCGGTGACCGTCTCGGTCGACCTGGTCGACTCCGGCCCATTGGCCGGGGTGAGCGATCTGGTCACCGACTTCCTCATCAAGATCGGACTGCGATGAATCACCTCCGTCCTCATTCCGCGTATCGAGCCCGTGACCGCGCAGGCCCGAACCTCAGGCAGCGGGATCCCGGTTGGGGAACCGGTGGCAGGCACTCCCCATTGCGTGGCGCTGGTCGTGGTCGACGGGGTGGGAACCGGCCGTCCCGCCGGTCGCCGATCCGGCACTGGCTGGTGGTTGCGCTCCTCCTGGGCCTGCTGGTCACCGGCTGCGTCGGCCCTGGCCATCCGCTGCCGGGAGGGAGCCGGGCGTCCGCGGTCTCGGTGCTGGGCGACGAGACCGTCGGGCCGCTCGTCGACGGCCTCACGCAGCGCACGGTCAAGGAGCTTCCGGCCACCCGGCTGGCCGCTGGGCTGACCCCGCCCACCAACCGGTGGTATTCGGGGCTGGTCTTCGGCGATGAACCGCAGCCGGTGTTCCCGCTGCCGCTCAGCTTCGCGCTGACCCCGGACGGGTTCGGCCTCGGCCTGCCGGTCGTGACCGCAACGGCCGACACCATCGCCGGCGGGTACGTCGCGGACGTGGTGGTGGGAGTCGGAGCCGAGCGGGCGCTGGTGTCGAGCGACGATCCGTCCGTGGTGGTGATCGACCAGGTGGACGGGCAGGGCTCACTGATCGGCCAGACCACGATCGCGCAGGGATCGCCGTTCGTCACCTGGTCGGCTGCCCGCGCCGCAACCCTGACGATCCCGGAGGGCTTCGAACCGGCCGGCGACGGTCTGTACGTCGCCACGCTGGGCACTGCCCGCTACGCCCTGGCCACCACCGACGCGACCCTGGATGGGACTTCGGTCGAGGTCGCGGCCGCGGGCTCGGTGGTGTTCTGGCCAGTGCCCGAGGGACGCGAGCCCGCCGAACTGGCCGGCGACGCCCGCCACCGGGTGACCGGTTCCGAGGTCCGGTACGAGGTCGGTGAGGATCAGGTCAGCACCACCCTGGCCTATGCCGCCGACGGTGAGACCGCGATCGCCCGGTTGCCGCACCAGGCCTCCGATCAGGTGTGCGACCTGGGCAGCTACCCGTCCATCTACGGGAGGCTGGAACTGTGCGCCGGCCCGGAGCTCACCTGGCGGACTCCGCGCACTCCGGCCCGGGCCGCGCTCGAGCTGAGCGGGCTGGACACGGCCGCGGTGGCGGAACTGACCAAGCAGTTGGATGCCGATCTGGCCGGGCTGCCCGAGCTGCCGGCCGACACCTACTTCGGCGGCAAGGCGCTGCAGCGCACGGCCATGCTGCTGATGGTCGCCGACCAACTGGGGCTGGACGACCGGGCCGGGCGGCTGGCGTCCGTCCTGGACGAGGCGCTGACCCGCTGGACCGAATCCCAGGGCTGTGCCGAGCGGGAGGCGTTCTGCTTCGTCTACGACCCGGCGGGCAAGGGCGTGGTGGGGCTGACGCCGTCCTTCGGCAGCGAGGAGTACAACGACCACCATTTCCACTACGGCTACTTCCTGTACGCGGCGGCGGTGATGGCGCAGCACGATCCGTCCGTGGTCGAGCGGTATGCACCGGTCGTCGACCTGCTCGCCGCGGACATCGGTAGCGCTGGGGGGAGCCACTTCCCCGACCGGCGGGCCTTCGACGTCTACGCATCGCATTCGTGGGCGTCGGGAACCTCACCGTTCGCCGACGGCAACAACCAGGAGTCGGTCTCCGAGGCGGTGAACGCCTACGCCGGCCTGGAACTGTGGGCGCAGGCGATCGGCGACCAGGCATTGGAGGCGCACGCCGCCTGGATGCTCTCGCTGGAGGCGCACTCCGGCGCCGCCTACTGGCTGGAGCCCGACCTGAGCCAGTTCCCCGGCTACGGCCACGGGATCACGGTGCTGAACTGGGGCGGCAAGCGGGACTACGCCACCTGGTTCTCCCCGGAGCCGGCGGCCAAGCTCGGCATCCTGCTGCTGCCGATGAGCCCGACCTCGACCTACCTGGCCGGTGATCCGGAACGGATCCGGGCCAATGTGGCCGAGGGGGTCGGCGGCCGCTTCGACCGCGCCGAGGCCCGCACCCGCGCGCTGTCCACCGGCGTCCTGACCAAGCAGGACGACA
>Ga0102832_1002425_pt1 | contig 11407 bp, 11 predicted proteins | sample EBPBio282013_DNA_FD_88942 | JGI IMG/M metagenome (GOLD analysis project Ga0102832, IMG submission 88942) | Wastewater treatment Type I Accumulibacter community from EBPR Bioreactor in Madison, WI, USA - Reactor 2_5/28/2013_ DNA (Illumina Assembly) | ecosystem: Engineered > Bioreactor > EBPR >...
CGGGTCGTGACCGCGCCCGAGCCCGATGCCGACGTCGTCGTCGTGGGTGCCGGGCTCGCCGGCCTGGCGGCCGCCCGCCGGCTCAGGGAGGCGGGACGCAGCGTCGTCGTGCTCGAGGCGTCCGACGGCGTCGGCGGCCGGATGCGCAGCGACGTCGTCGACGGCGTCACCGTCGACCGCGGGTTCCAGCTGCTCAACCCCGCCTACCCCGAGGCGCACCGCGTGCTCGACCTCGCCGCGCTCGACCTGCGCGGGTTCGCGGCGGGGGTCCTCCTCGCCGGTGCGGACGGCTCGCGCACCACGGTGGCCGACCCGCTGCGCGCGCCGTCGGCGCTGTGGTCGACGGCGACCGGCACGCCGGGCTCGCTGCTGCAGCAGGCGCGGTTCGTCGCCTACGCCGCCGCGGTCGGCGTCGGGCCGGTCGACCGGATCACGCGCGGGCCGGACTCGACCGTCGGCGAGCGCCTCGCGCCCTTCGGCGCCGTGACCGACCGCGTGCTCGCACCCTTCCTCACCGGCGTCCTGTTCGACGGATCGATGACGACGTCGCGGCGCTTCGTCGAGCTCGTCCTGCGGACCTTCGTGCGCGGCACCCCGGCCGTGCCCCTGCACGGCATGGGCCTTATCCCCGAGCAGCTCGCGGCCGGGGCCGACGTGCGGCTGAACTCCCCGGTCGTGTCGGTGACGCCGACGTCCGCCACCGTCGGCGACGGGTCCGCGCTGCACGCGCGGGCGGTGGTCGTCGCCGCCGAGGGGCCGGCCGCGGCCCGGCTGCTGCCCGGTCTCGACGTGCCGGAGATGCGCAGCGGCACGACGTTCTGGCACCTCGCCGACGCGCCCGCGTCGGAGATCACCGGCGGACGGCCGATCCTCGTCGTCGACCCGGACCGCCGTGGCCCCGTGGTCAACTCGGTCTGCGTGAGCAGTGCAGCCCCCGCCTACTCCCCCGGCGGCCGGGCGCTCGTCGCGTCGACCACGCTCGGCCTCGATGCCGACGAGTCCGACGTCCGCCGGCACCTCGCGCTGCTGCACGGGCTCGACGTCGCGCGCTGGGACACCGTCGCGGTGCACCGCCTGCCGGTCTGCGTCCCGGCCATGCCGGTGGGTGCACCGCTCCGCCGCACACCGGCCCACGACGGGGTCTTCGTCGCCGGCGACCACCGCGACACCGCATCGATCCAGGGCGCGCTGGTCAGCGGGCGCCGGATCGCCGACGCCGTCCTGAGCGCCCTCGCGTAGGTTTCACCGCGTGACGACGCGACGCATCCTCGCCACCAGCGGCGGCTTCCTGCTCACCGAGTCCGGGCACCTCAACATCCGGCGCCCCGGCAACCTGTTCCTCGAGCTGCTGCGGCTCACCGGCAAGGAGCGTCCGCGCGTGCTGTTCGTGCACACGGCGTCCGGCGACGACGAGGGCTACCTCGCCATGAGCTACCAGGCCTGCCGCGACCTGTCGGCCGATCCGGACCACCTCGTCGTGTTCCCGTACCCGAACCAGTCGCCGGAGGAGGCGTTCGGCCGCGCCGACGCCGTGTGGGTCGGCGGCGGGTCGGTCGCCAACCTGCTCGCGCTCTGGCGGGTGCACGGCGTCGACGACGCGGCCCGCGACGCGTGGGAGCGGGGCGTGGTGCTCGGCGGTGTGAGCGCCGGATCGATCTGCTGGCACGCCGGCGGCACCACCGACTCGTTCGGGCTGCAACTGCGCCCGATCACCAACGGCCTCGGCCTGCTCCCCTACGGCAACGGCGTGCACTACGACAGCGAGGCGCAGCGCCGGCCGCTCGTGCACAGCCTCGTCGGCGACGGCACCCTGCCGCTGACCTACTGCACCGACGACCGGGTCGGGATCCTCTACGAGGGCACCGAGCCCGTGAGCGTGCACACCGACTTCGACGTCGACCCGGCGACCGGGCCAGCCGCCTACCGCGTGGAGAAGGTGGGCGACGACGTCGTCGAGACGCGTCTCGCGCCGGCCGCCGTCGCCCCCTGACGCCGCGATCCGTGATGGGATCGCCGCCATGAGGACGACGTCGATCCCCCTGCTCACCGACAAGCCCGTGCCCGTGATCGGCACCGGCGCGATGCCGTTGTCGAACCCGGGGCGCGACGGCCGGCTGATGGACCGCGACGATGCGGTCGCGCTGCTGCACCACGCCTTCGACCTCGGACTCACGCTGGTCGACACCGCCGACATCTACGCCCCGGACGGCGACCACGTCGGCCACAACGAGAGCATCGTCGGCGAGGCCGTGCGCACGTGGCCGGGCGGCCGCGATGCGATCGTCGTCGTGACCAAGGTCGGCATCGTGCGCACGGCGAGCCCGGACGGCGACACCTGGGGCCGCGACGGGTCGCGCGAGTACCTGCTGCGGGCGGCCGAGCACAGCGTCGAGATGCTCGGGTTCGTCCCGGACGTGATCCTCAACCACCGCGCTGCCCGCAGCACCACGCCGTACGCCGAGACCGTGCGCGCGATGCTGGCCGTGCAGGACGCCGGCCTCGCGACGCGCATCGGCATCGGCAACGTCGACCTCGCCGAGGCCGAGCTCGCCTGGGAGATCGCCGAGGGGCAGCTCGCCGGCGTCGAGAACGAGCGCAGCCCGCGCTTCCGCGGCGACTCCGACCTGTTCGCCTGGTGCCTCGAGAAGGGTGTCGCGTTCTTCCCGTGGTCGCCGTTCGGCGGCGGCCGCGAGGCCGCGGAGCTCCCCGTCCGCTACCCGGAGTTCGCGGCGGTGGCGGCCGAGGTCTCGGCGTCGTCGGGCAGCCCCACCACCGCTCACGAGGTGACGCTCGCATGGCTGGCCGCGCAGGGGCCCTCGGTCGTGCCGATCCCCGGCTTCACCCGGCGCGAGACCGTCGAGTCCGCAGCCCGCGCGGCGCACGTGGAGCTCACGGCAGGGCAGATCGCCCGCCTCGATGCGACGCCGGCCGACTACACCAGCACGGTTCCGGACGAGGGCCGCTGACCCCCGGCGCGCTACGCCCGCAGCGGACTCGGGTGGGGCCGCCCCCCGCACGGCCGTAGGCTTGCCTGCGTGACTGCTGCTCCGGAGATCGCCGGCCCGCACAGCGACGCCGCCGCGGAGCGCCTGCTCGGCGAGGCGTCCGACACACCGTCCGGCCTGCGGCTGCGGCGCCTGGGCTTCGGCGCGGCGGCGGTGCCCTACCTCGCCGCGTGGGACGAGCAGCGCGCGACGCACGCCGCGGTCGTCGACGGCAGCGAGCCGTCGTCCGTGCTCCTGCTCGAGCACCCGCCGACGTACACCGCCGGCCGCCGCACGCGCCCGGCCGACCGACCCTTCGACGGCACCCCCGTCATCGACGTCGACCGCGGCGGCCAGATCACCTGGCACGGCCCGGGCCAGCTCGTCGGCTACCCGATCGTGACGCTGCCCGAGCCGGTCGACGTCGTCGCGCACGTGCGCCGCCTCGAGGGCCTGCTCATCGACGTCTGCCGCGAGCTCGGCGTCGAGTCCTACCGCGTCGAGGGCCGCAGCGGGGTGTGGGTCGCGGCCGACGACCCGCTGCTCGGCACGCGGCCCGAGCGCAAGATCGCTGCGATCGGCGTCCGGGTGAGCCGCGGCGTCACCATGCACGGCTTCGCGATCAACTGCGACTGCGACCTGTCGTGGTTCGACAACATCGTCCCCTGCGGGATCGAGGACGCCGGGGTCACCAGCCTCACGGCCGAGCTCGGCCGCACCGTCGCCGTGCTCGACGTGCTCCCCCTGGTGGAGCAGCGTCTGGCCGGCGGCCTCCACGAAGGGTGGGAGAAGTGACCGCGGAGCCCACGGACCCGGTCGTCACGACGGCGTCCGACGGCCGACGCATGCTGCGCATCGAGGCGCGCAACGCCGAGGTGCCGATCGAGCGCAAGCCGTCGTGGATCAAGACGACCCTCAAGACCGGGCCGGAGTTCACCCGCATCACGAACCTGGTCAAGGGCGAGGGCCTGCACACCGTGTGCCAGGAGGCCGGCTGCCCCAACATCTACGAGTGCTGGGAGGATGCCGAGGCGACCTTCCTCATCGGCGGCTCGCAGTGCTCGCGCCGGTGCGACTTCTGCCAGATCGACACCGGGCGCCCCGACCCGCTCGACCGCGACGAGCCCCGACGCGTCGCGGAGTCCGTGGCGACCATGGGCCTCAAGTACGCGACCGTCACCGGCGTCGCGCGCGACGACCTTCCCGACGAGGGCGCCTGGCTCTACGCCGAGACGGTGCGCCAGATCCACGAGCTCAACCCCGGCACCGGCGTCGAGGTGCTCATCCCCGACTTCTCGGCCAAGCCCGAGCTGCTGGCCCAGGTGTTCGACGCACGCCCCGAGGTGCTCGCGCACAACCTCGAGACGGTGCCGCGGATCTTCAAGCGGATCCGCCCGGCGTTCCGGTACGAGCGCTCTCTCGATGTCATCACCCAGGCCCGCGCGGCCGGGCTGGTCACCAAGTCCAACCTGATCCTGGGCATGGGCGAGGAGATCCCCGAGGTCGTGCAGGCCCTGCACGACCTCTACGACGCCGGCTGCGAGCTCATCACGATCACGCAGTACCTGCGCCCCTCGCCACGGCACCACCCTGTCGGCCGGTGGGTCAAGCCCGAGGAGTTCGTCGAGCTCGCCGCGACCGCGACGCAGATCGGCTTCGCCGGCGTCATGTCCGGCCCGCTGGTGCGCTCGTCCTACCGGGCCGGACGGCTGCACGCCCAGGCGCTCGAGGCGCGTGCCTCGGGAGGCCAGGCCACCATCGTGACCGGAGGCGCGCGCGCCTGAGCGGCGTCAGCGCCCGACGATCTCGACGAGCGGGGTTCCTCGTTGCGGCTGCGGGCACGCTATCCCGGCACCCCCGGCCGGGCGGTTCGGCGGCGGGCGCCCGGGCGGCCTACCCTGGACCCCTGAGCCGGCCCGTGCCGGCGCCCCCAGACCGGACGAGACCGGAGCATCACGACGTGAGCAGCAACGCGCCCGCCCCCCGCCGCGGAGGCCGTATCGCGCAGATCCGCGATACCTACCGGATGACGGCGAAGTCCGACCCCAAGCTCGGACTGGTGGTCTTCGGGTCGTTCGCCATCGTGCTCGCGCTGATGATCGCGCTGGGCTTCCTGCTCGGCCCGCTGTGGTTCTGGATCGTGCTGGGCATCCCGACCGCGGGTCTGGTCGCGACGTTCCTGTTCGCCCGCCGCGCCGAGAAGGCCGCCTACGACCAGATCGAGGGCCAGGCCGGCGCTGCGGCGTCCGCGCTGTCCACGCTGCGCTCCGGGTGGTTCGTCACCCCTGCCGTCGCCGTCACGAAGAACCAGGACGTCGTCCACCGGGTCATCGGCCGGCCCGGCGTCGTGCTCGTGTCCGAGGCCCCGCCGTCGCGCGCGGCGAACCTGCTCGCCAACGAGAAGCGCCGCCACGCCCGGTTCGTCGGCGAGACGCCGATCTTCGAGATCCAGGCCGGCAACGAGGAGGGCCAGGTCCCGCTGCGCAAGCTGCAGCGCGAGGTGATGCGCCTGCCGCGCAACCTCAAGCCGGCCCAGGTCACGCAGCTGCGCAAGCGCCTCGACGCCCTCACCACGACGCCGCTGCCGATCCCCAAGGGCCCGCTGCCCAAGGGCATGAAGATGCCGCGCGGCTGACCGCCGCCCCGAGGCCCGCCCCATGACCGCCCTGCCGCGCATCGGTGCCCCCGCCACGCGGGCGCTGGCGGCGGTCGGCATCACCGAGCTCGAGCAGGTTGCCGGACGTCCGGCATCCGAGCTGCTCGCGCTGCACGGCTTCGGCCCCCGCGCCGTCCGCCTCCTCGACGAGGCCCTGGCCGACGCGGGCCTCGCACCCCTCGCCTGATCCGGGACGCGTGCTACACCCGTTACGGCACAAGAACCGGCCGGTTCTTGTGCCGTGGGGGGTGTGACGTGCGGAGCTAGCGGCGGACGAGGACCAGCTGGAGGCTGCGGTCGTGGAGGCCGCGCAGGTCGCGGTCCCAGATGAGCGGCGGGAACAGCAGGCAGACCTGCAGGCTGCGCAGGAACGCGCGCACGAAGCCGGGCGGGGTGCCGTCCATCCGCAGGACGCCGATGCCGAAGATCCGCTGGCCGAACGACGAGCCCGTCATCCACGTGAGCAGCGTGAGCTCGACGAGGAAGAACCCGAGGGTCACCAGGCTCGACTCCGGCGAGCCGTACGGGACGCCGGGGACGAGCAGCCTGACGAGCAGCACGCAGGCGATCCAGTCGACCACCAGCGCACCGAGACGACGCCCCCAGCGCGCGATCGAGCCGGGCCCCTCCTCGGGCAGACCGAGCCGCTGACCGGGCCAGTCCTGGGTCGGCGGCAGCACCGACGACGGCCCCGACAGCCACGCGCCGATGTCGCGGCGGGTGATCCTCGGCTCGGGACGCTCGTCGCCCGGCGCCGGGGCCTGGGCGGACGCCGACGACGCGGCCTTGCCGCCGCCCGTCGACGCCGGAGCGCCGCCCGCGGCGGGCTTGCGCGCGGACTTCTTCTTCGACGACGACGCCACGCAGCCAGGCTAAGCGGAGCACCGGGCCCGCGCCGCACGGGGCCGAGGCCTCGAAGGCGTCCCCCGCGCGCAGGACGATGCCGGCCCCTCTGGACAGGGTCGCGGGGGCGTCTGGCAGGCTCAGCCGCGGTAGGGCGGACGGCCGGCCTGACGGCGGTCCCCCGGGGCCCGACGACGTGTCCCGAGGACGGCCTCGCGGAGGCATGTCCCGGACGCCTGCGCCTGTCACGCAAGGAAACCTGCCCGAAACAATCGGGACACCGACGGGAAACTGCTGCCCCGTAGGTTCCCGGCAGACGTCGCGGCGAGCCCGCCACGACGACCAGGCCCCCAGAGTCCGACGGCGCCGCCGGGGCTCCCGCGAGGAGGATGGATGTTCAAGAACGCGGAGGAAGTGCTCCGGTTCATCCGTGACGAGAACGTGCAGTTCGTCGACGTTCGCTTCTGCGACCTGCCCGGTGTCATGCAGCACTTCAACCTGCCGGCGTCGTCCGTGGACGAGAGCCTGTTCGAGGTCGGCCAGATGTTCGACGGCTCCTCGATCCGCGGCTTCCAGGCGATCCACGAGTCCGACATGAAGCTCATCCCGGACGTCAAGACCGCCTACATCGACCCGTTCCGCAAGGAGAAGACGCTCGTCGTCAACTTCTCCATCCGCGACCCGTTCACCGACGAGCCCTACAGCCGCGACCCGCGCCAGATCGCGGCGAAGGCCGAGGCCTACCTCGCCTCGACCGGCATCGCCGACACCGCGTTCTTCGCCCCCGAGGCCGAGTTCTACATCTTCGACTCGGTGCGCTTCCAGACCTCGCAGAACGCCGGCTTCTACTACATCGACTCCGTCGAGGGCGCGTGGAACACCGGCCGCGAGGAGGCCGACGGCAACCGCGGCTACAAGACCCGCTACAAGGGCGGCTACTTCCCCGTCCCGCCGAACGACCAGTTCGCGGACCTCCGCGACCAGATGGTCCTCACCCTCGAGCAGGTGGGCCTCCCGGTCGAGCGCGCGCACCACGAGGTGGGCACCGCCGGCCAGCAGGAGATCAACTACCGCTTCGACACGCTGCTCAAGGCCGCCGACGACGTCATGAAGTTCAAGTACGTCATCAAGAACGTGGCCTGGGACGCCGGCAAGACCGTCACCTTCATGCCCAAGCCCCTCTTCGGCGACAACGGCTCGGGCATGCACGTGCACCAGTCGCTGTGGAAGGACGGCTCGCCGCTGTTCTACGACGAGCTCGGCTACGGCGGCCTGTCCGACATGGCCCGCTGGTACATCGGCGGCCTCCTGCGCCACGCGCCGTCGCTGCTCGCCTTCACCAACCCGACGGTGAACAGCTACCACCGCCTGGTGCCGGGCTACGAGGCCCCGGTCAACCTGGTCTACTCGCAGCGCAACCGCTCGGCGTGCATCCGCATCCCGATCACCGGCTCGAACCCGAAGGCCAAGCGCATCGAGTTCCGCTGCCCCGACCCGTCGAGCAACCCGTACCTCGCGTTCTCGGCGATGCTCATGGCCGGCATCGACGGCATCAAGAACAAGATCGAGCCGCCGCAGCCGGTCGACAAGGACCTCTACGAGCTCCCGCCGGACGAGGCGCGCGAGATCCCGCAGGTCCCGTCGTCGCTGCCCGCGGTGCTCGACTCTCTCGAGGCCGACCACGACTTCCTCCTCGAGGGCGGCGTGTTCACGCCGGACCTCATCGAGACGTGGATCGACTTCAAGCGCGCCAACGAGGTGGACCCCATCCGCCTGCGCCCGCACCCGCACGAGTTCGAGCTCTACTACGACATCTGAGCCGTACCCACCCGGACACTCGGAAGCCCCGCCTCTGCTGCAGAGGCGGGGCTTCCGCCGTCCTAGGCGTAGCGCAGCAGGAGGTAGGGCGCGCAGAGCGCGACCGACATGACCGCGGTGGGGATGCCGTAGCGCAGCCAGGAGACGAAGGAGATGTGCAGGCCGCTCTTGGCCGCGATCCCGACGATCACGACGTTCGCGCTGGCGCCGACCAGCGTGGCGTTCCCGCCGAGGTCGGCGCCGAGCGCGAGTGCCCACCACAGCGCCCCGTCCTGCCCGAGCGCCGGATGGGCCGTGACGAGCGAGTCGACCACCGGCGACATAGCGGCGACGTACGGGATGTTGTCGACGATGGCCGACACCACGGCCGACACCCCGAGCATCACCATGAGCGTGGGCCCGACCTCCCCGCCCGTCAACGAGCCGACGCCGGAGGCGAGCGCCTCGAGAGCGCCGACGTGCACGAGGGCGCCGACGAGGACGAACAGGCCCATGAAGAACAGCAGCGTCCCCCACTCGACGTCGGCGACGAGCTCCTGCGGCCGCAACGGGGAGATCACGATGAGGACGCCCGCCCCCACCAGGGCCACGACGGCCGGGCTGACCCCGGTCTGGCGCTGGAGCACGAACCCCACCAGCACGGCGGCCAGCACGACGAGGCTGCGCCGCAGCAGTCGGCGGTCGGTGATCGCCTCGCGCTCGTCGATGGCCATCAACGCGGCGACCCGCTCGGGCCGGTGCACCAACGCGCCGCGGAAAAGCAGGCGCGCGAGCAGCAGGAACGCGGCGAGCACCACCACGACGATCGGTGCGAGGTGGATGAGGAAATCGTTGAAGGTCAGGCCGGCGCGCGAGGCGATGATGATGTTCGGCGGATCGCCGACGAGCGTGGCGGTGCCGCCGATGTTCGACGCGAACGCCTCGGCCAGCAGGAACGGCACGGGCGGCAGGCCGAGCCGGTCGCACACCAGCAGCGTCACCGGCGCCACGAGCAGCACCGTCGTCACGTTGTCGAGCAGCGCGGACGCCAGCGCCGTGACGACAACCAGGAGCACGAGGACGCCGTACGGCCTGCCTCGAGCCGTCTTCGCGGCCCGGATCGCCAGGAACTCGAACACCCCGGTGCGACGGATGACGCCGACGATGAGCATCATCCCGAGCAGCAGGAAGATGACGTCCCAGTCGATCCCTGTCTCGCGCGAGTAGAACGCCTCGTCCGAGCCCACGATGCCCACACCGAGGACCAGCGCGGCTCCGCCGAGCGCAGCGACCGCCCGGTGGACGCGCTCGGTGGCGATGAGGATGTAGACGCCGACGAACAGTGCGACGGCGATCCACGCGATGCCGCTCACGCCAGCAGCGCCTCGGCGAGCCGGTTCACCGAGACCACGCCCACCAGCTCGTCCCTGTCGATGACCGCGACGAGCGGGACGTGGGCCGACGACAGCACTGCCGCGATCTCGACCGCCGTCGCGTCCGGGTCGACGGTCGCCGCGGCTCCGCCCTCGGGCAGAGCCGCGAGCAGGTCCCGCACGGTGAGCCCCCGTGCCCTGGCCACGAGCTCGTCGGCGGACGACTCGTCCCACACCCTCCCGAGCGACGGGTCGGCGAGGACATAGGGCGGCAGGACGACGCGCAGCACCTGCGACGCCGGCACGACCGTGAAGGCACGGTCGTCGCGCACCACGACGCCGGGCAGCCGGGACTCGATCATGGCGCGCAGCGCCTCGGGCACGGGGGTCGACGGCGCCACAGTCGGCGCTGGCACCATGAGGTCGCGGGCTCGCACGGCGTCAGTGTGGCGCGGCGGCCGGGTTCGGCGCAGCGCCGTGGTCGTCCTGGCGCGTCGCGAGCTGGCTGCGGTAGATGGTGCGCTCGCCGACCACGACGGCCGCAACGGCGAGGGCCAGCATGGCGGGGGGCAGCACTGCGAGGTTGCCGGTCATCTCGGCGACCATGAGGGTCATCGCGATCGGCGCGTGCGAGATGGCGCCGAACACTGCGACCATGCCCACCAGCGCGTAGATCGCGGGCGACGGGCCCACCGAGCCGCCGAGGGCCGGCGCGGTGTCGTGGAGGAGCCTCCAGAGGGCGGCACCGAGCCCGGCGCCGATGACCAGGGTCATCGTCGCGGCGAGCTGCATGGCGGTGGCGATGTCGAAGTTCATGCGATCGGGATCTTGGCAACGGGACGGGAGGCTCGGCAGCAGGCGACAGTGCGCCGGCTACGGCGTGGCCGGCCCCTCGAAGCCGTCGCGGAAGACGAGATCGGCCGTGGCGACGAAGCGCGCGACGAGCGTGCGGTCGGCGCTCGCGCTGAACACCCAGGTCGGCTCGAGCGACTGCACCACGCCGCCCTCGCGCCAGTCGAGGAACCGCTGGCCTTCGCCCGGGGTTGCGCTGACGGCGACCTCGTCGCCACGCACGTAGTCGCCGCTGCCGCTGACCGTGCCGGCGTCGACCGGGTCCGCGACCGCGGCGACCTGCACGATCGGCGCGTCGGCGAAGTAGCAGGCCGCGCTGGCCGCGGCCGGCGCGGCGCCGCCACAGGCGAGCTGCACGGCGCTGCGCGCCGCATCATCCTGGATGCCGAACGTCGCGCCACCCGCGGCCGCCGCATCCATGGCGCCGTACTGCACGGCGATCTCGCCGGACGCGTGGTAGAGCACGACCTGCATGTCGACGAGGGCACTGCTGCCGCGCCGCCGCCAGTGCTGCCATTGCACGATCGTGCAGGCCTCGGCACCGAGCGCAGCGCTGCGCGGGCAGGGTGCGAAGTGCGCCCAGCGCAGGTCGCCGTCGTCGCCGCGTTCGAGGTCGGCGAGCAAGGCATGGATGCGGGCGAAGCGCGCGGAGCGGTCCTCGCCGTAGAAGCGGAACGGCAGCGGCAGCGCGACTGCGGCGGCACCGTCGTCGTCGGCATCGGCGTCGCCGGCGGCGACGAGGTCGAGCGGGGTGCCGGCGGAGAGGTCGATCCACTGCAGCGGACAGGCCGCATGCGGCGAGCTGCGCTGGCGATAGCCCCAGGCGTCGAAGCTCGACGGCGCACTGCGCTGCGCGGGCGCGGGCGCGGCGGACAGCAGTCCGACGACGACGGCCACGGTCA
>Ga0102832_1002426_pt1 | contig 11406 bp, 9 predicted proteins | sample EBPBio282013_DNA_FD_88942 | JGI IMG/M metagenome (GOLD analysis project Ga0102832, IMG submission 88942) | Wastewater treatment Type I Accumulibacter community from EBPR Bioreactor in Madison, WI, USA - Reactor 2_5/28/2013_ DNA (Illumina Assembly) | ecosystem: Engineered > Bioreactor > EBPR >...
AAGTAGTCGGCGCACGCCAGCAGCGAGTCGACCATCGCCTGCCGCTGCAACTCGCCGTTGCTGGAGGTCTTGCGTTCGAGACTTTCGGTGGTCACGACGTCGAACATCTTCGAGAGGCGCCCAGCCGCCGGCGTTCCACACGAAGCCGTGGTTGCGCAGGTGATCGTCGGTGCTGTTGACCGCGACCAGGAACGCCATTCGACGCCACAGTTGGCGAAGGTCATCGGCCGACGCCGCACCGTGGTCACGGATGACACCTGCAATGTCGGCGTAGTCCGCGGCGCCCCAGGAATCATGGCTGAGCAGAGACGCGTCCGACAGGTAGGGAACCCGGCAAACGCCTTCGCGGTCGAACTGGCGAGATAGAAGCACCGAGCCCTTGCCCAGTTCGCCAGGCGCGCGTCGGGTGTGTCGAACCTGGCTGCGGTGGCAATGTCGAAGACGACTTTCTCCCAGCGGCCGGTGGGAAGCGTTGCGACGGGGGCCAACTTGACGTGCGCTCGATTGTAAGGTCTTCTACTATTTGTGACGCGTGTGGCTGCGGCGAAGCCCAGAAGCCTGACTCGGGGCGCACTGCGCCCACAGGATGCGCGTCTGTCAAACCTGCGGCTGCTGACCACCTCCCTGTACGACAATCCTGGGCTTTCGCGTGCCGACCTGGCCCGCTTGACGGGGCTGTCGCGGGTCGCGATCTCGGATCTCATCGCAGAACTGCTCGAGTCGGGATTGATCGTCGAGACCGGCGCGGCCGATCAGGGCAAACCCGGAAAGCGCGCCACCAAGCTTCAAGTCGCCTATGACTGGCGGGATATCGTCGCGATCGACGTTTCCGGTCCGCGTTCGGTCACCGGCGCCATCTTCAGCCTCGACGGAGAGATCTGCCAACGGATCGAACGACCTCTCGCAGGTAAACGCGGCCCGGCGGCGCTCCAGGTGGTGATCGACACCGTCCGGGCGCTGGTAGAGCTGGCCCTCCGGCCCGTGCTCGGTATCGGCATCGGCGCCCCCGGCCTGGTCGGCCCGACACCTGGCGTGATCACCTCGACGAACCTGGATTGGCATCAGGTCGAGGTCGGCGCGGTCGTCTCCGAAGTGGTCGGGCTGCCGGTCGAGGTCCAGAACGACGCCAACCTGGCCGCCCTGGCCGAACGCCGCTTCGGGGGCGCGCCGGACGACTTCATCCGGATGCAGATCTCGCGTGGCGTCGGCGCCGGGCTGATGATCGGCGGACAGCTCGTCAACGGGCGGAACGGCAGCGCGGGTGAGATCGGCCACGTCGTCGTCGACAGATCCGGGGGGCAGTGCTCGTGTGGCAAGGTGGGCTGCCTGGAGACCTGGATCTCGCTGCCCGCACTGACCGCCCGGTTGGCCGACGCCGACGACCCCGAACTCGTCCTGGCGCAGGCGGGGGAGAAACTGGGCCAGGCGCTTTCCTTCGTGGTGGCGATGACCGACATCCCCCACATTGTTCTGGGCGGGTCGCCCGAGTTCCTGGCCGGCTCGTTCGAAGCGGCGGCCGAGCGACGGCTAAATGCCGCTATCCGGATCGAGAGCAAAGCCCCAGCAAGCCTCTCCCTGTCGAACCTTGGGCCCGAAGCGGTCCTGCTCGGAGCTGCCGTCCAGGTCATGAACAGAAACCTTGGGATCCGCTGAGCATCCCGGCGTCGACAAGCCACCACAGCCGGCCGGCACCTCCCCGACATCGTGGGACCACGATCCCTCGCATCATGTTAGGACTGGTAACAATCACGTAACGATACACACGCGGCCTTGACCCGAACTATAATAGTTAGATCTACTCACAATCAGGACGGGGGGGCTTCCCTCCCTGACCGGCCAGCGTTGGCCAGACCGAGAGGAGAGCACGATGAAGCGACTCAGGGTCGGTGTGGTCGGACTCGGTTTCATCGGGGCGCTTCACGCCCGCGCATTCGCCGAATGCCCCAATGCCGAACTCGTCGCCGTCACCGATCTCGACGCAACCCGCTCCTCAGAGATTTCTTCCCGCCACGCGTGCCACGACTATCCCGATCTCGAGACGATGCTCCAGAAGGAGACGCTCGACGCGGTTGCCATCTGCTCGCCCGACCCTACTCACAGGGACGTCGCGGTGCAGGCCGCCCAGCACGGGCTGGACATCCTGCTGGAGAAACCGATCGCCACCACAGCTGCGGACGCGCTCGCCATCACGCAGGCTGTCGACGCGGCCGGCACCCGCATGATGGTCGCGCACCTGCTGCACTTCGACCCGCGTTACGCGATCCTCAAGCAATCTGCGCGCCGGGGCGAACTCGGCGAGATCGTCCACCTCCACTTCCGCCGGACGAACCCTAGGACGAACGGGCGACGCCTGGGTGGCACCTCAATCTTCTGGTACATCGGCATCCACGACTTCGAGATGATGCTGACCTGCGCCCGGGCAACGCCGGTCAGAGCGTACGCCCAGGCGGTTTCGAAGATCAACGCGGATATCGGCTGCGAGGATTCGGTCTTCGCCACGATCACCTTCGACAACGGCGCGATCGGGATGATCGAGTTGAGTTGGGCGCTGCCGGAGAACACCGCGCTGGGCATCAACACCTACGCCGAAGTGGTGGGGACAAAGGCGGTCGGCTATGTCACCGTCTTCGATCAAGGCATCTCTTTCTACAGCGATCACGCGGTTCGCTTTCCCGATGCGTTGCACTGGCCCGAGTACAACGGCCAGATCCAAGGCGATCTCCGCCATGAGATCCAGCACTTCGTCGATGCGACCCTCAACGGTCGACCCTACGTGGTGGAGACCGACACCGCGATTCAGTCCGTCAAAGTCGTCGAAGCTTGCCAGGAGTCGATCCGGAGCGGGCTCCCGGTCGACATTACGTGACAGTTTCTCTACACAACAAGGTACCAGGAAGGCAGCCATGAAGGTTCTATACGCAGGGGACGCGGCCACGAAGATCGGGCCGGTGTTCGTTGCATCGCCGTTCAACCTCGAGGTGAAGGGCGTGTCCCATCACATCTGGGGACAACCTCTTATCGACGCGCTGCAGGGCGCCGGCATCGAGGTCCGGCACCTCACCAACGACCAGGCGATCAGCGAGTTCCCGCGGACCGTCGAAGGTTTGCGCGAGTACGACGTAGTGATCCTCAGCGACTGCGAGTCGGAGGTACTCTCGCTCTTCCCGTTCTGGGTGCCGGGAACCCCCGTCCCACGGACCAACCGGATGCGTGCGATTCGCGATTACGTGAGGGCCGGTGGCGGACTGCTCATGATCGGCGGCTGGTCGTCCTTCTCGGGCCGGTTCGGCACCGCCGCCTACTACGACACTCCGGTTGAGGAAGCGCTGCCGGTCACCTGCCTCAAGGGCGCCGACGACCGGGTGGAGACCCCCGAGGGGGTCAACGTCAAGGTGCTCGAGGCCGACCATCCGATCATGGCGGGGATCCCGTGGTCGGAATGCCCGCCCTTCGAAGGCTTCAACAAGGTGTTGCCGAAGGAGGGCTCCCAGATCGTGGCCACGATCGGCGACGACGAGATCGAGCACCCGCTGCTGGTCACGGGGAGCTACGGCGAGGGTCGCTCGGCGGCATTCACCTCTGACTGCTCACCGCACTGGGCGGAGTTCTTCCAGCCCTGGGAGTACTACGGCCAGTTCTGGATCCAGGCCGTGAAGTGGCTGGCGAAGGAGAGCGGCAACTGATCTTGGCGGTGATCCGCCAGGCAGGGTCGAGGGAGGAACAGCAACGATGATCGCAACGACTCCAGTCGCCGGGCGCCGCTCCCGGATCGACGTGCAGTCGCTGGTGCCGGTGGCGACTCTCGTCGTGATGGTCGTCGTGCTGAGCGCCCTGAACCCCGCCTTCCTTTCGGTCGGCACGGCCCTGAACCTCATGGCGCAGGTGTCAGTGGTGGGCATCGTGGCACTCGGGGCGACCATGGTGCTCATCACCGCCGGCATCGACTTCACGACCGGCTACGGCCTGGCCGCGATCGGGATGGCGGTGGGATCGGTTTTCCTGCAGACCAACGGAAATGTCGTGGCTATGATCGCCACGGGGATAATTGGCGGCGCCATCCTGGGGATGGCCAACGGCGTGCTCATCGCAAAACTCCAGATACTTCCGTTCATCGCGACTTTGGCCATGATGCTGGTGGCCCAGGGGCTGTCCACCTTCATCGAAGACGGCAGAATGATCATGCTCAGCGGTTCTCCGCTTTTATGGATAGGCCAGGGGCGGATCGCCGGCTCGATACCGGCTTCGTTCGCGATCTACGTCGTGCTCTGCCTGCTCGCGGCGGCGATCTTGAATCTCACCCGGTTCGGCACGTCGGTGTACGCGGTCGGCGGCAACGAACCGGCCGCGCGCTACTCAGGCATCCATGTCGATCGGATCAAGCTCTACTGCTACACGCTGGCCGGTGTGTTCACCGGCGTGGCGGCCCTGATCACCATCGCCAAGATCGGGATGGCGACACCTGGGATCTCCGGATCCACCCTGCTCGACGCGATCGCCGCTTCCGTCATCGGGGGAGCCAGTCTCAGCGGCGGCCGCGGAAAGGTCTCCGGCACCTTCGTCGGCGTCATCATCATCGTCCTCATCGGCACGGCGCTCACCTATCTCAATATCCCACCGGAAATGCAAGATGTTTTCAAAGGGATCGTGATATTGATCGCGGTGTGCTTCGATCAACTAGTCAGGAGGTACGCGCGCAGATACAGTTCCCACCCCGTGGAATAAGCCGAGTGATTACGAACCCTCCCCAAGCACCATTTCCAACATTCCAGACAAGATTTGGAGAAACCCAAAATGAAGAGATCACCACTATTGGCAGTGCCGGCGACTCTGATGGCACTCCTGCTCGCCGCATGTTCCGGACCGGCCGCCACCCCCGCCGCGACCCCGACCGACGGCGCCACACCGACATCGAGTGCCGCGCCCAGCGGCACTTTCCCGATCGAGGACACCGGGCAGACACTGACGTTCGGCCTGGTCATGATCGATCTGACCAACCAGTTCTTCGTCGACATGATGGAAGGCGGCGAGCTAGCCGCCGATGACTACAACGTGAACCTGGTGTGGAAGAGCGCTGACGGCAGCGTCGACAACCAGATCTCACTGATGGAGAACTTCATCCAGCAGAAGGTCGACGTCATTCTGGTCAACCCGATCGAGTCCGCGGCGCTGCAGGGCACGATCGAGAAGGCCTCGGCTGCCGGGATCCCGACCATCACGATGGCCGGCGAGGTGGATCTGCCGACGAACTTCACTACCGTCTACAACGACGAGCACAACAATCGGTTGATCGGGGAGATCCTCGCACAGGCGGTCGGCAACGAAGGAAAGGTCGCGCTGCTCTACGGCAACAAGGGCAATCTGGTCTCCGACCTGCGGCAGAAGGGCTTCCAGGACGCCATCGCGAACCACCCGAACATTGAGCTCATTGAACAGCCGATGAACTGGGATCCGCCCACCGGCCTCAAGGTGATGCAGGACATCCTGGCCGCCAATCCCGACCTGAAGGCCGTTCACTCCGTCTCCGACGCCGTCACTTCCGCGGCCTACGAAGCGATCCGGGCTGCCGGCAAGGAGAACGACATCATCGTCACCAGCCACGACGGCAACCCTGAGGGCAACGACGCGGTCGCGGACGGCCGGTACCTGGCCAACGTGCTCACCGGCGCCAAGAAGACCGGCTATTGGAACGTGAAGGTCGGCGTCGAGCTCATGTTCAAGCCGTGGCCCACCGAGCGCGTCCTCAACCTGCCCACACACATCGTGATGCTGCCGGAGCAGGCCGAGAAGTTCGCCGACATCCTCGCCAGCGAAAGCGTCGTCACCCCCGTGGAGGCGAACGCAATCGGCGATACCTACCGCGACGAACTCTACGATCCGTCGCTGCGGGCGTAGGCGTGACCCTTCACCACCGCTGAACGCGGGCCGTGGCCGGCCCACCGCTGGCCAGCCACGGCCCACCTAACAGAACGGAGCGCCCCATGGCGGCGAAGACCGGGAAGGGCCGGACGATGGCACCAGAGAACAAACGCTATCTGCTGCTTGCGGCGATGGTGCTGGTTCTCTTCGCGACCTTCTCGGTGATCTCCGACGGCTTCCTCGCCTTCGACACCGCGATGAACATCGCCCGCCAGGCAGCTGCCCTGGCGCTGATCGCCATCGCGATGACGATGATCATGATCACCGGTGGGATCGACCTGTCGGTGGGATCCACGATCGCGCTGTCGGCAGCGGTGGGCGCCCTGTGCGTCCGGATGTTCCCGCCGGACGACTGGCGCGGCGCGGCGATCGGCTTCGTGGCGACGATCACCGTGGCGGTTGCCATGGGTGCGCTCAACGGCTTCTGCGCCGGCTACCTCGGGGTGGCGCCGTTCATCGTCACCTTAGCGACGATGTCTCTGGCCCGGGGCCTCGCGCTGACCCTGACCGAGTCCCAGAGCATCCGAATCGAGAATACCGGCTACAACTGGTTCGGTCAGGCCGACATCCTCGGTGTCGTCCCGTGGTCGATGGTGCTTGTCGCCGCGGGCTTCGTCCTGGCATGGTTCGTTCTCACCAAGCTGGGCTTCGGGCGCAGAACCTACGCGATCGGTGACAACATCGATGCGGCCCGCGCCTCAGGAGTCGACGTCAAGCGCCAGACGCTCATGGTGTACGTCGTCGCGGGCGTCCTGGTCGGGTTGGCGGCACTCATCGTCGCGGGCCGGGCCCGCTCGGCTCAATCCCAGGCCGGTATCGGGATGGAGTTCAATGCGATCACCGCCGTGGTGTTGGGCGGGGTGAGCCTGTTCGGCGGGCAGGGAAAGCTGCGCGGCACCGCGCTGGGCGTGCTGCTCACCTCGGTGATCTTCACCGGTCTGGGAATGCTCGATGTGAAACCCTCGTTCAACTACCTGGTCAAAGGCCTGCTCATCATCGTCGCCGTCCTCAGCGACCCGGTCCTATGGGTGAGCGTGAGACAGGGATTCGCCAAGGGCTCCAGGAAGACCGGTCATGCGCTGGCCGAGATCCAGGCCCACGCCGGAAAACTGACCTTGCGCGAAATCTCCAAGTCATTCCCCGGGGTGCATGCGCTTGACGACGTCAGCCTCCAGATCGAACGGGGCAAGATCCACGCCCTGTGCGGCGAGAATGGCGCAGGCAAGTCGACCCTGATGAAGATCCTGTCCGGGGTGTACACCAAGGATTCCGGGTCTATCTTCATCGACGACCAACCGGTGACGATCTCGTCCCCGGTGGACTCGCGCAACCTCGGCATCGCCGTCATCTACCAGGAATCAGCCAACATCCCCGAGTTGAACGTGACGCAGAACGTCAACCTGGGTCGCGAGTCGGTGCTACCGGGAAGGCTCCTCCTGGACCGTCCGGCGATGCGAAGGAAGACCACCGCGCTGCTGTCGCGGTTCGATCTTGATATCGACCTCAATTCCAAGGTTGAAGAACTCAGCGTAGGCAAGCAGCAGATGGTCGAGATCGCCAAGGCCTTCGGATCGAATGCCTGGGTCGTCGTCATGGACGAACCGACCTCGGCGATCTCCGAATCCGACAAGGACACCCTGTTCAAGATGATCAGGGAACTCAAAGAACACAACGTCGCCGTCGTCTACATCTCACACCGCATGTCCGAGATCTTCGAGATCGCCGACGAAGTGACCATCCTCCGGGACGGCAAACACGTGATCACCGGTCCGACCGAGGAGTTCAACGAGAACGCGATCGTCAAGCACATGGTGGGCCGGGAACTGAGCAACGTCTTCCACCGGGGAACCCCCTCCGAACTGGGCAGCGTGGTGCTCGAGGTCAAGGAGTTGCACCGGCGCGGGGTGTTCGCCCCGATCAGCTTCCAGGTGCATGAAGGGGAGGTGCTCTCCCTGAGCGGTCTGGTGGGCGCCGGCCGCACGGAGATCATGCGGTGCATCTTCGGGCTGGACAAGGCCGACGGCGGCGAGATACACCTGAACGGTCGCCGGCTTGACATCCGCCGCCCGTCTGACGCCATCGAAGCAGGGATCGTGTACGTCTCTGAAGACCGCCGGCGGGAGGGGATTCTGCCGCACCTGAGCGTGCGGGAGAACATCTCCCTACCCGGGCTGAAACTGATCAGCTCGTACGGGGTCGTCGACCGGGCAAAGGACAAGGCGATCGCGACCAGGTTTGTCCAGACCCTCAACGTGAAGACTCCCACCATCGAGCAGGTCGTCATGAATCTCAGCGGGGGCAACCAGCAGAAGGTATGCCTGGCCAAGTGGCTGAACATCGGTCCCAAGCTCGTCATACTTGACGAGCCCACCCGTGGCGTCGACGTTGGCGCGAAGGCCGAGATCCATCAGCTGATCCACCGCCTGACCGACGACGGAGTCGCGGTCATCATGATCTCCTCGGAAATGCCGGAGATCCTCGGGGCCTCCGACAGGATCCTCGTCCTGCACGAAGGGCACGTCGTCCGGGAGTTCCAGCGCGGCGAAAAGGTCACTCAGGAGGCCTTGATGAGAAGCGCGAGTGGATTGAGCAGCAATGAGTAGGAAGACCCCCGTGGCTGGCGAGGCCGCGGGAGTGCGGAGCCGATCTTGACCGGAATGAACGTGCCGACGCTCAGCCTGGGCCTGGATGTCGGCGGCACCAAGACCCACGGCATCGTGCTGGGCTCCGATCACCGGATCCTCGCCGAGTGCGTGCGCCCGACCCGCCCGTCGGTGGAGGGCGTCCGCGTCACCGTGTTGGAAGTCGCCCACAATCTGGCAGCTCAACTCGGGATTTCGTGTGCCGCCTTCACCTCGGTGGGCGTGGGAATCCCGGGCATCGTGACCCATCGGACCGGGCAGGTGCGGACCGCGGTCAATCTCGACATCGAGAGCACCAACCTCGTCGAAGTCCTGGGCAGTGACTTCACCGCGCCGGTGTGCGTCGAGAATGATGTCAAGGCCACAGCCCTGGGGGCCTGGACGGCGCTCAGCCCGCGCGCTGCCGATCTGTGCTATCTCAACCTGGGCACGGGAATGGCGGCCGCCGCCGTCATCAGCGGCCGACTGATCCGGGGCGCCCGCAACGGCGCCGGCGAGATCGGCCATCTCGCGTTCTACCCGGCAGGAGAGCTGTGTTCCTGCGGGCAACGCGGCTGTTTGGAGACGGTCGCCGGCGGGCTCAACATCCTGCGCCGCTTCAGGGAGCACGGGCTCGATCTGGCGACGCTTGACACGAGTGCGAGCCCGCAGGCCCGTGCCGAGCGGCGGCAGCTCGTGGCCGCCGTCGCCACCGCGCTGACTCTTGTTGCGATCACTTACGACTGCGCCGAGGTGCTCGTCGGCGGTGGGGTGGCCCGAACGGCGCGTTGGCTGCTGCCCTCGGTCACCGACGAACTGCGTCATCAAGCTCAGAGCTCCGGTTTCCTGACCGGGCTGGCTGTCGCCGATCGGCTATCGGAACTGCCTGATTCCCTCTCCGCCCCGGCGATCGGCGCAGCCGTCATCGGCCGGGCACCCGCTCACCTGCGCTGATAATGGGTCGTGTCGACGACCTCGCCGGGCGGGTCTGTCTGACCCTTCTATGACTGAAGTCAAGTCTGAGAGGTCATGGTTGTGGTGAGGTGGCGGCATATCTGGCTCTTCACAAACGAGGGTGTAGTGCGGGTCTGAATCCGCCGGTCTCGAGTAGCGATCGCGCGACGTAGTTGGTGAGGTTCCGGAACCCGAGGGCTGATCCGCGCAGGTGTTCCAGGCGGCCGTTGATGGCCTCCGTGGGCCCGTTCGAGGTGCGGGGCCGGTCGAAGTAGGCCAGGACGTCACCGGCCCGCTTGGCGAGGGTGCGGCCGAGGCGGCGGACCTCGGCCAGCGCCGCGGGGACACCGTGGGTGAGGGCGGTGATGAGTTTCCGCATCCGCTTCCTGCCTTGTTTGGGGGCTCTTCACAATCGAGGGTGTAGGGCGGGTCTGAATCCGCCGGTCTCGAGGAGTGATCGGGCGACATAGTTGGTGAGGTTCCGGAATCCGAGGGCTGAACCGCGTAGGTGTTCCAGGCGGCCGTTGATGGCCTCGGTGGGTCCGTTCGAGGTGTGGGGCCGGTCGAAGTAGGCCAAGACGTCACCGGCACGTTTCGCGAGGGTCCGGCCCAGCCGGCGGACCTCGACCAGCGCCGCGGGAACGCCCGTGGTGATCGCGGTGATGAGTTTCCGCATCCGCTTCCTGCCTTGCTTGGGGTCGGTCTCCCGGTAGGCGGTGACGAGTTGTTGATAGACCCTCCAGGTGGCTTCGACCTCGACGTGGTCGTCGTTGGCGAACAGGGCATCCAGGCGGGTGTGCTGGCGTGCGGTCAAGAGACTGGCGCCGGTGTGCAGGGTGCGGCGGGCGGCGTACAGCGGGTCGCCGGCACGGCCGCGGTGGCCGTGGAGCGCTTGTTGGACACGGCGGCGGACGTCGTCGAGGGCTTCGGCGGCGAGGCGTACGACGTGGAACGGGTCCATGACCGTGACCGCGTCAGGGAGTTCTTCGTTCGCGGCGGTCTTGAAGCCGGTGAACCCGTCCATCGCGACGACGTCGACGCGGTCGCGCCAGGTGTTGTCGCGGTCGGCCAGCCACTGTTTGAACGCCTGTTTCGAGCGGCCCTCGACCATGTCCAACAACCGCGCCGGGCCGGTGTTCTCCCTGATCGGAGTCAGGTCGATGATCACCGTGACGTACTTGTCGCCGCGACGGGTGTGCCGCCACACGTGCTCATCGACACCGATCGTCGTGACACCGTCAAGCCGCTGCGGGTCGTTGATCAGGACCCGCTTGCCCGCGGTCAGGACCGCGTCGTTGGCGGTGTTCCACGACACCGCGAGCCCCTCGGCGACCCGGGCCATCGTGAGGTGCTGGACCACGATCCCTTCCAACGCCCACCGCAGCCCGGCCCGCGACAGCTTCGCCCGCGGTTCGGCCGCCGCCGTGGTGTCCTGACGCCACACGTGGCCGCACCCCGTGCACCGGTAGCGGCGGACCGTGACCTGCAAGATGGTGGGCCGCCAGCCCAGCGGCAGGTGCGCGAGCCGGCGGACCACGGTGCCCACCGCGACACCTTGGCAGCCGCATCGCCGGCACCAGTCATCCGGTGCGACGATCCGACACGCCAGCACCGCGCGCTCCGGCTCGACGAGCTGGCCGGTGACTTCCAGCCCGAGCCCATCAAGACGGCAGAACATGGTGAGATCGGGCGCGGCGAAGGTAGCGTGGGACACGTCGAGGTCTTTCAGACGGGCTGTGTGAGAACTCCCATCATCGGAAGACCTCGACGCCTATCCCGGGACCGCCACGCCGACGATCCTCACCCCGGACCTACACCCTCGTTTGTGAAGAGCCTAACCGGCTCATCCGATTTGAGGGTGTAGGTGGGGTCTGAATCCTCCGGTCTCGAGCAGGCTGCGGGCGATGTAGTTGGT
>Ga0102832_1002429_pt1 | contig 11404 bp, 9 predicted proteins | sample EBPBio282013_DNA_FD_88942 | JGI IMG/M metagenome (GOLD analysis project Ga0102832, IMG submission 88942) | Wastewater treatment Type I Accumulibacter community from EBPR Bioreactor in Madison, WI, USA - Reactor 2_5/28/2013_ DNA (Illumina Assembly) | ecosystem: Engineered > Bioreactor > EBPR >...
GATTATTTATTTTTTAAACTTCTCTTAAATGCTTGACATAGATATCATCTCTAATTTTAGCAGCAAAAATATCAGGATGTGTACTATTAGTCATTAAGGCTTTCATATTTAGATTAAAGTGAGTAAAATAATTTTATTGATTAAGCTTCTTGTATATATTAATATCAAAGTTACGATAAAAGAAAAGATTTATAAAATTGGATTGATAAATGATATAAGAAACTTTCATAAAAATAATTACTCTTATATACAATGAGCAGTACAACAAAAGCGATTTCATATAAAGACTTTAGCAAGCTTCCACTTGAATAAAGGCAACGGCAATCGAAATATCTGTTAGAAAACAAACCGAAATTCATTCCCGTCATCTTAACGACTAAATCGCCTTAACTTCCAGAATTGAAAAATTGCAAGTATTTAACTTTTTTATTAAGATTTTTGATCTAAGCGGAAAATCAACTTTTAATCGTTATCGCATAACTGTCTAATTACATTAAGCAAAAAACTCACCTTTCAAAAGACGAACAATTCTTTTTTTAAGTTAAATCTAAAATACTCAATCCAAACGAAAAAAGCAAGTAACTTTATGCCAAAGTAAAAAATGAGCTTTAAGATGGATGGCTTATTATCAACTATAAAAAGTAATCGACCTTTTGAGCCAAACTTTTCCTAGCCTCGACTTTGCTCACTCAATGGTTCATATTATTTTTAGTTTTTCAACCTGATAGTTTTAAATCATGTAAAAAAGTATTAAATTTCATCATTAAATATTTTTTGTAATTTGAAATTAAAATTTATGATGATCATCTAGTAAATGCTTCAATACCTGTGATGGCTCTTCCCAAAATCAAGGCATGAATGTCGTTTGTACCTTCATAGGTATTGACTGTTTCTAAATTGATAGCATGTCTCAAAACGTGATATTCTTCAGAAATTCCATTGCCTCCCATCATTTCTCTTGCGTCTCTTGCTATTTGAATGGCTTTCATACAGTTATTTCTCTTGATCATAGAAATCATTTCAACTGCTAATTCTTCTTTTTCTTTTAATCTGGAAACTTGAAGGGCAGCCAATGTTCCTAATGAAATATCAGTTTGCATTTCGGCAAGTTTTTTTTGGACCAACTGGAATGAAGCCAATGGAACATTGAATTGCTTTCTTTCCAATACGTATTGACGAGCTCTATGGAAACAGAATTCAGCAGCTCCTAAAACCCCCCATGAAATTCCAAATCTAGCATTATTTAAGCAAGAGAAAGGACCTTTAAGACCTTTTACAGTTGGGAACATATTTTCTTTTGGAACTCTTACGTTATCGAAAGTAATATCACCAGTGATTGAAGCTTTGAGTGAAAGTTTACCATTAATTTTATTAGCTTGAAGTCCTTTCATACCTTTTTAGAGAATAAAACCTCTAATATCTCCTTTTTCGTCTTTTGCCCACACGACAAAAACATCAGCTATGGGAGAGTTTGTGATCCACATCTTAGATCCGTTCATAACATATTAGTTTCCATCAAGTTTAGCAACTGTCTTCATTGATGCTGGATCAGATCCATAATCTGGTTCTGTGAGACCGAAACATCCAACTAAGTCTCCTGAACAAAGTCCTGGAAGATATTTTTACTTTTGCTCTTTTGTTCCGAATTCATTGATTGGATGAATAACCAATGAGTTTTGAACGCTGAGAACTGATCGATATGCGCTGTCTACTCTTTAGATTTAACGATTGATAAGTCCATACGATGTGTAAGAAAGTCCTGGCATTCCGAAGTCACTCAAAGTGCATCCCAAATATCCACTTTCTCCCATCTTTTTCAAAATACTTCTGTCGAATGATTCGTTCCTGTTATCTTCCAAGACTCTTGGGAATAAAACAGTTTGGGCAAACTTGTTAGCATTTTCCATAACCATGACTTCTTCTTCATTTAACAAGCTTTTGAAATTGAGGGCGTCTTGATAATCATATTTGGCAAATTTAGCAAAGCTAAATGAGATTCTTTTAGTCAAGGGACTTAATTGCATCGATCTTAATATTCTTTAAATTTATAAAGATAAAATCTTAAGGCATTTTAAATACTGAACAAAAATATAACCTAGTAAAAATCAATAAAAAAGTTTTTCTGATGAGAAATGTGCAAATTTTGCTATGCTACTTACCTTTCTGTCTTGTCAGAATTATCTCAATTTTATTACTTCTTCAAATCAGAATTCTTTGCGGCGTTGATACGAGATTCTTAATCTTTGAGAATCATTTTCAAATTTAAGCAATACAAGAAAAGTAAATTATCATACTTTTTTATGTCATTTTAAGAATTTTATTTTTTTTAACTGTTGAATTCTGAGTTTCCTTATTAAAAGGGCAAAATTTTAGATTGAGTCTTTTGGTATTATCTCATAAAAAAAGCGATAGCTTCAACCGAACTCAAGGCTTCATCATTATGATGATTATATCTCCAGTAAAGAGACTTATAACCTTAGATTCTAACATATTGTCTATATCCTTTTCCTTTCAAAACTTAAAGTATTTGATCTGTCTGAAACCACGTACAATCGAGAATTATCAAATGAGTAATTTTTTTATCTTGACCAGGTTATTCATAAATTTTTGAAACAAGTTTACTTTACTTGTGTGGAAACAAAATGTAGACTCCTTTACCAGGTTAAGGCAACTATTCCCATAATTTTTAATTTTTTTAATCTGCAATTGAAGAGAAAATGTGGATTTTAGTTTGTTTTGTTAAAAATTTTAATGGAACTGCAGAGCTTTTATTTATTTTTTACGATTAGTGATGAATAATAGAAACTTCAAATGGAAGTTCAATAGAAGGGAAAGGTTCCTAACAAACTTTTTGCATGCATTTTAAACAATAAAACTTTACATTTTTATCACAAAGACACTTATTTTTTGCTTTTAATTCAGTCAATGTATTAAGTTTTTCCTCATCAATATTGAGATCAGAAAAAAGTTTAGCTGAATTGTGATAAATATTTTAGAAGGTTTCGTTGATTTTACTCAATCTTGCAGCTGATGGTTAATTTTTTTTCTTTATTGTCTTTTTCTTCTTGTAACTTTTTATATTTTAGGGACCATCATCGTTTTTTTAAGAATTATTATTGTTTTCACCATTCTACGACATTTAGCTAAATTCAGAATCCTCTTTTTCAAGGGTTTCATGCATGTATTTTGTGGGTTGCTTCAACTTGAATTTCATTTTAATTAGCTTATTATTAATTAAAAGTTATTATAAATTAAAATTTAATAATGCAAAAGAAAAATTATCATTGAGAAATTCCGCCTTATCCGATTTTGAATCTGTTTAAGAGGTTGATTCGATATCTAAAATTAAAAGATTATTTACCTTTTTGTATAAGCTTCAAAGAAGCAAAGGAAAGGAAGACAAAGACCAAAAAGTGTAAAAATGATGAACATAGTCATCATACAACCTCCATCTTATTCTTACATGTAACAAACATTAAAAACTTGTTATGGCTTTTTAGAAATTCCTTATATTCTATCGAGCTCATAGCCAAAATCAGTCTTTTTGAGGGCTTTTTTGAAATTTTGTTATTTATACTTTTCATCAGTGTTTTTCAATTATTTTTAGCTTTATCCTTTGGTTGAAGATTTTTTAGATGACTTTTTAGGTTTATGTTTAGCTGAGGACTGTTCTTGAACAATATTTTTTTGTTATTGTACAAAGTCATCAAAATAATTGATAGTATTCAGTTGGCTTTCGGCATCAAGGAAAGAAGTTTTCGTTTTGTACTTGATAAACAGACAAGAGGTTTGTTTATCTTTGAGATCATTGATAGAGAGCTATTTATTTTAGTTTTAGACAAATTGTATTTTGGTATACTTATTACTTTTTGAAAGTAGATAGCATTCTTTAATAACACTTTTAGGAGTTTCCAGAAGTACATGATAAGCAAGCTATCCATTGGTTTATCTGAGTCTCTTGTAATCTTCTTCAAACTGGTCAAATGACCTTGTGTTATAAAAATAGTCCAGAACATCATTGTAAATGTAGCAAACCAAGACATAGCAGACATAAAGAATAATTGCGATAATTAAACAAATGAAAAAGTTAGTAGGAGTGTAAAAAACGCTTGTTCCCAATACTAAAATTACAATGGCGATAATTAACAAGCAAGTAGCCAAGATAATTCTTGCGTCGATTTGGAATGTTAACTCGATTGGTTATTGTAATTTTGCTAAGTTCTGGTTGACTCTTAAGTTTGATGTTGAGTTCTCATCTAAGTAACGTTATTATATGCCGCCTTTCTTATTTTTTGCCATGCGTATTGTTGAATTGTTTAATAAACACTCATTGTCTCTTGTGTCGTAAAATTTGAATTTGGGCTCTTTTACGTAGTTTTACTACAAGAACATTATTATACGCTTGTTGTTCTCAAATTATTCAATACGGCCACCATATTTACCTTCGCCTACAAATGGACCCATTTGCTTAGCTTTCTCCTTTTTTATTTACTGTCTTATCTCTTTCTCTCCAACAAAATCTACTATTGGAGTAGGTTTGTGATTTTTTGAATCTAAATTTTGCCTAAAGCCTTCTTTTGAATCTTTTGTCGTATGCATTCCATAGCTGTTAAACGTGCTGTACCCATTATTAGCATTATACGCGCCATAGGATGATTTTTTGAAACTGGCAAAACCTGACTTTTTCATTTCAGATTATTACTGAGTAATAGGTCGCAAGGGATTGATATCCTTACTGTCTTTGGTCATACTTTAATGATCGGCATTGTAGTTTCGAGTATTTTGGTAAGTAGAATTTTCTAATTCATTGCCAGGTCGACGATAAATTGTTATGTCTTTTTATTTATAGTAAGTTGATCCCGTTTATTAAAAGTTTACATGTTATGAATTTTTGTCACTTCCAGCATGTGCTTTACTGAATCTTCCATAAGGTGCTTTTTCTCCCATCATAACATTAGGTGATGCTTCATCAAAGTTATCTCTACGAGGTTATTATCCACAACATATTATTGGACCATCCTGATAGCGCCGTGATTATGGTACGTTAGACTGGTTACCCATTTATAATTTACGAATTTAAAAAATACCAATGCAGTACTATTTATTTTATTAATTTCATATAAAATTTGTTTTAAATTTGAGATAAATGGCAATAACGTGAATAAAAATATTTTTTAGAAATAAATTAAAATTTACTTTTATAGCATTTCAAATATATTGCATCTTATTTTATAACGAATTTATTATTCATCTGATTGATCTAAAAAAATGAAAGAATCCATTGGTTTTGTATAAACAACACATATTACGAAGACCCACACAGTTTCTAAGCCTTCCTTCAGCGACTAAATCAGTTCTTACAAAGCTGTTATCAAAAACATCAAGAACAATCATAAAGAAAAACTTATTGCTTCTCAAAATTAGCTTGAATACGAATAAGTAACAACATCTGGAAAGAAACATTCAACACATTTAGAAGCTCAATAACCCATAATTCTTAAGGTCTTGACCCCTTTATAAGATGAAAAAAACAAAAACATCAGTGATACAGATAAAATGTTGTATGAAAAAAAGTTTAAAAACTTTTTAAATCATCGTTAAGAATTTTAGGCCTTAGCCAAACAAAGAAGAGAAAAAATCATTTAAGACAGAAAAAATAAACAAAAAGGACAGTCTTAAATCGATTATGAATACGAAAATCAAGAATAAATTCTCAAAGATTAAAATGGTTAAAATCTTTTTAGAGACGCTGAGGATATGATGGGATTTTATGAGGAAATAACACTTGGTAAAAAGAGCAAGAAAACTACTGCCAAGCTATACCACGGTTAAAAAGTGTAAGAAAATTTCAGAAAGTCATAATTTTAATATCTCTTGCAAATTTAAAATTAATTAAGAAGAGCTTCAGATTAAAATCAAATTTAAGGTCTTACTAATTCCATCAATAAAGACACCTTGTTAGAATATCTTTTCAATGAACCAGCTGTAATGATGTTGTACAGCATTAATCCTTATCAATTGGGAGATTAGCTTGCCTAATTTGAGACATCAACTCCATAATTTTTATCTTTTGAAGAATTCTCAAAATTTTTACTCATTGACAGATAACCAACTTACTTCTAATATTCAAAGTAAAATCTTGAAGAAGCAAGAAAAATTGGTAGAGGAATCAAATGTCAACCTATTATCTCCAAATGGATCGGAGACCCATAAATTTATGATTTTTTGCTTTAAACTTTCCAAGCACTTGACATTTTAGGAGAGAGGTAAGTTTAAAGAGAAGTATTAGTCAGGAAACTTAGAAAATAATGTTAAAAAAAGAGAATTCTTAATGAATAAATAATTTAGATTGTCAACATCAATAAATTGATTACCATAGACAGGATTATATTTGAAATTGAACATTCGACTCAGTTGACAGAAAATTTAAGCGAGTCGGATTTTGTTGATTTACTCAATCATTATCATCGATTGAAAACTCCTGAAAAAGATAAATTGATTACTAAGCTCATTTTAAACGGAAAGTATGATCCTTCATACGTTTACATACTTGGAAACTAACCTCTGGAAATCATAAAAGAGACCTTCAATTCCATGCAAAAGTATGCATAATATTTTGTAACTAAATAAAAATTTGTTTAAAAACTTATCAAAAATTCAAAATTCAATAAAATCAGAAATCTTCCTGTTCGATCATAAGGAAATCGTTATGTAAAAATGTAAACAGTTGAAACCACATTAGTCAGATTCATAAGCGAGGCTTAAACCTATGTTGACTTGTAATAAATTTTAGATTTCTTTACTAATCGAGGACGACCATCAAAAGTTTAGCATTAAATTTACTTAGCCAATCTTGAAAGACAGTTAAAAAACATCTAGGAGTAAGAATTAAGAAAACAAGAGAAAAAACTTTCTGAAGGTGATTTGTCAACTTCAAGCGATTAATAAGAGTTTCAAAAATCTCTGAAAGAAAAGAACATTCAAAGAAAGAAAGAAAAGCTTGCTTCAATAAGAGCAGCTCAAAACTTTGCTGTTGGAAAAAAGTTTAATGTGACTGTTCCTGTAACTTTCAGTTTTGGTGATGGAGTTAAGTAAAAGACAAAAGTTTCTATTAGATAGAAGAAGTTAAAATAACAATTAGAATAAAAGAAAAAGGCTTAAATATAATCCATGGTTCCTGTTAAATCAAAGCCAGTCCCTCAACATGTCAAATAAGATTTATACTAAAAAATATTGAGATAACAAGAAAGATAAAGAAAATAAAGATTATAAAGATTTAGATTGTAAATCCAATAAAGTATGTACCCCATATCTCCCCACTTATTGTCAAAACCGAAAAGCAAATCTATTTATGAAATCAGACCTGAAAAAAGTAAGTTTGTTGCGAAACCATTACCATGGTATTGCGAGGTTAACCTTCTCTAAAGGATCCAGAAAGAAAAAGATGAAAGAAGGTAAAGAATTCTTTAAGAAATTATCGACAAGCATAATGACTTTGACATGCCTTAAGGATTTAAAAAAATGATTTAAAGAGGAGAACAAGCTCAATAAGAAAAGTAAAGGGCCAGAACTTTAAGTAAGACTACTGCAAACGATAGATAATGCACATTCAATCCTAAAATAACTGAATGTATTCCTGATTTTAAAATCATCCATGAACATCTTTAAATTGACTTGTTGAATAAGAAACAAGAAAAAAAACCAATCAAAGTCCAGCCATTCTCATTTTAAAACAGACCATCTCGTTCAAGAACAGCTATGGAACCTCATCGACAAATACTTCATAAATCAAAACATTTGTAAGTAAAACATTAATAAAACGAAATTAACATTCCTATTACTCAAAAACATTTGGCTTTTGTTAACATGAGAAAAAAACAAGAGGAATAAAAAGTCTTAAAATAAGAAGAGTAAAAAAGAGCGTCAACTTTAAGAAAGATGAGACAGCAAAAATTCGCACCTTATGTGAGAGAAGTTTTGAAAAAAAGTAGAATTGGAGATGTTTCGCAATCTAAGGCTTTGATATAATCAAAAATAAAAGAGTTCAAAAAGGAAGAAAGAAAAAGAAAACGTCAATATGAGTAAGAAATGATTAAAATATACACAAAAGTCTTTAATCGACCCTTGTTGGTTTAGGGATAAAGTGAACACAGAATAAATAATTAACATCCACAAGAATATGAAACCCATCAATCACGATCAAATAAAAGAGGAGAAAAAAGAAGGGATTAATCAAGAAAATAAGCCTAACATTACGCTGAAGATTATGAAATGCTTCAAGCTCAAGGCGAACATCCATCTCGAAGAAACCCCAAACAATAACAATACGATGATTTGAGAAGAAAAGCAATAGAACATCCTCCAAGAAATTATTTGATGGAAGAACCCAATGGCTATGATGATGGTCAAGATGAGCAACCCACAGAGGAATAGTATGAATATGATGAAGAATATCTTTCAGAAAATGGAAGATATACCAATTGATAGGATAAATGATTTTTCTTTAAAATTTTATATAATTTTTATCCAGTTATTAACAAAAAAGGATTTGTTATAAATTTTATAGATTCGAGATATTTTTATTTCGTTTGATGACTTAAAGAATCTTGGTTACAGGCCCTTTTGGACAGATTGGGTCATAATTAGTACCATAACTCCAGAAAAAGTATGGTAAGCAAAACGTAATTGCACTTGGTATTTCTTTTTTTAATTTCAGGACACAGACATATCCCTAAGGATTTTGACGGGTAACTATAAAAAGGTGATGTAACTGATAAAGAAAGGTTCAGAGAAATTTGCATAAAACATAAAATTACCCAAATTTATCACATGGCCGCAATCTTATCAGCAACAGGTTAAAAAGATCCTGAACTTTGCTGGAACGTTAATTTGATATCATATAAAAACATTTTCGACATTGCAGTCTAACTTAAAATAAGCAAAGTTTTTTGTGCAAGTTCAATGGCTGTATTCGGCCCAACAACTCCAAAAGAAAGCACACCTCAACATTGTTCAATTTAACCAACTACTATGTATGGTATTACTAAGTATGCTGGAGAAATGTTAGGAGCTTATTATTACAAAAAGTATGATTTGGATGTTAGAAGTGTCAGATATCCAGGAATTATCAGTTGGAAAGCTGAACCAGGAGGAGGAACCACAGATTATGCTGTTGCTATTTTTTATGATTGTATTTTAAAAGGTAAATATACATGTTTTGTTAAGGAAGAAACTCGTCTTCCTATGATGTATATTGACGACGCAATTAAAGCTACTATCGATATTATGGAAGCACCTTCAGAAAAAATAAAAAACAGACTTGCCTACAATCTTGGAGCAATTAGCTTTACTGTTAAAGAATTGGCTGATGAAATTCGCAAGAAAAAACCTGAACTTGAAGTATTTTATGAACCAGATTCAAGACAAAATATTGCTGATAGTTGGCCAAATTCAATCGATGACAGTGAAGCAAGAAGTGATTGGGGATGGAAACACGAAGTTGATTTGACAAAGTTAACAGAAATCATGCTCTAAAATTTGGAAATAAAACTTAAATAACAACCTAAATTATGATCAGTCCGTATTTATTTCTTAACCATAAATGTAATTCAATCCTGTTTTTATTTTTAATGAAAATTAAAGCACAATAAATATAAATATCAATCAAATCTTCAACATTCAATGAATCTTCTCTTCATATGATTAATCATTCTTAATGTTGGTAATTACTCTTTTAAAATTCCATTTGAGCCTGAAGGGTCTCGCCTTCAAATGAGAAACAAAATTTGTTACTTGACTTGTTTTACAAGTCTGAAAATGGTTCTGCTCTTTTGCTGAAAAGTTTTCTTGGCTGAAGTTGGGGCAAGGATTCTCTTAAAGATTGTTTCAGAGAATGTAATTGATTGTTAAGATTAACTTGCTGTTCATTTTGGTAACTTTGTTCTATAGAGTCTTTCAGAATGTCACTAATACTGAAGATTGAGTCAGGTACTCCTTGGAAGTCAATCTTTCTCATTTATACTTCAAGAACTTGAATTTGAGCGATCTTCTTGGAGATGTCAGTGTAATTTTCTTCATACTGTTGGATAACAGGTCTGTAAATTTCGTCAGCAGTTTGGAAGACAGTTTCAATATTTTATTAAATGTCTTCAATAATTCCTTGAATCTTTGTTTTAAGGTCAGAAATTGTCTCATTAATGAGTCTCACAGGCTTTTAAACTTCAATTCTTTGATTCAAAATGTAATTGTAACATTTGTTCTTTTCAAGTTCCAAAGATTTGTAAACAAGCTCGAAATATTCATTGATCTCTTAAATTTGTTCACCATAAAATTATTAGGATCTGATAAGGTTTTATTTGATTTCTTCCTTTTTGTACTCAATTTGGTTCAAAAGTCCTTTGGTCATTTATAAGAAGTTGTCAATTTCTGCTTCACGATTTCTTCTACTGTCAAACATTGAATTAGTTCCTCGGCTTGATTGAATTGAACGACTATTACTTAGCAAGTTTGAACGAGATGATTTTTGAGAGAGCATTGAGTTCTTCATTATGTTGCGAGATCCTTGAAGTCTGCTTGATGCTAACATTCCAAGGCTTTCGGATATTTTTTACACTCTAAAACCTTGACTGGCCATCAATATGGCACATTTTTCACAATAGTATTATGTTTAACCTTATTAAGTGCCACAGATAAATGTGGCTCCTCTTTATTAATGATTTTCACAATAATGAACAGATTCTTTTAGAGATCCTTCATTGTAGTTTTGATCAATTCTCCTTGATTGGCTAAAGACATAACTTCCATTTGACCTGTTTTCAGATCCTGCTATACCTGACTTATTCAATAATGGAGATCTGCTTATTAATGAGTGATTTTTGGCGTTGGAGGCTCTCAATGGTGAACGATTTGTGTTGAGGATTGAAGAATTATTTTAGGTCAAAACTTTAGAAGATGGATCTTTGTTCGACTTGAAAAAAAGTAAGGCTGGAGTGGTAATTTTTTTCTTAGAAGATGAAAAGCCACAGTCTGAGGGATAGTTTGAGTTATGCATTGATTGAGGGTACATTGTTATAAAGATTATTTTAACGAATTTTTAATTATAAAAATTGGTCAATTATCACACTTTTTTTATTATAAACTGACATAAATTTTAATATTAAATCTTATCAACGAAAAAATATTAAAGTATTTTTTTCAATAGATGAGAAATAAAATCTTTGGATATCATTTTTTTCAGACAATATTCATTACGAGTCTGTCCAAAGAGTAGTCGAAATCTTAAGGATTTGCAGTGTCTGGACCTGAAGGTTTTGTTGGATTTATGCATCTTCTCAAGCTTGGGTCATATCTGTCGATTCCACAGTCAAGACATTTTTAAGCTTCAAGATCGAAATAAGGGTGAGCT
>Ga0102832_1002432_pt1 | contig 11400 bp, 9 predicted proteins | sample EBPBio282013_DNA_FD_88942 | JGI IMG/M metagenome (GOLD analysis project Ga0102832, IMG submission 88942) | Wastewater treatment Type I Accumulibacter community from EBPR Bioreactor in Madison, WI, USA - Reactor 2_5/28/2013_ DNA (Illumina Assembly) | ecosystem: Engineered > Bioreactor > EBPR >...
CAGGCATGGAGGCGTGTGTCATTTCCTGTGCGCCTACGGTTCTTGCAAGTCCCGCCGCGCCAGCGCTCCCCACGCCAATCCCTAAATATCGTAGAAAATCGCGTCGCTTCATTATTTAACCTCTATTCCTATGCATATGTATCACAAATACATGATAATAGATGTGGTGTATTCCCATAAGGAATAATTGTCACGGTATTTAATGACAAATTTCACTACGTCAGCCATGACCCTATTCCCATAATGATTATATGCCTTTCACCAAGAGAGAAAATCTATGACCAATCAACATTCCGTCCGTTCTAACGATGCCCTCATTCCAGCTATCATCTTGTTCGGCTCGCTGACGCTGCTCCTGCTGGCGATCATGCCAATGCGAACCAACAAACCCGCCGAAACAACCAGCACAGTGGCTCCTACACTTGTCGCGGTTGCGGCGACTGAAATTCCGCCGACGGAAGCGGTTCCCAGCTATGACCCCGCGCTCGTACAGGAAGGACAAATGATATTTCAAACAACCTGCACGACTTGCCACGGCTTGGATGGGCATGGTATTCAAGGTTTGGGCAAAGACCTTATCATGAGTGAATTCGTCGCCAGCCTGACCGATGAAGAACTGCTGCACTTCATTATCGTCGGGCGTGATGCTTCTGACCCGCTGAACACGACGGGTATTCCGATGCCCGCGCGTGGCGGCAATCCCTCATTAAGTGATGAGCAGCTTATGGGCGTAGTCGCCTACATGCGCTCGATTTCAGAGGTATCAGCATCGACAATGGATCACTCCACGACCGCATCTGGCGTAGCAGCCCAACCGACCACGCTGCCAACTGCCCAACCAACCACGCTGCCGACTGCCCTACCGACAGAGGAGCCGACAGCAGCAGAACCGACTCCGGTTGTCGAGGCGGTACTGCCGACCACCATTCCGGTTACACCGCAGTCCTTCTCGGCGGCCACCGCTTATGCGTGGTCATGCAGCGGCTGCCACGGCATTGACGGCGCGGGCAACGAGCCTTTCGGCCCAAGTATTCTGGAGAGTGATCTGTTTGAGGATGACGCGGATTTGCTGGCCTTTATCACCGAAGGTAAGCCGCTCGCTGATCCACTGGTTGAATTCCCACATCCGGGGCGCGGCGGTTTTCCGCCCCTGACGGATGAGGAACTGACGCAGCTTATTGACTACCTGCACACGCTGGTGGCCGAACAACCTGCTTCGTAATCAATGTGGTTCTAAATGACCCTTCTGGTAGGTGAGCTGCCAGAGGGGTCATTTTTTACCCTCAAACTTCCGTTTTTGAAGTAAGTTTCACAGTAAAAAGAATTTGGTTTAACCACCCTTAATTTTGAGATGTGCATATCAGTAAGTCTAACTTTACAAGGGCATATGTCGATGTTTTACCGTGGAGGGTTTGCATGTCCTAAATGTGAAATCCCTCACTTAATCGCCTGCGTGGATTTATCCCTTCCCCACTGATTATGATTGGCTGCGTCAAGATAAGTATAAATCTTATTGTCATCGCAGCATAAATGAAGGGGAAAGTATGTTTTCGAAGTTCCGCAAGATGAGTATATGCGTGCTCATGAGCACGTTTTTTGTTTTCACATTTATCAGTCACGCGCAAGACACCACGACCTGCGACAAGGGATTTACCCCCATTCAGGATGCGGTGGGCTTAACGTGCATACCAGAAGCGTCACAGCGGATTGTCGCGCTTGAATGGACGTATGTTGAAGACCTACTGGCGCTTGGTATCCAACCTGTCGGTGTGGCGGATATTGAAGGGTATCACGAATGGGTGAAAATCCCGGTCGCACTGGATGAGTCCGTTGTCGATATTGGAACCCGTGATGAACCGAACCTCGAACAAATCGCCGCCCTCAACCCCGACTTTATTATCGGTGTGCAGTTCCGACTTGCTGAAAACTATGACGATTTAAGTGCTATTGCCCCCACATTGGTTTTCAATCCCTATCCGGCAAACGTCAGTGTCTCGCAATATGACGAGATGACCACCACCTTTAAAGCAATTGCGATGGCACTGGGAAAGACCGCCGAAGCAGAAGCGATACTGGCTAATGTGCAGACGACCTATGATGGTGCGCGGGCAAGTCTAGAAGCCGCCGGACGCGCAGACGAGTCGTTCATCCTCTCGCAAGGCTGGATGTATGATAATATCGCCACCTTCCGTCTGTTTACCGATAACGCAATGGCAGTGCAAATCCTTGAGCAAATTGGCCTGACGAACGCATGGGATGACGCGCCGCAGCTTTACGGATTTACAGAAATCAGCATTGAAGGTTTCGCCGATCTTAAAGACCAAGACTTCAATTTTTTGTACGTCGCACAAAATAGCGATAATGATTTCTTCAACTCATCGCCGATTTGGAGCAGCCTAAAGTTCGTCCAAAATGACCAAGCCTATTGGATGGGCGGAGACGTGTGGTTATTTGGCGGGCCACTTTCAGCACAACTGCTCGTTGAAACAGTGCTTAATCAAATGGGTATTGAAATCCTCACCCCAACAGCAGAAGCAACGGCGAACCCATAAGGAAAACATCATGTTTCGATTTGAAGACAACGAACCAGATTTCCTGATTGTTTATACCGGCAACGAACATGCCGAACCTGAGGATTACATCCACTTTGTAAAACATTGGGTCTCGAAGTTGGAGCAAGGTATCCCGTTCGGCGTGATACTGGTTTCCGAACCGCACCCTGACCATGAACACACCGAAGAGCATCGCCAAGATGAAGCCGAGATCACGCGCATCATCAACGATTTCCGCCGCGACTACCGCGACCGTACCAGCCAACTGAACACAGGCTTCGTGCGGATCTTCACGCCGGAGATGGTGCAAGAATATATGCCGACACAGGAGTTGTGGGATCAAGGGCGCGAGGCGAATAACCGCTTCGCCCAATACAACTGGGGCATTCCGGGAGAAGGCTTCACCAACCTCGACGACGCTCGCAACTGGCTGCGCGGGCAAAAGCATGGCGCAGGAGCAGCACCCGAAGCAGTCACATCCAAACCATCCGCCGAGCGCGTGGGGTTATATTATGGCAGCTCAACCGGCATCACTGAATATATCGCCGAAGAAGTGCAAGAGGCGTGGGAAAAAGCCGGGATGAAGCCGATTGAGGCCGTCAACATCACCGACGTGAGCGACATTTCGGTGCTGCTCGACTACGACTGCTTGATCTTGGGCATCCCAACATGGAACATCGGACAGTTGCAAGACGACTGGGAAATCGTGTTCCCGCAGCTTGACCAACTGGACTTTACAGGTAAGAAAGTTGCCATCTTCGGTATCGGTGATATGCGCGGCTACCCTGACAACTTCCTCGACGCGGTGGGTATCCTCGGCAAGAAGTTGATCGAACGCCACGCGCAGTTGGTCGGCTACTGGTATGACGAACACTACAAATTCCGCGAATCCTTGGGGTTTGTGGATAGCAAATTTATGGGGTTGGGCATTGACGACACTAACCAATCGAAGCTCAACAGCCAACGGATTGATGGTTGGGTCGCGCAACTCATCAACGAATTCGCGCTGCAACCTACCGCCGTTTCATAATCGCACATTACCGTTACGAGATCATTCATCTATGCACTTCATTGTACCCATTCAACAGTACGCCACATCAGGTCAATGGGCAGCCACGCTCATTGACCTGTCCCGATTGAGGGCAGCATGACCGCGCGTACTCAACCGTTAAATTCTACGAGCCGACTGATTGGCCGCCGTGCCTTCTTACTGCCGGGGCTGATCATCGCGCTCATTCTCCTCGTTCTCTGTGTCCTCTGGAGCATCACGCTTGGCGCAGCAAAAATTGACACGCAAGTCGTTTACCAAGCGCTGTTCCAATATGATCCCTCAAATTTCGACCATCTGATTATCCAAACCGTTCGCTTACCGCGTGTACTTTCGGGCATCACCGTCGGGGCGGCGCTGGCCGTCGCGGGGGCGATGATGCAAGGGCTGACGCGCAATCCGTTGGCGGACAGCGGCTTGCTGGGCATCAACAGCGGCGCATCGTTCGCGGTGGTGATGGGCGTTTTCCTGCTCGGCGATCCTTCCCTTTCGACATATGCCCTGTTCGGGTTTACAGGTGCGGCCATCGCGGCGGCGCTGGTTTACGGCTTAGGGTCGATGGGGCGCGGCGGGATGACCCCGCTGAAGCTCACCTTGGCGGGTGTGGTACTCTCCGCCTTTTTATCAGCCTTCACGACCACGATTTTGATCCGCGACCAAGAAACGTTGGAGAAAATCCGCTTTTGGACGGCGGGTGCGCTGGCAGGGCGCGAAATGCCGCTGCTCCTGCAAACCGCGCCTTACATCATCATTGGGATTATCGCGTCGTTGTTTATCAGCCGCCAAATTACCACCATCAGCCTCGGCGACGACATCGCTAAGGGGCTGGGGCAGAATACGGCGTGGGTGAAAGCCTTAGCGGCCCTCATTATTGTTCTGCTGGCGGGTGGCGCGGTGGCGCTGGCGGGGCCAATCGGGTTTGTCGGCCTCATCATCCCGCACGTCGTACGCTTCCTTGTGGGCGTGGATTACCGTTGGATTATCCCCTACTCGGCCATCCTCGGTGGTATGTTGGTTACGGTGGCGGATGTGGCGGCACGGGTGGTTATCCGCCCGCAGGAGCTGCCGGTGGGCGTAATGATGGCGATCATCGGCGCACCATTCTTCATTTGGCTGGCACGGTGGAAGGTGAAACGCTAATGAGCGCTAAAAACCCACCCCGTCCCAGTTGGATTACTCTACGACCGCGCGGCGCAAAATTCTCGTACCGGATTGACCGGCGCGTGCCGCTTATTGCCCTCATCATCGCGACGTTCACCATCGTGGTGCTGGTCTTCAGTATCAACTACGGGCAGTACAACATGACCGTGGGTGATGTGGTGCTGACGCTGCTCGGCCTGAATAAAGATCACCCCGACTACCGCAACTTCGCGCTGGTCGTCCACACCTTCCGGCTGCCGCGCATCCTCCTGTCCTTCTTAGTCGGTATGGCGCTGGCGACCTCCGGCACGATCATGCAGGGTATCACCCGCAACCCGTTGGCTGACCCGTATCTGCTCGGCGTGAGCAGCGGCGCGGGGTTGGCGGCGGTGGTGTTGATCGTGGCGGTCAAGACGATTTCGCTGTACTGGCTGCCGTGGGCGGCGTTGGGCGGCGCTCTGCTGACGGCAGCGGGCATCTACACCTTCGCGTGGAAGAACGGCACGTCCAGCCCCATCCGGCTCATCCTCATCGGTATCGCGATTGAAGCGGTGTTGGCGGCTGTCACCAGCACCATCTTGCTATTCGGTCAAATTAACGATGTGCAGCAAGCCTATGTTTGGCTGGCGGGCAGCGTCTACGGGCGCAACTGGGAGCATGTCTACGCGATTGGCGGTTGGCTGCTGATTTTCCTGCCAGCGGCGATGCTGATGGCACGGCAGCTTAACACGCTTGGACTGGGCGAGGACACCGCAAAAGGCTTGGGGCAGCGTGTCGAATGGCAGCGCGGCGTGTTATTGTTCATCAGTGTAACCCTTGCGGCAGTCGCGGTATCGGTTTCCGGCACGATTGGCTTCATCGGCTTGATCGCGCCGCATATCACACGCCGGTTGGTCGGCCCGTCCCATGAAGGCTTAATTCCGGCATCGGCCCTATTCGGCGGTGCTTTACTCGTACTTGCAGACCTTGTCGGTCGCTGGGTCATTGCCCCCAGCGAACTTCCCATTGGTGTCGTTACGGCAATGATCGGCGCACCTTATTTCATGTACTTACTGTATCGCAATCGGAATGCATAACCATGACCCAATTAAACGCAGCACACCTTTCACTTTCGTATGATAACACCCACATCATTCATGATCTGAGTGTGACCATTCCGACCCATAAGATTACTGCGCTCGTCGGGCCGAACGGCTGCGGCAAATCAACCCTGCTGCGCGGCATCTCGCGTTTGCTCAAGCCGCGCCGTGGTAACGTCGTTCTCGATACACACGATATCTGGTCGATGCCGACCAAAGAACTCGCCAAGCGGCTTGGCATCCTGCCGCAAGGGCCGGTCGCGCCGGAAGGATTGACGGTACATGAACTGGTGGCACAGGGGCGCTACCCGCACCAGAGCTGGCTGCAACAGTGGTCGCCAGAGGATGAACGAATCACCCTCGAAGCGCTCGAAATTACCGACATCGCGGCCTTCGCCGACCGCCCTGTTGATACGCTCTCCGGTGGTCAGCGGCAGCGGGCGTGGATCGCGATGACACTGGCACAGGACAGCGACTTGATTCTGCTGGACGAGCCGACGACCTTCCTTGACCTTGCCTATCAAATTGACGTATTGAACCTGCTGCACGACTTGAACGTGGAACGCGGCAAGACGATTGTTATGGTGCTGCATGACCTGAACCAAGCCTGCCGTTACGCTGACTTCCTCGTTGCGCTGTGCGGTGGTGAAATCCGCGCACAAGGCGCACCGTCCGAAGTGGTGACGGAAGATCTCGTCAACAGCGTGTTTGGTGTCGAAAGCCGCATCATGCAAGACCCGATTACCGATACACCGCTGATTATCCCGATCAGCCACCGCCGTAAAACCAATCTGACTGAAACCGTGCTGCCCTCACGCGAAATGAACCTGATGCCGGAGCGCGAGACGGCCTAATGGAAGCACCATCCGCAGAAACCACCAAACTCTACTGCAACCGGCTGGCAATTGAAAAAGGGGTCGACCCGGTCGGCCACGCGGGCAGCTTCAAAACCTTGATGGTGATTGAAGCGCCGCTGCCGTGGAAGAAGAATATGTACAGCGAGGTCGGTATCCTACCGCAGCAGGTCATGGACTTGTATAAGGTGCGTCGTGAACGCTACAACGCGGGTGAAGGTTATCACCATGCCCTACTGATGGTCGCATCCGATCCCGCCTATTCGCAGCGCGGCTACCGGCGCATCATGTATTACGACCGTCCATCGGACTGTTTCGCTGAATTCCGAAAAGTGGAATACTCGGTGCCGGACGATCAATTCGGCAGTTTGATTTGGGCGCTGGCAGAAGAACGGGAAACGCTTGACCAATATGAGCAGTACCGCGACCCCACGCATGATGCAACCCGCGAAATCCTGATCTGCACTCACGGCACCGTTGATGCGGCATGTGCCAAATTCGGGTATCCCCTTTACAACCACATGCGGACGAATCACGCGAGTGATGATATTCGGGTTTGGCGCGTTAGCCACTTTGGCGGGCAGATCGGAAGAGCACCCAACGACCCGCATAGGCTGTATGGGCATTACCGTGGATGGGCGGGACTGCACGACAGCTTCTTGCAAGCCGCCGAACGCGAACTGTGGATGCAGCACGGGTGGGCTTGGCTTCAGATGCCGAAATCGGGTGTCGTCCTCGAAAAGGATAACGAGGAGGAACCCCAATCGGTTTCGATTCGGCTGGACTACCGCCTCGATGACCAACCGCGTTCGTATACGGCGACGGTGGAGGTACACCAGCGCATTTCGACACCCTACAGCACAGCCTCTGAGGAAACTTACGCCTACGAGCAGTACAAGGTGCGCGAAATCCAAATCCCCTGATGTAGAAAGCCGCCCAAGTAAGCTATAATCGGTGGCATTCAGTTCATCAGGTGAGGATCAGTCTGTACAACATGAATGTTTCGCTGAAAATAATCTTGTTGGGCTGTGTCATGTTCGCACTCGCGGCCTGCCAGCCCAACACTTCCGACACTTCAAGCATCACCTCCGCACAAGTTCCCACCCTCGATCCGACACCCACCGACCCCGGCTTGATCGCGGTACGGGCAACGCCTGATCTGGCGCAGCTCCCACTCCTATCAGCACACCTTCAACGGGTGGAGGCCAACCTCCAAGAACCGATTCCCATACTGCCGCTTGAGGAGGGGCTGGATAACAACCAGCGGCTTGCACAGTCGATTGCCATACGCGACAGCCAATTCCAGCGCTACATCCGCGAAAACGGGCAGCCTTTACGGAACGAAATCTTTAGCGTTTCGCCCATTCGCCCCAGCGACATTTCTGAGAAAACGGCCTCCTGCAACACCGACTCGTGCTACCGTGTCGAAATGTATAACTACGCGCTGAACCTGTATACGGCTGCCGTGATCGACATTCGCAACCAGAAGGTGCTGGACATCGTTGGCTACGACAATATGCAGCCAGATATTCCGCAGAGCTTGGTCGATGTCGCCCTCGAAATCGCGGTCAATTCGCCGGAAGTCCGTCAAACATTCGGTTATACACCGGACACAAAAGACGCGGTGATGGCGAGCACGAAAACCGCGCTGAACGACACCACCTGCGAACGGTCGCGGCATTTGTGCGTTGCCCCAACGTTCGTCGTTGAGGATTACGCGCTGTGGGCGATTGTCGATTTGACGGCAGGTACGTTGGTCGGTGTGCGCTGGACATCAGTTGGTAGTACGAACACGATCACCGAAAAATCGCTCGAAAACGAATCAATGACCCGCCGCTACTGCCAGCAAAACACGCTGCTTGAGCGCGATGGCTGGCGCTTAGATTATATCCTCACCAGCTCGGATGGCTTACGCATATCGGATGTTCGCTATCAAGATACCGCCATCCTCAGCAGCGCGAAATTGGTCGATTGGCACGTGAGCTACTCGTCGTCGGACGGCTTCGGCTACAGCGACGCGGTGGGCTGCCCTGCTTTCAGCCAAGCCGCCGTCATCGCGGTGGAGCCGCCGCAGGTTGAGGACATTACCGAGAACGGCGAGATCGTCGGATTCAGCCTGACACAAGACTTCTGGAGTGATTTATGGCCGCTGCCCTGCAACTATTACTACGAGCAGCGCTTCGAGTTTTATAAAGATGGGCGCTTCCGTCCGGTGGTGAGCAGCTTAGGGCGCGGCTGCGGCGATGACGGCACTTACCGTCCGGTCACACGCTTGGTCTTCGCTGAACCGGCAACCTTCAGCGAATGGAACGCTTCCGGCTGGCAAGCATGGACAACCGAAAATTGGCGTTTAGCCGCCGAGGTGGGCAGTAATGAAAGCGGCGCTTCATTCCGCCTCACATCTGGTAACGGCGGCTTCGACATCGTTCCGTCGGCAGGTCAATTCAGCGACGGCGGGCGTGGCGATAACCCGTATATTTTCGTCACGCGCCACCATATGGATAAGGACGAGGGCGACTCCGATTTGCCAACGATTGGGCCGTGCTGTAATGCGGACTACCAGCAGGGGCCGGAGAAATTTATCGACACGGAGCCAGAATCCATCACCGATGCCCCATTGGTGGTGTGGTACGTCCCGCAGCTTGCAAATGATGCCACCGAAGGCACTGAATACTGCTGGGCAAAAACCGTTCTGGAAAATGGCGTGTATATTCCGGTGAGCTATCCATGTCCCTCCGGCCCGATGTTTGTGCCGTTGAACGCACCGTGAGGCAGCCGTGAGCAAACGCACGCGCAAACTGGAACGCGAGAGTAAACCAGCATCCGAGTCGAAAGATCCGGTGGTGCATAAACGTGATCTGCCCGCCGAGCCTACCCCAACACATGATTGGAAGCGCACGATCATAGGCATCACAGGAGTGCTGGTCGTTGGGGTAATCGTTTTCGTTCTCTACAGCCGTTCACAAACACCACCGCTGTTGGAAGAAACCTTCACCTCCGGCAGCGCGCAGTACTGCGCCACCCGCTCGAAGTTTATTCAATCGCTGGGCTTTACCGGCATCACCGCCTTTGACACCCGCTCCCGCTACGTGAAGGGCGCGGCCTTGCGCGAAGTCGACGCGAACGGCAGCATCCTTGACACGCACCAAGACCCCACATGGGACGATGCAGGCTACTTGGGTGCGCTGCAAAATGATGAAAACGGCAATGTTTATCTGATACCCGTACCCTTCATCAGCGTACTGGAAAACCCGCCGGAAAAAGCAAATACCATCTGGCGGATTGATACCGACACCGGCTTGATGCAGCCCTTCATCGACCTGCCCCCTGCCGTCCCTATTACCGCGCAAAGTCTGTTCGGGCTGCTCGATCTGGCTTACGACTGCGACACCAAAATGATCTATGCCTCGTCGGTGCTAGGTTCGGCGCAAACCCAGATGGCAGGGCGGATTTATCAGATTGACCCCGCAACCCGCAGCGTGAAAGCTATCCTAGAAGGGATTGATGGATTCGGCCTCGGCATCTTCAACGATATGCGCGGCAAGCGCCTGTACATCGGCCTCGCCCGTTCGCCGGAGATTTACTCGGTTGGCTTGAGCAACAACGGCGACATGGGGAACGACTTGCGCTATGAAATGTCGATCACGGACGTATCGGAGGCTTATGTGGATGACCGCGCACGGTCGATTGTATTCCAGAGCCAAACGCAGATGGTGATCAAAACGCTCAAGTTTAACTACAACCTTGTCGCACCGTCGGAAACACGTCAAACGATCCTCGTGTATACCTATGACTCCAACGCGGACAACTGGCAGTACACCAGTTCGCAAGTCACCAGCGAGTAAACAAAAAGGCGCAAGTGTTTGCGCCTTTAAGGTGCTCAATCCCAAAAACGATTAGTGGTATTCCGGCAGCCAGCTACCGTGAGCCTCAATCAGGTCATCGACCAGTGACCAAATTTGGTCGAGGCTGAGTTCGGCGGCGGTGTGCGGGTCGAGCATCGCAGCATGGTAAATATGCTCGCGCTTTTGGGTAAGCGCGGCTTCCACCACCAGCGACTGCACATTCAAGTTGGTTTGCATCAGCGCGGCTAACTGCGGCGGCAGTGTGCCAATGTGTGTCGGCTGCAAGCCGCTCTTGTCGACCAGTACCGGCACTTCGACGCAGCAGCCATCCGGCAGGTTGTCGATCAAGCCACGGTTCGGTACGTTACCATACACAACACGCGGGATGCCGGTTTCTTGGCTGTGGATAATCAACGAGCCGTATTCCATGCTGCGGTGAACCTCAATCGGTGCGCCACCTTCGAGCGCGGAACGCTGCTTTTCCCAATTGGCGATCTGCACTTCGCAGCGGCGAATGTACTCGTCCAGCGGAATGTTAAATTCCTCGATCAAATCAGGACGGTCACGCTTGATGAAGTATGGTGTATATTCGCTGAAGTGTTCGCTGCTTTCGGTGACGAAGTAACCCAAACGCTTAAGCATCTCGTAGCGCACGCGGTTCCAATCGGGTTGGCGGCCGTCTGCCAGCACCTTACGGATTTGCGGGTACAAATCCTCGCCGTTACGTTCGAACTTCAGGTAGAACGCCATGTGGTTAATGCCAGCGGCGACATAGTTGATCTCGTCAATCGGGATGCCGATGTCGTCCGCCAACTGCCCTGCCGTCCCCTGTACGCTGTGGCACAAGCCGACCGTCTTGATCGTGCTGGCGCGGCTGATCGC
>Ga0102832_1002433_pt1 | contig 11382 bp, 9 predicted proteins | sample EBPBio282013_DNA_FD_88942 | JGI IMG/M metagenome (GOLD analysis project Ga0102832, IMG submission 88942) | Wastewater treatment Type I Accumulibacter community from EBPR Bioreactor in Madison, WI, USA - Reactor 2_5/28/2013_ DNA (Illumina Assembly) | ecosystem: Engineered > Bioreactor > EBPR >...
GTAAGTTCCTCAAGTATTACAAATGTCGAAGCATTTAGTCGGGTATTTGTCTTGACGTCATTATATCGGTATTATTTTTAATACTAATCTTACCAAAATAGTTTCATCAAAAAATCTAATTTAGATTACTTAATAGGAAATTTGACCAAAACTTATAAAGGAAAAATGGTTATTTTTAAGGAATATTTCAAATAATTATTTTAGCAAAATAAAGTGTAAAATTTAAAAGATCATTACTCATAATTAGGATGAAGTCCAATGAGTCTTAAGGAAGGATCGCTTGATTACTCCAAAACCATCAACATACGTTCTTATCTTATCAGTTTTTTTATGACTGCATTTAAAATCTTTTTCATGTGTTAAGTTTCTTACTATGAACCGATAACACCAGTTTCGAAATTTATTCCAAGGAGATAATTACAAAGATCTTCTTGAGATACTTTAACTAAAAAATAAATTAAAAATTACTGTTTTAATCTCCTTATTGATGTCTTCTTTATTTTTATTTAAAAAGTTTGGTGACATTTTTTTGGATTTCTTGATAGATTTCATGAGAAATAGAAACATGCTTACTTTTTTTCTCTTGTTTTTTCCTTTCAAGTTCTTATTGCTGAAATATTAGAAATAATTTACCATAAGATTTTGGTTGATAAGATTCATTTTACCCATGGATTGAAGGAGTTCTTCTTCTGTATTGAGTTCGATTGGAGCTTTTTAGAGTTTAAGAATGGAACAAGACAAAAGTCGATGAGCTTATCTTACATGCTGTCCTTTAATTTCAGGATCAAGTTAGAGTCGGGCATATGCTTATGAAAGTCTGATCATGGACTCTAACTGTCTGACAGTAATCCTGTAAGAAGTGTTTTGATTTTGTGATTTATCTTTTGTTCTCAAATCAATGTAAAACTTTCGAAGTAATTAACTGGCTTATTTTGTGAGTCTTGGCTTGATTTTCTTAGCTACAGTAATGTACTTTTTGATTTAATTGTAGTTATACTTTGAATTTATCATCTCATGTTTGTTTCTGTGAAGATCGACTATGAATCTTGCCAAGTTTAAATCTGCTAAATTATCAGATTAGTCGCAAATAACAAAGAAAAGGTCAAATCGAGACATAATTGGAGGTGATATGTTAATGTTAAATTTTAAAGCTTTTGATTTATCATATCGGCCAAAAAGGGGATTCGCAGCTGCCAGTATGCTTGTTCTTGCATTTAATGTCGCATGGACCCCTGCTTTAGCAATTGAAATTGTTTGTTGTTACATTGCTTCGTGAATTGCCACTTGATCCTTGATATCCATTTTGTCAAACTCGTCAATACAACATATTCCATTGTCAGCCAACATTAATGCACCCGCTTCAATACCAATATTGCCATTCTAATCTTTAGTTACGCTTGCTGTAAGACCTGCTGCTGAAGTCGTCTTTCCGTTTGTATAAACACTGCGAGGAACGAATTTATTGACACATTTTAAAAATTGAGATTTAGCTGTTGATGGATCACCAACAATTAAGATGTTGATATCCCCACGAATGTTCATTTTAGTTTCTGTCTTTTTATGGATTCCTCCGAAAAGCTGAAGAAGAAGAGCTTTTTTAATTTATGAATGGCCAAAAATTGATGGAAACAAACTTTAACTGAGGTCATCATAAAGTCTCGAATTGGATTTCATTTTTTGAATTTGGGTGATTTATTGCTATGTTAATCGTGAATAAATTTTGGACAAAAAATATTAATTTGTGAACTTAGATTTTTGGTCTTCCATTTCCATCATCATGATTTATTCTTACTCTTCATCTTCTTGAATATCCTCTGCAAATTGGTTGTTTTCAACTCTAATGTGAATGGCAATGAAGATAAGTTTATAATTTAATTCCCTTACACCTTTAAGTCCTGTTACACCCTCAACTTAAGCCATATTTCCTCGAGTATTGGCATTTTTTGTTGTTAACTGAGTTCTTTCACCGGGTTTAAGCATACTGGCGACATCAGGTGAAACACACAAATATCCAACAACATGTAAAATATCACCTGGTTGGCCTTTTTAAGTATTATCATTTCTCAATACTACATCTATCGATCGAGGCATAGCTCCAGGCGGAATTTTAGTCGGGTCTTCTTGGATCCTAATCTTTTGGAAGTCAGCAAATCTTGATCTTTTTAAATCTAATTCCCAAGTTGGAGAATCACAGTTATTTTTTAGACATTTTTTTGGTTCTGTGTACTTAAATTGTTGAGGGACCTCTTTGCTGTAAGTCCCGCAAGTCATACACTTGAAGACTCCGATCAATAATTAAGGTCTCACCTCACTTGTTCTGGTGACAGTTCCTCTAAAAGATTTAAGTTTCCCAAGATGTTAGCTTTTTAGTTCTCTTACACTGTCATTGAAATCAGAACTGTACCCCTGATCGAAGGCAACTTCATATCTTTCAAGCTGATCATCAGATGTTTTAATATCATCAGATAAAGAAAGAGTTTTTTATAATTCATGCATAAATTAAGTAAGAGCTTGATTTAAATGTGGCTAATATTTGTAGTATTCGTCAAAGACTGCGCCTGCAAGTTAGTTATTGTAATTAAGGAAATCGGTGAGAGATATGAGAAGGTTCCTACGGCCATTATTTATGGCAATTTAAGCCTAACGTTTGTACTTGTTGACGCCTTTGTCCTGAAAGTTTTGAATGAAGTTGGTGAAGTCTTTGCGAATATTTCTAGCCAGACTCATTTCGCTTTCTTTGAATTCAGTCTCCATGCTTTTAACTTCCTAAAATTATTATTTTAATTAATTGGCGCATCATTCAATTATTAGACTCATATTCACTTCAATTAGTAATATAAAGAAATCAATATTATACAAACTTTACGATTACCTTAGAAATTTTTAAGAATTTTAATTTAACTTTTAAAAAATCTAATCATTAAATCCTTCCAGTTTAGATTGAAAATGAGATTTTTTATTCAAAAATAAAAAATTTGAAAAATACCGATGACATTACCAAACATCATAAAATTGGTTTTATGATTGTTAAATCGAATTATGATTGAAATTAAATTGAACAAAAACTCAAGAAAATACATAATTTTATTTAAATCGATGCTTAGTAAAGATATTTTAAGTTTATGTGATCAGATATTTGAAGGATCATTACTCTTCTTCGTTCACTGTTGGAATGTAAGCGTACTTGTGGACTCTTTGGAAATGGTCCATACCGTATCTGGTAGCCCAAGAAAAGAAAGTTTCACATGAGTTGAGGCAGCTATCTTTGTTGTTACACTTCTTTTCGCAGAAGCTTTTTTTAGCTTATTAAACAGACTTGAGTAAGGCAGAGTGGTTGACGTCAATTTTTTATTGATTGTAGATATTCATGAGAATAGGTCCATAAGGGAGATATTTTTTCTGATCAGCTCTTGCCTCGTTAATGAGGTTTGAGATGGTTTGATTTGTTTCAGCTTGGGTTTGGATTCTTTCGTCGTATAATTCTTTAGCCTGTTAAGAAAGTTAAGCCATTCTTTTCAATTTATAAAATTAATATAAATATCTAATCTCAATAAATTCTTCACTACTTCACTTATTTATTTTAAACAACTTATTTCTACACTTCTAAGAACAAATTTTTTTAACCAGAAAATTCTTCCTACTTACATTTAGTAAATGAGTTAATCATCCAATTTTTTTTCTTATTTATTCACAAAAACAGTATAAAAGGGTTACTAACAATCCAGTTTTCATTTCCGTTACTTGATTTGTCTTCATTGTGAAAATTAGACATATTAGTGTCTTTCTAAGACTCTTAGTGGTAAAAAGACTTAAGTTCTAATTCGTTAATTATCGAAATTTAGAAGGATAAATGCTACTTTTTAATTTGTCCTGAATAATTGATTATATACAAGAAATCGTTGCTAATGTAGGAAACTGACCAATACAATAACAATCAAAGTTCTATGTTCGAGTCTCTACTCCATAAGGTGTAAATGGAGCTCAGTTTTAATGATTTTATTAAATAACCCGATCTCATTCAGTGGGACAGATAATCCCCAAGAGATAATTCCATCAAAAGTCCAATGTCATTACCAAAAGATTGGGCTTTAGAAGGAGAATAAACATTCGAACCTCCAATATAAAAGATGATGGATTTTTTAGCCCTTGAGTAGAACTAATAACTACACAGAATTCAAGCCTCAAGAATGGACCAATAGTCAAAAGTTAAAAACTATCTTTCCCATGCTAGGATCAGAGTAAATGATGATGAAGACTAAATCCGATAAAGACATCTGAAAGATAATCTGAATTTAAGTCCAAGAAAAAGGAAAAGAATTGACAAGTAAAAAATCAAACTTCCGAAATTTAAACTTTGCTGACGTCAACTTTTCTTAAGCTCTTTTTTGATTTCTTTAATTGTGTTTTTTCATTTTTTTTTTGGATAAAGCTTAAATTTGAAAAATTCAATACAAATTCACTGAAAAAAATGACTAATCAAATATTTTCAAAGTAAAAAAGTTGATATTGAGCTAAAGAGAAATACCTTTTTAAGTTCAGATATTGAAAAATCAATTACAAAATTGCTGTTTAAAATCATTAAATAATAAAGTCCCTATTTGGAAAAACTTTAGGGGCTATCAAAGTCCAAATGTATAAGATAGTTGTTGTCCAAGCAAGAATGATCCTTACCCAAAATCCGAAACTTGTCGGTTAAAGGGTATTTGTTGTTAAATTTGCTGCACCCCAGTTTGTTATCAGCATCCCAATATACATTGAAGAAAGACACATATAAAAATGCCATTTAACCCAGGTCCAATCTCCATAGCTTTATGGTATGCGTTCTTGTTTTTATAACTGCAGTTATTCTCTGAGATTATTTTTATCCCTTTACTCTTAACTTTAAGGTTAAGTAGTTGGGGCTACACCCATAGCTTTATTTAAATCTCCATTGGCTGTAACTTTCACTTGTCCTGAACCTCCTTGAATTGAACCATACATCGTCAAAATGAAAAAGAAAGTTGAAACAATAACATATCCGATTAATGATTCTAAAGACATTCTTTAACATTGAGAACTGGAGTCGGGAAATGAAAATTGTGATACATAACTGAGATATGACACATATAATGAGACCAATGAGGTTGTCAACAAACTATTTTGTACGTTAAAGTTGAATAACTGTAGGATAGGAAGTAAGACAAGAATGATTGAGGTAATTACGTTCACCCAAAGAGTTTTTGTACATCCTTCTTCCTGGTTTGAAAAAGTTACATACCCGAAAATATTTATTGTAATTGCTCCAGCTTCAATTATTAATGTTAAGAATATCAGGTAGCATCCGTATCGAGTTTATCCTGCATCATAATGCTTAACCATTTTGATTCCTGCCATATAAAATAAATCTATCAGAATTATTGCCTTTTTTAATGAAAAACTTACCTGCAAAATCATGAAAAAAATTGAAAGATATTTGCTTGCATCTGCGTAGTCAATAAAAACATTGTTTGGCACCCATAAGAATGCTATGAACAACGCTACAACAAACAAATACTTTATGAAAAATAATCCTTAGTTAATTACCATTGCGCAACGATTGCGGCAAACCATAAGTATCATCATTACAAAAAACATGCAAAGTAAACTTAATGACAATCGATAAACAGCACTTGCACCAAAACATTCGAATCTGACTTTAAATATTAAATTACTGTCCTCCTTATGAACTCTCAGGACAAGAGAACCATTTTGAGAAGTATTCTACGAAAGATTGAAATCTGTGAATGAAAAAGAATAAGAAGATGCCTGGAACAACAAATGCGATGACCAAAAAGACGTAAAATATTTTGGATACTCTTTCGTTTCCTAAGAGCCTTTTAAGTGCTACAACAAGTTCTGAACAGCAGCATTCAAGGCAACAAAAAACACCACGAGCAGCAAGTGACGCCATTAGTATTATTATTTGAGATAAAATCTAAGACTTTATAAAAAAATTTCTTTTGATTAGTTTGACTTTTAAATGAAATTTACAATCTAAAAACTTACTCTTAAATTTACTTTACAAACTGTCAAAGAATTTATATTTTTTATTGAAATCGAAGGTATTTTCAATCATTTATTTTTAACAAAGAAACTATTTTTATTTAAGAATTTAGATCTGATGAGTAATAAAAAGTTGGCAAAAAATTAAAAAATAACACTTAACAATCCTTATGTTTATTCAACAATTTTCACATCCTTAACACTTACAAAACTTTCCGCATTTCTCTCCTATATTGAAACATTAGCAATATTTTTTTTGACATTTTGTCTTTTTACATTTACATCCTTTTTTTACCTCAGCTAACTGTACTCCAAGTTCGAAAGTTGATTATAGCTTTTGTGTAACTTAATTAAAAGCTTTTGGATTTCGAGTTAAAGCATCCAAGACAGCTTTTCTATGCTCTTCATTTGATTACTGATTACAGCAACCAACACAATTACAGTTTTAATTGCAAAAAATTTGAAGATTAAAACATTCACAGTACATTTTAAGACATTTTGACTTTTTACAATTACATCCCAGTTACTGTATTTTTTATATTTTAAGCTGTTTTTAGCGTTTTTCTTTTTCTTCATCGATATCCATCCTTCTGAAGTTAGTAAAATTTGGTCTCTTTTATGGAGATAAAATCTGATTTCTTCGGTTAATTTAAATATCGTTTTGAAATTTGTTTTGAATGAGGAAATTTTGTTTTCTAGTTTTGGGTTTTAAATTATCATTTACTGATGCGTGAGCTTCAATAAAATTAGGAGAATTTTCAATGTCCATTTAATTTTAGCTGTTTCCTTTGGAGTAAAATGAAGATTATTTTTTGTTTGATAGTAACGAGCCTTTAATATGATTTTTGAGTCCATTTTTATGCAACAGCTCATCATGTAGAAAATGGTCTTTAGTTTTTATGTTGATGAATTGATTTTTTTAAGAAAGAGACGATAGTGAAGAATTTCTGGAAGGTACATCATTATTTTAGCTAGAAGAAGCAAGCATATTTTAGTTGACATAAACAGGCTTTTCCTGTCTCGCTTTGAAGGCGTTATCATAGGACTCATAAACTTAGTCTTTTTCATCCAGCATACTAAAATTTTCAACAATTCCAGTGGGATAAAGTGTAGATGGAAAATCATCTTCGGCAAATGTTTTATGTTTTTTACGATATTATTCGATTTGATTTTCATGAATGATTATGGAGTTTGAAGAGAAGTTTTGATGATTTCTTTTGCGACGGGTTTAAAAGATAAGATGGGGATTGACTTTTTAGGTATAAGACTGAACGATTTGTTTTTAATTGAAAATTTCGTGTAAATCAGAAATGACACTGTTGAAGGTGGATTCGTTAGGTATTGGGATTTCGTTTTACATGTAAAAATTCCGCTAAAAGATGTTATAAAGATGTATATAATGCTATGTCAATATTTTGAATTTTTTATTATTTATCTTTAGTAAATTTTCAATTTATTCATAAAATATTCATAAATCCAAAACAGTCTTATTTTCATTGATTAGCAAAAAAGGTTAGTTGTTTTTATACCAAGAGACTATTGATAAAAATATAATGTGCTTTCAACTTATTAAACTTTAAATCAAATTTTTAGAAAGTATAACAAGGTAAAAATATAAATAATGGAACCTGATATAATTAATAGGTTAAAACAATTTATAATTTTCATAGTTTAAAAAAATCCATTGAAACACTTTCATCCATAGTTTCTATATCAGTGATAATTTCTAAAAATATCAAGCTTCAAAAACATTCAGATAGTTAATGTATAAAAATCACCAAAAAAAACTACCAGAATCGAAGCCTCTTTCTTCTTCAGTCATCAATCCTCATTTATAACAAATGAACAAATCCAAAAAAGATAATTATAATCCAAACCAATCCTTAAACGCCGAACTTTTAAAATAATCAATGAATGACTTTCCAGATGAATATGATCATCAAATTAACAATATTAATGGTCAAAATAAATAAAAAAAACTTAGTAACAACCAAAAATTCAATATTTCCTACTTCCAAAATCGATAAGCCAGTCAAGCATCTTCTTTTATATTCAATCAAAACCCTATGAAATTCTCAACAAATTAACATTAATTATATGAGTCTCTTTAAACCAGAAATTTACAAAAATACATTAAAAATTAGAATTTCGACAAAATTCGACAATCATAAATTTTTTAAGAAGATGAAAAGGAGCATACCATGCCAAATAAATCGAAAAGCGCTAGAAATTTAAGAAATATCAATGAAAAAAAATTGAAAATATCATCAGAAATTGAAAATATCCGCAATGGTAAGCAATTTATTCCAGTTAAAAAATAAAAGAAAAGCCTTAATTAAAATTTGCAACATAAAGTTATTTATTAAAACTTTCGACTTTCCGACCTCAATTTTTTGTCTGATCAGCAATTTTTACCTCAAGGAATGTATCCTTAAGCATTGGGAAGAAAAAACAGTTCAAAGAATAATTCGAGAAAAAGTTAGTCAAACCATCCAGTTTTTCGATAAACTTTGGAATATGTCGATTCTAGAAGACACAATATTGAGCAGAATCTTATGGAAATTGATGCTTAAAGTCGATAAGTTTCTGATTAATCCTCATAATCTAGCATGCCATTAACAAATATTGACGACAAATCATCGTACAAAGAAAGATACAGAAAATACAAACATAAATATAACAACTCAGTAAATGTTATAAAACAGTTTTAAAAGCTGAACGAAACATTAATAAATGATCAAAGATAGAATCTCCATTACTACTAAAATACTATTAAGGATCTGTAAAATTTACTTATGGTCAAAGATAAAGAAATCGATCAGCTGAATCATATTTTGATGAATACTAAGATTCAAGAAGAGAATTATTCTCAAGGACCTTGTTCGATTGATGGTAGACAAATATAAGCAGAAAATCAGAAACTTAAGAAATAACTGGAAAATAAAAACATTTAAATAAACAGGTTAAAATAGAAAATAGGTTCAGTCCTTTCTTAATCTAGAGTTGGATAGCAGAAAAGATAAGGATTCAATCAAAATCTTTAAAAAAAGTATGACATCCTTAAAAAATAAAAAGAATCGCTTTCAAAAAAAATAACCACTCTCGAAGAACTTAACAAAATATACGAATCAAAATTCAAAGAGAAATAATAAAGACTCAGTAAGCTTTCAGAACTCAACAGCGAACTTCAAGAACAAATTATAAAGCTTAAAAGTAAAATGCATTCTGATGAAACTTATGATACTGAACGTTCTTGTGTTCAAGATTTTTCCAAAAAGAATAAGAAAGAAAACCTGACTTTTTCTACCTAAACTTTTAGTAAGTATCCAATTGTCCCATCACAGCAAAAAATGGACTCGCCTTCATAAATAGAAAAATATATCAGTTGTATTGACTAACAGTTACAACTTATTCGTTCTTCCATAATAAAGGAAAAAGGTGATGATAACTCAAAGAATATGAATTCAATCAATCAATTCAGAAAAAAAGATTTAAGCGAACTGGATTCGGTCAGCTAATTTTAATTTGAAGATGAAGTTCAGTATAAAATTCCTTTCAAAGTATTATAAAACGTCGTTTAGAAACTCTCCAATTTCAGAGCCTCAATGGGAGTTTGAAATTCAAACTAAACTTGAGAATTTAAAAATAATTTACTTGATCACAGTTTTAATATTATTGCTTTCTTTCCCTAATCATTGTTGTTTTATGCGCAAAAACTTTACCATTTTATTAATTTTATAAAATTGAATGATTTTACAAATCTTATCAAATACTTTTGAAAATAAACAGTTAATAATTGACTCTTAAAATTAAGTATTTTTGACGGCCAATTATAACTTTTTTACAAATGAAAAAATAAGTCAACGAGCTTGTTATTAACAGACTTAAAAAAGAAAGAAAGGATTGGAGAAGTGATCATCCATTTGGATTCGTTGCCAAACCCACTGAAAATCAAGATGGTTCAACTAATCTTCTAAAATGGAATTGTGTCATACCTGGACCCAAAGATTCTCCTTGGTAAGGAGGTCAATACGCATTATCGATGGACTTCTCGAACGATTTTCCAGTAAGACCTCCAAAGTGCATGTTCAAGCCTGTACTCCCTCATCCAAACATTTACCCATCGGGAACAGTATGTCTGTCGATTCTGAATGATGAAGAAGATTGGAAGCCTAACATTACAGTCAAACAGATATTATTGGGGATTCAAAAGCTTTTGAAAGACGAGCCTAACATTGACAGTCCTGCACAGCAAGAGCCTTTGAACATGTACAAGAATGATCGAAAAAAATATTTGGAGACGGCAAGAAATTTCGCAGCAAAATGCAGACAACCCTTGAAATGAGATGACTGATAATTATTGATTTTGAGTATTTAAAGATTATCATTATGAAGTTTTATTTTGACTTCAAGCTAAGATTTAAACATTAATGGAAAAATAAGAAGTAAATGTATTAAAATCACTAACTCAATTTGAGCCTACTAAAAGCCACATAAATATAACAATAATCAGGGCAATGTACAGAAAATAAAGGCTGTTACTATTTTGGGGAGAATTTTTACTACTCTATGATTTTATATCATCAGCTTTGGTTGAAATACTTGACATAAATTTGTCTTTAGTCTCAGGATGCTCTCTTAATTTTTCTTCAAAAAGCTCTCTAAACTAAGGATTTTTCATATTCCATAACCAGCTCTTATCTGCATACGACTTTCTCGTAAAATGATTATCTTTTAATCCTCCAACGCCATGTTATTCACTTGTCATAAAAGAAATCGTAGCTATAATCATAGTTCTTACATTCCACCCTGCCGTCCATGTTTACTTATGGAAGTTTGTAAAACTGGTGCATATCGGTTTTCCAGTCTAAAATCTACCGCTGGGTGTATAAAATAAAAGGCGAGGAGGAGCGAATGGATAATCATCGTGAAGCTATAGGACAGCATGGTAAAAGCCTCCTTAATACTGTCCATCAAGTCCAAAGATGAGAAAATGGAAGTGAAGAAGACCTTTACGAGCGACTATAACATGAGGGATGGGATCTTAGTTGAGTTGACGTTATTATTTTTGAAGTCTTGCAAGAGCTAGTTTAGGGTTGGCCATTTTTATTATAATTTTGTTTTGTTACGTTTACTTATTTGTATTGAATAATAATGATGACTTCAAATAAATTCATGATTAATAGTAACTTTTTAAATAAACTTATCATTTAGGTTATTAGACTTATTTTATAATCAAATTTAAAAGCCATGGCAGAACTCACAAAAGATGAGGAGGTATATAAAAATGGTCAGTTTAATGAAAAATACAAAAATACCCAACTCAATCTTAATAATTTACTTTAAACATAAGTCATCCCA
>Ga0102832_1002435_pt1 | contig 11378 bp, 13 predicted proteins | sample EBPBio282013_DNA_FD_88942 | JGI IMG/M metagenome (GOLD analysis project Ga0102832, IMG submission 88942) | Wastewater treatment Type I Accumulibacter community from EBPR Bioreactor in Madison, WI, USA - Reactor 2_5/28/2013_ DNA (Illumina Assembly) | ecosystem: Engineered > Bioreactor > EBPR >...
GTGCTCCTGGGCGTAGTAGCCCAGCCGCAGCCCGTGCCCGGGCACGACCTCTCCGGTGTCGGCGGCCTCGATGCCGGCCAGGATGCGCAGGAGGGTGGTCTTTCCCGCGCCGTTCAGGCCGAGGACCACGACGTTGGCCCCGCGGTCGATGGCCAGGTCGACGTCGGTGAACACCTCCAGCGAGCCGTAGGACTTGCTGAGCTCCGACGCGGTGAGCGGCACCTTCCCGCACGGGGCGGGCGTGGGGAACCGGATCTTGGCCACCTTGTCGGCCGCGCGGGCCTCCTCCAGGCCCGACAGCAGCTTCTCCGCGCGCCGGGCCATGTTCTGCGCCGCGACGGCCTTGGTGGCCTTCGCCCGCATCTTGTCCGCCTGCGCCATCAGCGCCTCGGCCTTGCGCTCGGCGTTGGCCCGCTCCCGCTTGCGGCGCTTCTCGTCGGTCTCGCGCTGCAGCAGGTACCGCTTCCAGTCCATCGTGTAGATGTCCAGCTCGGCGCGGTTGGCGTCGAGGTGGAAGACCTTGTTGACCGTCGCCTCGAGCAGGCCGACGTCGTGGGAGATCACCATCAGCCCGCCGGGGTAGGACTGGAGGAACCCGCGCAGCCAGACGATCGAGTCGGCGTCGAGGTGGTTGGTGGGCTCGTCGAGCAGCAGGTTGTCCGCCCCGGAGAACAGGATCCGCGCCAGTTCGACCCGCCGCCGCTGGCCGCCGGACAGCGTGCTGAGCTCCTGGCCGAGCACCCGGTCGGGCAGGCCGAGGTTCGCCGCGATGCGCGCGGCCTCGGACTCCGCCGCGTAGCCGCCCGCAGCGGCGAGCTCGGCCTCCGCGCGGGCGTAGGACGCCATCGCCTTCTCCTGGGCCTCGCCCTCTGCGGTGGCCATCGAGAGCGCGTACGTGCCGAGACGGCGAAGGATGTGGTCGAGCCCGCGGGCGGAGAGGATGCGGTCGCGGGCGAGCTGGCCGAGGTCACCGGTGCGCGGGTCCTGCGGCAGGTAGCCGATCTGGCCGGTGCGGGTCACCGTCCCCGCCGCGGGCAGGGACTCGCCGGCGAGGATCCGCGTGAGCGTGGTCTTCCCCGCGCCGTTGCGTCCGACGAGGCCGACCTTGTCACCGGCGGCGACCTGGAAGGACGCCGGGGACAGCAACAGCCGGGCTCCCGCCCGGACCTCAAGCTCTCGTGCCACCAACATCGCCCGGCAAGGCTACCCTGTCGCGGTGGCCGGCATTCCCGCAGCAGACGTGCGCATCGACGCCGCGCTGGTCACGCGGCTGCTCGAGGAGCAGGCCCCGCACCTGGCCGATCCGCACGTGGAACCCTTCGCCCACGGCTGGGACAACGAGATGTTCGCGCTCGGACCCGGCCTCCTGGTGCGCCTGCCCCGCCGACGTGCAGCGGCCGACCTGATCGAGCACGAGATCGCCACCCTTCCCCGCCTGGCCGGCCGGCTGCCCAGCCCCGTGCCGGTGCCGGTGTTCGCCGGACGGCCGTCCCGCGGCTACCCCTGGCGCTGGACGGTCGTGCCACGCCTGCCGGGGCACAGCGCGTCCGGGGTGCCGGTGCCCGACCGCGCGGCGGCGGCACCGGGGCTCGCCGCGTTCCTGGCCGCGCTGCACACCGCCGCGGACGACGACGCACCCGCCAACCCCTACCGCGGTGTCCCGCTGGCCGAGCGGGCCGAGGGGCTGTCCGAGCGGGTGCGGGTCGTGGCCGGCGACCGGGCCGTGCGGACGTGGCGGGCCCACGCCACCGCCCCGGCGTGGCCCGGCCCGCCGGTGTGGGTGCACGGCGACCCGCACCCGATGAACCTGCTGCTGCATTCGGACGGCACGCTCGCCGGCGTGATCGACTTCGGCGACGTCTGCGCCGGCGACCCCGCCAGCGACCTCGCCGTGGCCTGGCTCATGTTCGACGCGGACGCCCGCGCGGAGTTCCGCGCGGCGTCCAGCCTGTCCGGCGCCTACGACTCCGCGGTGTGGGCGCGCGCCTGGGCCTGGGCCCTGGGCCTGGCGTCGGTGTTCGCGCTGGCCAGCGACGACATGCCGGCCCTCGCCGCGATCGCCCGCCACGGCCTGGCCGAGACCCTCGGCGACCCGGAGTTCAGCGCAGCCGGGTGAGCCGGGACGGGTCGTCCAGCTCGAACTGCCCGGTGACGGCGGTCACCTCGAGGGCGGTCAGCCCCACCGGCGCCCCGAAGCTGGTGAGGAAGGCCGTGTCGGCGGCGTCGCGTCCGGTCGCCACGCGCAACAGGCTCTGCCGCGGCGCGAGCCGGGTGGCGTCCACCACCCACCAGGCGTCGTCCACCATGGCCTCGCAGACGGCGTGGAACTCCATCGGGCTGAGCCCCGGCGCGTAGACCGCGGCCAGCCGGGCGGGGTCGCCCAGGGCCCGCAGCAGCGCGATCGACAGGTGGGCGAAGTCGCGGCACACCCCCTGCCGGGCGCGAGCAGCGTGTCCAGGGCGCTGTCGGTCGCGACGCTCGCGCCGCTCACGTAGGCGATGCGGTCGTGCACCCACTCGACCACCGCGGCCAGCAGCGACGCCCCCGCCAGGCCGGCGAACTCGGCCGCCGCCGTCGGGGCGAGGGTGTCGGACTCGCAGTAGCGGCTCTGCCTGAGGTAGCGCAGCCGGTCGAGGTCGTCCACGGGCTCCGGTTCGGCCAGGCCGTCGGCGGTCGCGGCGTAGTCGAGCACGACGGGGCCCGCGTCCACCCGGACGCGGTGGAGGCGGGTGCCGTGCTGGTCGACGATCTCGACCGGTTCGAGAAGCGCCCCGGACGACGTCACCGACAGCGACTCGGAGACGACCGGGACGCCGCGCGCCACCGCCACGGAGAAGACGAGCTCGGCGGGGCCGTCGGCGGACAGTTCGAGGTGGCAGGAGACATCGCGTTTCACGTGGCCATGCTGCCCGGTACGGCCAACCCGCAAACCATAAGCTGGCGGGGACCCTCAGGAGGACCCCGTGAACTACCGCAACGTCCAGGCCCCCACGGCCGTGGTGATGGTGCGTCCCCACCACTTCGCCGTGAACCCGGAGACGCTCGGCGACAACGCCTTCCAGGCGCTGCCGGGGCGGCTGTCGCCGGAGGCGGTCGCGCGGACCGCGCGCGACGAGTTCGACGGCTGCGTCGACGCGCTCACCGCCGCCGGGGTACGGGTGCACGTGTTCGACGACTTCGGCCAGCTCGACACCCCGGACTCGGTGTTCCCCAACAACTGGTTCTCCACCCACCACGGTGGCCGGATCGCGATCTACCCGATGTACGCCCCGAGCCGTCGCAGGGAACGCCGCACGGACGTGATCGACCTGCTCAAGAGCGCCTACCGGGTGCAGGAGGTGATCGACTACTCCGGGCTCGAGCACGACAACCTGTTCCTCGAGGGCACCGGCGCGATGGTGTTCGACCACCTCGAGCGCGTCGCCTACGTCGCCAGCTCCCACCGGGCCGACCCGGTGATCCTGGAGCGGTTCTGCACCGCGTTCGGCTACGAGCCGATGGCGTTCCCGACCGCCGACGCCCAGGGGCGGCCGATCTACCACACCAACGTGCTGATGACGATCGCCACCGACTATGCGCTGGTCTGCCTGGACGCGATCGCCGACCCGGCGCGCAGGGCCGAGGTGTCCGAGCGCCTCGCCGACAGCGGCCGCGCCGTGCTCGAGCTGAGCTTCGCGCAGGTGGCGGAGTTCGCCGGCAACGCGATGGAGCTCACCGGCGAGGACGGGCGGGTGCTCGCACTGTCCGCCCGCGCTGCCGCCGCCCTCACCCCGGCGCAGCGCGCGGTCGTCGAGGAGTCCGCGCGCCTGCTCCCGCTGGCCATCCCCACCATCGAGCTGGCCGGCGGATCGGTGCGCTGCATGCTGGCCGGCGTCCACCTGACGCCGCGGTGAGCCTCAGGCGTCCTTCGACGGACGTCCGCGCCGGGGCAACGGCCCGGCCTCCCGCGGCGAGCGCCCGGCCTTCGCCAGCGCCTGGCGCAGCAACAGTTCGACGTGGGCGTTGAGCGAGCGGAGGTCGTCCGCCGCCCACCGGGCGAGGGCCTCGTGCACCGCGGGATCGAGGCGGAGCAGGACGGGCTTGCGCTCCCGTCCCGCCGCTGCCCCCGGCGTGCCCTCGGCTGCGTCCGACACGGTCGCCTCAGTTGTAGAGCGTCCCGGTGTTGACCACCGGGGTGGCCTGGGCCGAACCGCACAGCACCACCAGGAGGTTGGACACCATGGCGGCCTTGCGCTCGTCGTCCAGGGTCACCACGTCGTCGGCCTCGAGCCGGCGCAGGGCGCTCTCGACCATGCTCACCGCACCCTCGACGATCTTCTCCCTGGCGGCGATGACGGCGGCCGCCTGCTGGCGCTGGAGCATGGCGTGGGCGATCTCCGGGGCGTAGGCGAGGCTCGAGATCCGGGCCTCGACGACCTCGAGGCCGGCGATCGCGATTCGGGCGGCCACCTCGGTCGCCAGTTCCGCCGCCACCAGGTCAGTCGACCCGCGCAGCGACTCCTCGCCGGGTCCGGCGTTGTCATAGGGATGGGTGGTGGCCACGTGGCGCAGCGCGGACTCGGCCTGCACCCGGACGAAGTCGTCGTACTTCTCGACGGCGAAGACGGCCTTGGCGGTGTCCGCCACCTGCCAGACGATGATCGCGGCGATGTTCACCGGGTTGCCGTCGGCGTCGTTGACCTTGAGTTCGTTGGTCTCGAAGTTGCGGACCTTCACCGACACCTTCCGGCTGACGACGAGCGGCATCGTCAGCTGGAGGCCCGGGCTGCGCAGCGTCCCGACGTAGCGGCCGAAGAACCGCAGCACGCGGGTGTCGCCGGGGCTGACCACCGTGAGCGCGGAGCCCAGCAGTCCCGCCACCAGCAGCACGAACGCACCGAGGATGCCGAGCGGCGTCCCGTTGCCGCCGGCCTCGTCCGCCCCCGCCGCCTGGACGACGAGCACGAAGCCGACGACCACGAGGGCGACGACGACGCCGAACCCCAGGGCGCCGTTGACGCTCCAGGCCGGCCGCTCGGCGATGTCCACCCGGGCCCCGCCGTGGCCCACCGGCACGCCGGCGGGCTCGCCCCCGGGGGCCGCCTGGTCGTCGAACCGGATCTGATCTGACATCGGAACTCACTCCTTCACGAGAAACTGATATCTAAGTGATATCACTTTTCGGGTCCCTGCTCAACACCAGCGCGTCCGCGGTGACGCCGCCGGTCGCGCAGAGCGCCAGGTCGAAGGCCAGGAAGCCGCCCAGCAGCAGCCCCACCGTCGGTGCGCCCAGGCCGTCCACCGCCTCGGCGATCGCCACCGGGAACGTGTCGGCCAGCGCCCAGGTGGCGAGCAGCTCACTCGTCGGAGCGAGGGCGACGCAGGCGCCGATGAGGGCGAAGAACAGCAGCGTGAAGCCCAGCGCCGACCGCGCGGGACTGCGCCGGGGACCCTGCCAGACGGTGACGATCGCGACGTAGGCCGTCGCGAGCGGGAAGTCGATGAAGAGCGCGTACAGCACCTCGACCACGATGAGGGTGAGCGGCCCGAGACGGGGCTGTAGTACTTCGTAGGACGGCCCCATCACCGCGGGCGCCGCGGCGATCGCCGCGACGGCCAGGACGACGGCGAGGACACCCCGGCCGACCCACCCACGATTCTTCATTCTGACTCTCCTTCTCCAGTTGGAGAAGCAATCTAGCACGCTAGGCTCTCCACATGGAGAAGAGCGTTCCCGACCGTCTCGTCGACGCCTCCCTCGCCCTCCTCGCCGGGCAGGGCGGGGGCGCGGTCACCGTCCGCGCGGTGGAAGCGTCCGCCGGGGTTCCGCACGGCAGCGTCCGGCACCACTTCGGAGGGTTGGCCGGACTGCGCGCCGCTCTGGTGGACGGCCTCCTCGCCGCCGAGCGAGTCGGTCCGCCGGACGCCGGAACCGCCGGCGAGCCCACGGTGGACGAGCTCGTCGACTGGTGGACCGGGGACGGCTCCGCCCTCGCCACCGCCCGCTACGAGGTGATGCTGATGGCGCGCCGGGAGCCCGGGTTGAGGCAGGTGTTCCTCGCCGCCCGGGACGCCCTCGTGTCCCGGATCACCGCGACCGGCGTCGCGACACCGGACGCGGAGGCCCTCCTCGCCATGCTCGACGGACTCGTCCTGGACGCCCTGCTGCGCGACCGTCCCCCGGACCTCACCCTGTGGCGGAACTCCCTGACCGCCGCCCTCGCCGCCACCACCTCCCCCTCCTGAACAGCAAAGTGGACCGAAACCGCCGACAACGGCGGTTTCGGTCCACTTCGGCGGACGAGTCGGGGGCTAGAGGTTGTAGCCGATGGAGCGGAGCTGCTCGCGGCCGTCCTCGCTGATGAGTTCCAGGGTCCACGGCGGCAGCCACACCCAGTTGATCGTCACAGAGCTCACCAGGCCTTCGAGGGCCAGCTGGGTGTCGTACTCCAGCCGGTCGGTGAGGGGGCAGGTGGGCGAGGTCAGGGTCATGTCGATCGTCGCGTTGTTGGCGTCGTCGATCGTCACCCCGTAGACCAGCCCGAGGTCGACGACGTTCACCATCAACTCGGGGTCGACGACGTCCTTCATCGCCTCGAGCACGTCCTCCTCACTCGGCCGGGCGCTCGCCGGGTCGTCGGGGAAGGTGTCCTGCACCAGGTCCGAGGGGCGTACGTTCTGCGTCATCTCACTCCTTTCCTTCCGCGGCCAGGGCCTGCGCGGCGGCGTCCTTGAACGCCGACCACCCCAGCAGCGCGCATTTCACCCGTGCCGGGAACTGCGAGACGCCGATGAAGGCGACCGCATCCTCCAGCCTGTCCTCGTCGGGCTCTGCCCTGCCCTGGGAGTGCATCATCTCGGTGAACTCCTCGTGCAGGGCGAGCGCCTCGTCCACCGTCCGCCCGATCACCAGGTCGCTCATCACCGAGGTGGACGCCTGGGAGATCGAGCAGCCCACGCCCTCGTACGACACGTCGGCCACCCGGTCGCCGTCCAGCGCGACCCGCAGCATCACCTCGTCGCCGCAGGTCGGGTTCACGTGGGTCACCTGGGCCTGGTAGGGCTCGCGGAGCCCGCTGTGGTGCTTGGCCTTGTAGTGGTCCAGGATGATCTCCTGGTACATCGCCTCGACGCTCATGACCGTCCTCCGAAGAAGGAGCGCACGTAGTCGAGGCCCTCGGCGAGGGCGTCGATCTCGGCCTCCGTGGTGTACAGGTACCCGGACGCGCGGCTGGACGCCGTGATCCCCAGGCGCTCGTGCAGCGGACGCGCGCAGTGGTGCCCGCCTCGGACGGCGACGCCACGGGCGTCGAGGAACTGCATCACGTCGTGCGGGTGCACCTCGGTGCCGTCCGCCGTCGAGAGGGTGAACGAGACCGCTCCCCCACGGTCGACCGCCTCGGTGGGCCCGAGGACGGACACGCCGTCCACCTGGCCGAGGCGCTCCAGCGCGTAGCGGGTGATCCGCTGCTCGTGGGCGGCGACGTTCTCCATGCCGAGGCGCTCGAGGTAGTCGATCGCCGCGCCGAGCCCGACGGCCTGTGCGATCGGCGGCGTGCCCGCCTCGAACCGGGCCGGCGGCTTGGCGAAGGTGGAGCCGGTGAGCCGGACCACCTCGATCATCTCCCCGCCGCCGAGGAACGGCGGCAGGGTCTCCAGCAGGTCGTAGCGGCCCCACAGGACGCCGATGCCGGTCGGTCCGAGCATCTTGTGCCCGGTGAAGGCCATCAGGTCGGCGCCCAGCGCTGCGACGTCCGTGGGCAGCTGGGGGACGCCCTGCGAGCCGTCCACCACCACGTGCGCGCCGACACGGTGGGCGAGCCCGGCGACCTCGGCCACCGGGTTCACCGTGCCGAGAACGTTCGAGACCCACGCGATCGACACGATGCGCGTGCGCTCGTTGATCAGGCCGTCCGCGGCCGCGCGCTCCAGGTCGAGCCGGCCGTCGGGCGTGATGTCGAACCACCGCAGGATCGCGCCGGTGCGCTGCGCCAGCAACTGCCACGGGACGATGTTGGAGTGGTGCTCCATCACCGAGATGACGATCTCGTCGCCCGGGGAGAGCCTGCCTCCGAGGGTGTGCGCCGCGAGGTTCAGCGCCTCGGACGCGTTCTTGGTGAACACGACCTCAGCTGCGCTCGCTGCGCCGACGAACCGGGCCACCTTCTCCCGGGCGCCCTCGAACGCCGAGGTCGCCTCGCCGCCCAGGGTGTGCATCGCGCGCGCGACGTTGGCGTTGTGCTCGAGGTAGTGCCGCGCGATCGCCTCGACGACCCGCTTGGGTTTCTGCGAGGTGTTCGCCGAGTCGAGGTAGGCCAGCGGCCAGTCCCCGATCCTGCGGGACAGGATCGGGAAGTCGGCGCGGACCCGCTCGACGTCGAGGCCGACCACCGGGGCGGCCACCCCGGACGCGGTGGGAACAGGCTCAGGCATCGACCTTGGCCGCCGACCGCACGAACCGGTCGTAGCCCTCGATCTCGAGGCGGTCCGCCAGCTCCACGCCACCCTCCTCGACGACGTGCCCGTCGACGAAGACGTGCACGTAGTCGGGCTTGATGTAGTTCAGGATCCGCGTGTAGTGGGTGATCAGCAGCAGGCCGCGATCACCCTGGGCGGTGTAGCGGTTCACGCCCTCGGAGACGATCCGCAACGCGTCGATGTCGAGCCCGGAGTCGGTCTCGTCGAGGATCGCGAACTTCGGGTTCAGCAGCTCGAGCTGTGCGATCTCGTTGCGCTTCTTCTCGCCACCGGAGAAGCCCTCGTTGAGCGACCGTGCGGCGAAGCTGCCGTCCAGGCCCACCCGCTCCAGCGCAGCGTTCACGTCCTTCACCCAGGTGCGGACCTTCGGGGCCTCGCCGCTCAGGGCGGTCTTCGCGGTGCGCAGGAAGTTGGCGACGGAGACGCCCGGCACCTCGATCGGGTACTGCATGGCGAGGAACAGCCCCGCCCGGGCGCGCTCGTCGACCGTGAGCTGGGAGAGCTCCACGCCGTCGAGGGTCACCGAGCCGCCGGTGATCGTGTACTTGGGGTGGCCGGCGATCGAGTAGGCGAGCGTCGACTTGCCCGAGCCGTTGGGACCCATGATCGCGTGGACCTCGCCGCTGCGGACCGTGAGGTTGACCCCCTTCAGGATCTCCTTCGGGCCACTCTCGGTCTCGACCTCGACGCGCAGGTCACTGATGCGGAGTTCTGACACTTACTGCTCCTGGATGTCGATCGGGTTGTGTGGGTCAATGAGGACGTCCTGCCCGTCCAGCCGGACGGGGTAGACGGGGACCGGCATCACCGCCGGCAGTTCGAGCGGGAGGCCCGTGCGCAGGTCGAACCGGGAGCCGTGCATGTAGCACTCGAGGGTGCACCCGTCGATCTCCCCCTCGCTCAGCGGCACCTCGCCGTGGGAGCAGACGTCGCGGATCGCGAAGAAGCCGTCGACGGTGTTGACGACGGCGATCTCCGCGTCGCCGCCGAGGTCCACCGCGATCGCGGAGCCGACGGGCACCTCGTCCACCGCGCAGGCACGGACGAAGCTCATGACGCCAGCCCCGCCGGGGTGCCGACGATCACCGCGAGCTCCTTCTCGACGGTGGCCAGCAGCCGCGTCTCGACCTCGGGGACGCCGATCCGCCGGATGATGTCGGCGAAGAAGCCGTGGACGACGAGGCGGCGGGCCTCGTCCTCGGGGATGCCGCGCGAGCGGAGGTAGAACAGCTGTTCGTCGTCGAAGCGCCCGGTGGTCGAGGAGTGCCCGGCGCCCTCGATCTCGCCGGTCTCGATCTCCAGGTTGGGCACCGAGTCCGCCCGGCAGCCGTCCGTGAGCACCAGGTTCTTGTTGGTCTCGTAGGTGTTGATGCCCTCGGCGACCTTGCGGATCAGGACGTCGCCGACCCACACCGAGTGCGCACCCTGGCCCTGCAGCGCGCCGCGGTAGTCGACGCGGCTGCGGGTGTGCGGGGCGTTGTGGTCGACGAAGAGCCGGTGCTCGATGTGCTGGCCGGCGTCGACGAAGTAGAGGCCGAACTGCTCCAGCTCGCCGCCGGGGCCGTCGTACTCCGCGGTCTCGACGAGCCGCACGAGGTCACCACCGAGGCTCGCCGTCACCGTGCGGACGCGGGCGTCCCGACCGATGCGCAGGCCGACGTGGCCGGCGTGGACGGCATCGTCCGCCCAGTCCTGGAGGCCGACGAAGTTCAGGCTGGCGCCCTCGCCCACCAGCACCGAGACGCTGGACACGTAGCGGGCCGACCCGAGGTGACGCAGCACCACCGTCGCCCTGGCCTGCGCGCCGATGGCGAACACGACCTGGCCGTAGACCTGCTGGTCGGCGTCCGTTCCCACCAGCTCGATCACCACGGGTTCGGTGAGCTCGAGCCCGGCGGGCACCTCGACCAGCACGGCTCCCCCGCCCTCGGCCACGGCAAGGGCGGACGGGCGGTCCACCGGGGCCGGCACGCCGAGGGCGATCGCCTCGGACGTGCTGATCTCACGCATCACGACGCCCTCGGGCAGCGTGGTGCGCCAGTCGAGGTGGGCGGAACTCGGCGCCCCGTCCAGCAGCCCGCGCAGGCGGCGCATCGGGGTGAACCGCCACACCTCCTCGCGGCCCCCGGGCATGGGGTGGTCGGCCAGGTCGAAGGAGGCGACGGGGTGCAGGTGGGACTCGACGTTGGTCTCCACCGCTTCGGCGACGTTCGGAACAGCGGTCACGGTCATCTTTCTGGGTTCGTCGGTCCGCGGGCTCAGCCCACGGCCCCTTCCATCTGCAGCTCGATCAGGCGGTTCAGCTCCAGCGCGTACTCCATCGGCAGCTCGCGCGCGATCGGCTCGACGAAGCCGCGGACGATCATCGCCATCGCCTCGTCCTCGCCCATGCCACGGCTCATCAGGTAGAAGAGCTGGTCCTCGCTCACCTTGGAGACGGTGGCCTCGTGCGCCATCGACACGTCGTCCTCGCGGACGTCGACGTACGGGTAGGTGTCGGAGCGGGAGACGGTGTCGACGAGCAGGGCGTCACACTTCACCGAGCTGGCGGAGTGGTGGGCACCCTCGTTCACCTGCACGAGGCCGCGGTAGGACGAGCGTCCGCCGGAACGGGCCACCGACTTGGAGATGATCGAGGACGAGGTGTGCGGCGCGGCGTGCACCATCTTCGAGCCGGCGTCCTGGTGCTGGCCCTCGCCGGCGAACGCGATGCTGAGGGTCTCGCCGCGGGAGTGCTCGCCGAGCAGGTAGACCGCCGGGTACTTCATCGTCACCTTGGAGCCGATGTTGCCGTCGATCCACTCCATCGTCGCGCCCTCCTCACAGGTGGCGCGCTTGGTGACGAGGTTGTACACGTTCGTCGACCAGTTCTGGATGGTCGTGTACCGCACCCGGGCGTTCTTCTTCACGATGATCTCGAC
>Ga0102832_1002436_pt1 | contig 11353 bp, 7 predicted proteins | sample EBPBio282013_DNA_FD_88942 | JGI IMG/M metagenome (GOLD analysis project Ga0102832, IMG submission 88942) | Wastewater treatment Type I Accumulibacter community from EBPR Bioreactor in Madison, WI, USA - Reactor 2_5/28/2013_ DNA (Illumina Assembly) | ecosystem: Engineered > Bioreactor > EBPR >...
ATGATATGAAAATTAATGGCAAATTTAGAATTAATGACAAAAATCAATTTAAATTTATGAGGCCCTTTAGTATTGAGTTTGTAAATTCAATAATTTTAATGAAAATACACTATTTGATTTTACGTTTCGCATAATTTTAAATTTAAACAAAATACACGAGATTTTAATATAGAAAATGAAATATAGAATGGTGATAAAGGATATTTGGATCTATTTAGCTCAAGTGCAAATGTTCCATTTATCGAATTATAATAATTGCACAAAACAAAAAAGAATTCATCATGGAAAAACATATTTGGAATAAAGTAAACTGTAACCTGAAGTCTTCATCGCACCCTTCACCCCGTTGGGGTCATAGTTGTTGTTTAGTTGGAGACAATATTGTATACTTCGGTGGCTATGCTGACTCTACATATATGAATGACTTATGGAGCTTCAACACACTTACAATGGATTGGGTTGAAATTTAAACATCAGGAGACATCCCTTCTCATAGATCTAACTGCTCAATGAGTTTTGATGAGAAAAACAACCGAATCGTTATGTTCGGCGGAGGAGCCCCAAACAAGAAGCGTTTCAATTCAATTCATCTCTTAGATTGGAGTACAAAACAATGGAAATAAATCCTACCAAAAGAAAATTAACAAGCCCCTTGGGAAAGAACTTATCATACAGCTTAACTTTTCTACCCTTACTTAGTTGTATTTGGAGGATAAGGAATGGCCGATTTGGATGATGTTTGGACTTTTAACTTAGAGACATTTTCTTGGAAATAAGTTAGTTTAGAAAAGGACAGTCCTAAACCATGTGCCAGGAGATTCCATTCATCTGCAAAAATTGGAAATTAATTCTTCATTATCGCTGGTTGCCATGGAAAATACAGATGCTTGAACGACATTTACTCAATGGATGTTTCTTAAATGTTATAAAAAGAAAATTTCACACTCAGATGGAGATAAAGAAAAGTCAAAGGTAGTACATTTTTAACAAGATGGGGACAATCATCCACAGTTTATGAAGACAAAATTTATATTTTTGGTGGAAGATTTAGTAACGACTTGAACGATATCCTTGTTGTTGATTTAGAAAAATAAACAATGAAAGCCATGAAAACCAATACCTAACTTCCAAAGGCCAGAAGGAGACACAGTGCATGTTTTGTCGGAAGCAACATGATCGTCTTTGGAGGTTTCAATGGAGAATATTTTAATGACTTGTATTACATCAATGTTTTTGAAGCAAAAAAGAAAATTTAAGCCAGAGCCGATAATACTCTTTCTAAAACAAATTTCTCCCATCTCCTTGGAAATTAAGAATTTGCAGATGGAGTGATTATTTCAGCCGAAGAATATCAGATTCCAGTCCATAAGGCTCTTATCAAAAGATATTTCTCATGCGAAAGAAAAATGGAAGAGTTCCTCGAAGAACTTGAATCATCATACTCAAAAAAAGACATTTTGGAAATTTTATCATACCTTTACAGAGGATATGGCCAATAAGAATTCGATAGCAACCATTTGGCATTGTCACAGACTTTTGAAATTAAACTTCCAGAAAGCGAAAACGATAAGTAAATTGAATTTTTCAAGAAGTTATTCTATGAATCAAAAGAATTTTTATCAATCGTTCCTAAAAAGAGCAACGTAATGACATCTCCTGTCATTTACCTTTCAGAAGATGAATACATAAACTTTTTAGAAGTTATGAGGTCTTAAATTTACTGTGACGCTTCAATCGTTTTTAACAAGTAATATTGCCTTCCAGTCAGCAAATCACTTTTAAAATTGAACTCAGATTACTTCAATGCCATATTTAGCTCAAACTTTGCTGAAAACAACTAAATTCATTTGGAATGGCAATGCTCGAAAACTTTTATCATCGTTTTTGAAGTGATGATTAATTATTTGACTCTCGGCCGAGTAGTTATTTCAAAATAATTTGAATTAGAACATTGGTCTAAACTCGCTCAACTTTCGGAATATTATTCTTTAAGCCATCTTAAAGAAATATGTGAACAATAACTTTGCAATTGGGTTAATGATAACTGTGAAAAAATGATGGATCTTTCATTGTCACTCAATCTTAAGAATCTTGGACTTTATTGTGCTGATAACCAGATCAAACTAATGGTCAATAAAGAAGAAAAATGCACAGCTCAATTTAATTAAAAATAAAATTAAAAGTTGAACTAAAAAAGATAAAGTCTTCTCAAATCTGTCTATAGCCTTCTTCGATTTGACATCCTGCAAAGCAAAATCCAAGCATAAAATAACGTTTAATCCATCTATAAGAAAAAAGATCAAGAATGTGAGGAAAAATAAAATTACGAAAATAATATTGGAATGATGTGATTTTTGAAATCACTAATTCTTAAAACTTAATATTTCATTGAGAATCAATCATGCTTTTTTAAAGTATGATTGTTCAATGATTCTTTACTACCTAATATTTTTACTATTATTTTTACAAAAGATCTGATTCCTGAAAATTAAAAAATATCTTTTATCACAATGAATTTATGCCTCCCATTAAGTTAATCAACTAACAACTTTTTCTAACAATTCCCACATAAGGATACTATTGCCTCTAACAACGACCTTGTACAAAACTTTTCTTTAATTACCAACGATTTCGAATGCTCTTTAAAGAGCGACATTCATAAAAACGTCAACTCCAACGACGACGCCTTCAATTTATCTTCCACCATTAAGTTTAATTCTCAATTTTTTTGTTACGTATTTGTTAAGATCTGGTGAATAACCTTGTTTTGGAAGGGCTCTCTTAACTCCTGTTGACATCTTTTTATCCAAATTTATTAACTTTTAATTATAAAAGTCAAAATATGGTTCTCTTATAATTTTCTTTTAATTTTGGATTTACAAAAATCTTATGAAAAAATAAACATTGATAGAATGTAAATTCAAATACAAAATCAATTCTATTGATTTCAAACTAATCAGTTGGAGACGACGTTCATATTTTGAACTTTTTCTTGAGCTTGAGTTTCAACAGATTTTCCAGCAACGAAATCTTTAACGAGTTGTCTGGCGGCTGGTCCTTGATCCATAGGAACGAGATGGCCAGCATTGTTGACAGTTCTAAGTTCATACAAACCAACTTGTTTTCTGTAACCAACTGTTTTATCATTGACTTTCCAGACGCTGAAAAGAGTGTTTCTAAATAAAATAAAAAAAATACCTGAATTATTCAGCTTGATCATAGTGGACTCTTTCAGCCCATTTGAAGGTGCCAGGTGTTTAAACGATAAGATCGTTTTGTCCATTATAAACCATAACTTTGCAGTTTCTTCTCAAGACTTCTTCGACTAAATGAACATATGGCATCATGAAATCTTCATACATGTATTCGTAGACATGGCCACTTTGTGAGCCGAAGACAATATCTCTTCTGAGACCAAACAAGGTTTGAGTATCATAGTTGCCCAAATATTCGTTAATGATGAGGTCAGGATAGTCTCTGTATTTAGTAATATCATAAACATTGACTCCACCGGCTAAGTTGACAATCAAATCAAGAGTGTTATCGAAAGTATCATGAAGGTCTCTCCAGTATCTTCTTCTTTCTTGGAAAGTGGCGTTCAAAATCATTTGCTCGACAGTTGACCTTTCTTGATAATCCAAAAGACCCAAATTGTAGGCGTATTAACCAGCTTGAGATAAAATGGCACCTGGATGAGTGAAACCGTCTCCGATAGCGACTCCTTTCAAACCAGTAATTGATCCATTATTGTCTTGTGCTTCTCTGAGGATTTTTTCTCCGATAGCTGGTGCATATTTACCTCCATAGCTTTCACCGAAAATGAAGAATGGATGGTCTTGCTTGAATTTAAGTTGGTTAAGACATCCAGCTGAAGTAAGAAACAATTCTTTAAGAGCATAATAGAAATCATCAGCAACGCAAGTCATGTTGGTACAGAAAACGTTCTTTTGGGTTTCATCCGCATAGCTTAAACCGGTTCCAACAGGTTGATCAACAAAAACGATGTTATATTATTTGGTCCAACTTTCGTTGTTTCTCTTGATTTCATAAGGCTTCAAGTTGCTGGTGGTTAATCTGAATGGACCAAGTTCGAATAAATTACCGAATTGACTGGATGAGCCAGGGCCGCCGTTGAGCCAAAATACAACAGGATAGTTTGTTATTTCGCTTTCAGCTGTGTTTTCTCTGCCATAAAACATAAAAGAAAGGACAGAATTTCCTTTGTTAACGTTCAAGTATCCAGTTCTAACAACACCGTTGTAGAAATATGGGTCAACATTGAGATTGACTGGTGTGCATGTTGTTGTTGCATTTAATGATTCAGGATAAATTTGTTCGAAAAGTTGATCCTTGACATTAATTCCTCGCTTAGCGAATTCGCTTGACCTGTAAAGGAAAGCTGATGAGAGGCTGAGTAAAGCCAACAAAAGTAAGAAATATTTCATTCAAAAGAATGATAAGTAAGATATTGATTATAAATCCTAATTCAATATTTTTGTTTATTAACTTTCTGCTCTCAACTTTAAACTAATAGATTTTTCATTCATTATTTTGAATTTCTTTTAATTAAAGCTAAAAGTTTCATTTTATTAATTTTTTTTCAATAAAGATAAATAAACTCTTTTTTTCAAACATTTTGTAAATAAAAAGTAAAAAGATGTATCATGAATTACTAAGTTGTTTTTCAGCAACAATTTTATTGATTTAGACAAAGAAATCATTTTTCGATGTCCATTTAATTTGAAAAGCCCTCCACTGGAATAGCTCTTTTAAAAGTTTTGGCCAAATTTTCTTCTTTTATTTGAACATTTTCTATACTCTTTAAGTCATCTTCCAACTCTGAAGCGAAAAATAGTTTGTAAAGATATTTTTTGCCTTCTTTATTTTTCATAGTCTCTATAGATTTGAAAATAGCTAAAAATAAAGAATTCGTTATATTTTTTGTATGCTGATTTAGAATGTATTTTTCACGGACACAGTCATAAAAGTCGCCCATGCTTAAATATATAAATGTATCATTATCCCCAACTTCAATAAAAGTTTTAAGAAGTTTGAGCAACATGATAAAAATGAATTTGTTTTTAAAATAAGGTTTGAAATGGTTCATAAGGTTTGTTTATACAATAAAATGTCTTGTTCTGACAGGTTACGCTACATATATTTTTTGCAAAAACTCAATATATTTCTCAATGTTATCTTCATTGTTACAGTATTAAAAACTTTTTGAGACAAAAAAGTTGTAAATGTATGATAAATATTTTGCGGTAACATGCTTTCTATTTTATGAAAGTTATATTTGGACTCTAATAAAATCTAAGATTAAAGTTTTTGTATTTGTATCGCAATTAGCTATGATGAGGATCAAAGAGCTCATAAAATCAGCTGATTCTTAATTATTTACTGAAGCTTGATGATGTAAAATGATTTTTTGGGATTAATTCCATTCGTAACTCAACATTGGATTCATTGATTACATCCATTTTTGCCAAAATCTTGGATGAATATCAGAAATTTATTTCTGCTTTAAAAAACGGCCTAAGGCTGAAAGAGTTTCCGAAAAAATTCCGCTTTGAACCCAATTTAAATAAAATACCTCTTTGATTATCATCGTTTATGCATCCTCCATCACCGCCTTAAAAATTTACCAAATCTCAGAAAATGTACAAAGATATGTATATTAATCAACATGACTTAATTCCTGAAGTTTTTCTATAATATGACCCTTAGGATTTCCTAGAGTTTCAAGGATCTCAACATAAGCCCTATTTAGAAGCTCGTTGAAAACAGCATCTGTAGGTATTTAAAGGAAAGTACAAATAGCCACATCTCTAAGAAACTTGACTTTTGTAATTATCTAATAGTTAGCCCAAAATTAAGAACTTTCGAATTAAGAAATTGGGAAGTTTACTACTGTCAAGCGCTTGAATTATTCCAAATAGTTAAAATTGTATACTCCGAAAGGATTGTCTTTTTATAAAAAGAAAATACATGAAAGGCACTTTAGGACTGTTTAAAAGTTGTATTTATCCGAAATGAACATATTTATTATTTTTTAATTTGCCCTTAAAAATACATTTTTAACAATTTCAAAAAATTGGACCATGTACTGCTCATCTTCTGAATCCGGGTTCTTTTAATGATTCAAATAAAGTTTTTTGTCAACTTTGTTGAAGAAATGACAGAATTCACTGATGCGCTCTTATAAAATAAAGACTGAATCTACATACATAAGATTTTATTTCATCTTAAATGAGTAAAAAATTACTGATGCATTGAGAAAATAGAGATTTTCTTAATTCCATGTCATTTCATCAGATTAGTTATTTTAAAGTACTAAAGTGAGATGCTCAAGGAGCGCCTTGCAATAAGATTTACTGTGAAAACTGATTGCTAGGATTCTACCATCAGGGCCTACTTTTAGATACAGGAGGCTTTATTCTGAATAATAAAACAATAACCTGGCTTTTAAACTGTTTTTATTTTTTACTCGTGAATCAAAGTATAAAGTCCTTGATCGTCAGTATGAAGTTACAATGGGTAACGGATTGCCGCTTCTATTTATACAAGATGGGGATGTCTTGAAAATCTTATCTGCGAATTAAAAACAAGATTACTTTAAGATCGACCTTGCCCTATTAATTTGGTTCCATGAACAGAAATCCAGTAAAGTACTAAATCCATTCACCTTCATTTTGATAAATGAAAGCCTTGACAAGTTTTTTTTAATCGATTTAAAAGTGCGCTTGCTTTTTCTCCTCGAAGGATGAGATATGATGGCGGATCATTATTTTTTTAGTTTCTATACACTTTAATATTATAAACTAATACTTTTATGTTATCGGAAAATACTATTAAATTCGCATATTTTAGTCACTTCTTAGTAAAATTTTTTACTTATTTTTAAAAGGCGGTTATTATAGACCAGATATAAATTTTGGACTAATAAGCTTTAACCCCAAAGGAAATTTATTCAAATAAAGATTCTTACTCAGATCTAAATTACAGAGTTTTTGATTGTCATAAATAAAATAACTATGCGTCATTAAATCAACTCCCTAACATATTCCTTCCATTATTCTCTAAAAAAATAATATAAAACCTACAGATAACCATGCTAAAACCATGTATTTTTGAAAAACAAAACTAATTATTTTAGCCTAACGCAACGCTAAAGATCGAATTTTAAATTATCCCAACACCTCAAACTTGACTCGAAGTAAGAATTGTGTTAATTCAGATTAGACATTAAATCAACTCAAAAACTGGTTAATGATTCCATCTAAAACTCCTTTCATAAAAGATTCAAATTAAAGACTCATCCTGTCAACAATTTAAAGCCAATCCACCATGAACATATTTCCACTCATAAATCGTAATTCCTTCTTTATTTAAAGACAAAATAATAATAAATCATCTTAAAAAAAGTTATAAAAACTTTCTAAAAGACTCTTTATCTCAAATTCATATGAAGGACCTTCTTTCTGGACTTATGATCCAAAACCTTAAAAATTTATGAGAACAATAGCCAAAAATCTCACTTTCTCTAAAGGTATAGGCTATAATTGAGTTTGGACTTCAAAATCAAACATCTCAAAGTCATCTAGAAATCTACAGGTCTTCATACCCGATATTTTTTTTTACTTAATTTATACAAACAATGTAGAAATTGCGTAAATAGTAAAAAATAAAGGTGTAATTAATTTAGAATTATTTTCTTCAAAAGAGGGTTTCTAAATAACTTCAGAAATTTTAATAGTTACGAACAAAATATTAAAAATCATTGTTGATGAGCGTCCCGTTGAAAATAAGATAAGTAGATAAAGCCTACCAAAACCAAAAGAGAAAATACAATATTCGAGAGTCTTCTTGCGGCTATTTAAATAACATAAAAATATCAGATCTTGTTAAAACTTAACTTGATTAATAGGTCATAAATTCTAAACTCAGGTTAAGTTATTTCAAAATGAATGATCAACAAACTTAATTTACCATAAAAAATATTTTATTAATATCTTTTTATTTATGACAGCTTTTTATCATTTAAAACTTAGATTTAATAATTAGAATGACCCAATTTTAGAATAAAAATAGTAAGTATTATAAAAGAAATGAAATTAAATTGTTGTTATTATACATCCATTATTATTTGCATTAAATAATAAATTTGACAACATTTTTCATTCCCAAATGGAACCAGAAAAGCCTCAATAAAATAATAACTTCTAAAATAAAGAGTAAGAAGCTTTGCAATAAGCCAATCCAAATAATTACTTTAAAAATTTCAAAGAGCAATTAGTACAGAAATATGGAAATCTTACTCAATAACAACTTCTTCAAAAACTTATCGATTCATAAATTCAAAACAAAAAACTTTCTAATAGATTGTCTGAGCTCGAGCCTTTTAAGCAAAAGAATCTCCGTACTCCAAATGCTGCAAAATCTGCAAGGCTTTTCTAATAGTTTGAATCTAAAAAATTTGCACTTAAAATTTGTTATCTCGGTCACCTTTATGATGGAATGGCCTTACAATTATAAACAGAAAACACTGTCGAGGAATATCTTTTCAAATGTATGTATACGTTGAATTTGATTGAGACACCAAGACCAGGCGCTGAGTATACGAGAGCTGGTAGAACCGACAAGGGTGTAAGTGCGATGGGTAATGTAATTGCCTTAAAATTGAGAACAAAGAACCGAAAGAAAGATCTTTTAATAAAAGAAGTCTAGACCAAAAATAAATAAATAAACTAGGCCACATTTTAAACTGAATAAAAACAATAGAAATAATTAAACTATTGCGACATGATGAACTCAATTTTACCTGAGGATATCAGAATTTTAGCATGTTAACCTGTTTAGGAATAATTCAATGCTCGTTATTGGTGTAAATAAAGATCATATAAGTACTTTTTCGTTAAAAATAACCTTAACATTGAAGCCATGAAATAAGCGATAAAATCATTTGAAGGAAAACACAATTTTATAAACTTTTGTAAGATGAATCTTTGCAACACAGTTAACTTTGAACGCTAAATCATAAAGGCAAATATAATTAAGGTCGATAATGAATATTAACACCATGAAAGTTGGATGAAATTGGACCATAGAAATGATGTTTATTACTTTCACTTTGTGGGAAATTCCTTCCTTTGGCATCAGATCAGGTTCATGAGCTCAGTTCTTTTCATGGTAGGTCAAGGAACGGAAGCTGTCTCGATCATTGAAGATCTTCTTAACATTGAAAAATACCCCAGAAAACCAAATTATACCATGGCCCCTTAATATCCCTTAATTCTCTAAGACTGTCTTTACGATGGTCTTTAATTTAAGCCGAATCCTGAAACTATCTTCAAATTTTACAATACTTTCCATTAAATGATATCTAAAAATACGATTGAACAAACTCTTATCGTGAACTGTATGCATATGGCCAAGCGAGATTTATTTTCTAACATCAAACTTAGTGACAAAGCTTTTATTTAAGGAGTTTTGGATAGCTATAAAAGAACGCATAAAGTAAACAAGAAATCAATATAACTTCACAAAGCTTCAGGTAGAGGAATGCAGTAAGCCATAAAATCTCTCAAAGGTAAAAAGAAATAACTTTATGAGAAAAAGGCACAAAAACAAGCTGATTACGAGGCCAAATAAAAATAAAGAATAAGACAATAGAATCAATAACAGGATGGAAACATTTGTAGAAACGCAAATATTGAAGAGAACCTATAATAATGAAAAATTGTTTTTAATACTTCATTTTGATTATTTATCTTTTTATAAAATTAAGTTTATCTGTAAAAAATATTAGTATCAGAAAAAGTTTATTCTTGACATCCAAATACGAAGACTCAATTTTCTATTTAAGCCTTAGTTGAATTCAGTACATTTTACTTGTTAGCTTTTCCATCATTTTAAATTTAAAAAGTTTTTTGTTTCTTTTTTTACTGATTTTTGATGATTTCATTTATTTTGCCTTCAGTCTCGACCTATTCTTCATTATTTTTTTCATCTTAAGGAGAGGTAGTAGATGGAAGAGTTTAATCTTTGGCAACGATTTCTAAAGAAAGTCTACTGTTTGAATTTTTTAATTGGAGTTACTCTTTTTTGTTATAAATTTTGTCTAACATTGCAATTTAAACTTTATTCTTTTTATTGTACAATGAAGTGAAATTGAATAATTTTGGAAGGTTTTTGGTTAAATTCTAAAGTTTATTCAAGTCACTGAAATAAGGATGGCATAAAACTTCACAAGGTTTGAGCCTTTTCTCAGTATCATAAGTCAATATTTTTTCGATTAAATCGAGAAGCTAAGGCTAAGGATTGTATTTCTTTAATATTTTTTACCAATTGCTGGGTTTTATTTTTGGTAAAGATAATGAGGTTAGATTGACTTATTCATAATTTTTGATAAGTTTTTCAGGTGGAGTTCCTAAGATTTTAATAATTTCAATAAGCTGTTAAACGGAACTGTCTCCAGGAAAAATTGGTTAAAGAGTCAAAAGTTAAATCATAATACATCCAGCTGACCAGATATCAATCTCAGTTCCATAAGAAGAGCTACCCAAAATAAGTTAAGGTGCCCTATAATAACGTGAGACAATGTAAGAAACGTTTTTTTATTTCTTTTCAAGTATTTTTGCTGATCCAAAGTCGCAAATTTTTGCCTCATAAGTTTAATCATTGACAAGAATATTGGGAGGTTTAAGGTCCCTATGACAGACATTGTTTAACTGAATCATTAAATGTACAAAATACCTGCAAATAATAAAGTCCTTTGAACAACTGAAAGTAGATGAGTTTTCTAACATCGGGCGCAAAAGGAAATTTATCCTTTCTCCTTTATTTTATCATCAGATTCAGTGAGTTCGGTACATAATCCATCACTACATTGAGATAATAGTCCTATTTAAAATTTGAAACTACTTCATTAACGATTTTAATGTAGTAATCAATCATGGAAATAATATTTTAATGTTCAATTCGAGAAATGATTCCAAGTTAGCGGTTTTTATATCGTGGATCTTGAAGAACTTATTTTACAGCATAAAGCTTGTTGTCTTTTTTGTTTTTAGCCTTTGTAAAAGATGAAAGTTACTAAATAAACTTTTCCGAAAGTTCCTTGTCCAATTAATTTAAGTTTTTCATAATGATTCTACTGGCTATAAAATAATACTCACCTCAGAAATAAGGCGACCCTTCTTTTTGACTTTGAGCGAAATCGACTATTATTTTAACATTCGAACGAATTTACAGATAGGAACTATGTATTATATAAATTTTTAATTTCTTATCAATTTTTTATCATAGACTTTAAATTGATACTTACGGGGTTGGGGTTGGGGTTGGGGTTGGG
>Ga0102832_1002438_pt1 | contig 11345 bp, 10 predicted proteins | sample EBPBio282013_DNA_FD_88942 | JGI IMG/M metagenome (GOLD analysis project Ga0102832, IMG submission 88942) | Wastewater treatment Type I Accumulibacter community from EBPR Bioreactor in Madison, WI, USA - Reactor 2_5/28/2013_ DNA (Illumina Assembly) | ecosystem: Engineered > Bioreactor > EBPR >...
ATAAGATTTGTATATGATACAATCATAAAGTATCGTTTCTCAGTAGTATTCTGATTAATCCAAAGCTGGCAATACTGTACCTTCACATTCGCCGAAACCTATTTTCTTACCGTTTCTTACAGCCCATCCAGTCATAACGATTGAGTCGCCGTCTTGCAAGAATTTACGCTTTTAACCATTGGATAAGTTGATGTCGTCTCTGCCACCCCAGGTGAGTTCCAATAAACTTCCGAATTCTTACTTTTTTTATCCACTGATTGTTCCAGATCCCAGCATGTCACCAGCTCTCATATTGCATCCTGTGACTGTATGATGGGTCAATTGTTGGGCAACTGACCAGTACATGTATTTAAAGTTAGTTTGACAGATTGTTTATGGTTTTTAGAGATTTGGGGTTTTTAATCCTACATTTAAGTTGATATCATATGAAATGTGTTTTTATTATTGAAGGTATTTCAATGGTTCGGGTTATTGTTTTGATAAAGGAACTTGACAACCTTCTAATGCTTCCAAAGTAACAATCCATGGTGAAATTGTTGAAATACCGTTTTTAGCTGTAAAAGGACCTAATGGAACATATTCCCATGTTTGGAAATCTCTGAAACTCCAATCATTGAGTAATACGAATCCGAAAACATAATTCCAAGCTTCGTTAACTTTGATTGGTTTTCCAAGCTGATTGGGATTTCCACCAATAAAAGCACCGACTTCCATTTCGAAATCAAGTCTTTTACAATCACTGAAAGATGGATTAGTAGCATCTTTTGCTTTCACTTGGCCTCTTGGCCTGTTGAATTTAGTTCCACTGACGACGATTGATGAAGATCTTCCATGATAACCGATGGGAATCTGAAGCCAGTTTTAATTAAGTGCGTTTTGTGGGCCTCTAATAATTGAACCAACATTAAATGCATGAGCTCTTGAAGAGTAAAAATCTGTATAGTCTCCGATTCTGACTGGAACGTGTAATTGAACATCAGTAATTTTATACAACAATTGTGACTTAAGATTTTCTTGGAATTGAACAGTAGAATCTGGACCGAATAAGTTTTGGATGGTGAGTCTTGCTTATTGCCAGTATTCTCTGCTGAGGGACATGAAAGGGTTGAGGTAAGCTTATTGGAAGACTTTTTTGCCAAGTTTAGAGAACAGCTCTCCATTAAAAAGTCCATGGTTTTCCATCTCTCTCAAGTCGATGACCCAATCACCGATTCTTGTACCACATCTTTCTAAATTGACGCTATTTACGGGTGAGAAGACACCGAAAGGAATGTTTTCTAATGGGAATTGCGAATCTTAAGGAATGTTAAGGAAAGAAACCTGAGCTTATTGTTGCATTCTGTCTATAATAGTAATCAAAGATATTATTTATGCCCATATTATCATATACCTCATTTTATTGAGTTGAATAATAATAGATTAAATTTGTAAGCTTTTTATGTTTGAAATATTATATCGTTTTTTATTAGATTAAGCCCTAATCGTTTATTTTAAAATACTAAAGATTCTTAAAGAAAAGAGAAAGAAAGCACAGGAAAAATAAATATCAAGAGTTTGAAGACGTTTTAAAATCTTTGATTATTTTGAATTCAATACAGAGACGGAGTTAGTTCTCTTTTTCTGATTCTTTCTTGGAAACGATCAAGAAAATCTAAATGATCGAGTGCAAACTTGTCAAGCTCGAAATTATAACTGTCGATTTTTCTTTTGCTTTTTAAATGCTAAGAAGATGCTTTTTTTACCTCTCTTGGAATTGAGTCAGTATGCGCTTTCTAAATTGGAGATTGAACTATTTTTTATCTTAAATGGACAGTTGTACTTATAGATTTTTGTATTTTAACTAATCTCGGATTCAGCTACGGTAATTGTACGCTTTTTGCAACTGAGACTGCCTAAGATGACTTTCTATGGGACCTGGCCTTAATGATTTAATCAATTTTTATTTTCTACAAACTTTTCTACTTTGATTTTAGACCTATTTTATATTTTTGCTGATCATGAGATGATGTTTTCGGTGGTTACTTTATTATTTATTTGACGAGTTGTGGTTATTTATTAGGTTTGAATGTTTGTTTTTAGAACAATTTTAATAGGCCTTACTTTGAGATTATTGAGTGTTTATCCTTAAATTTTTATATGAAAGATTTGTTATCTTTTTATTTTGGTACTTCAAGAATCTTTTACTTTTATTTTGGTGACTTTTTGCTGTTTGGTTACTATGCTGTCTTAGCCTTTTTGTGAGGAGTACTCTTATCTTTTATTATGGGTTATTTCTTGTCTAGCATTTTCATGAACACTAGGTAGAAAGCAAAATAAAATAAAGTTATTGATTGATTGAACAGAGTAGATGATAAAATATAAAGAAAGTAAATTGGTGCTAATAAAATATTTTATTAATAGAGTCAATAATAAGTTGAGGCATATAATAGCAAACCAAGATATTAATTGATATATTTAATCAAAACTATTATAATAAAAAAATCACATTTATTCTTACTTAACAATGGATAAAGGTAGTTCTCCCTTAAAACTTCACACTCCGCTCAAATTCTGGTATCAACACTACGTTAAGGGAGAAGGTAACTTTGAAGATTCACTCCTCCCCGTTGGTACCGTCAACACCGTCTAATAATTATGGGCCTTCTATCAACACTTCAAAAGACCCAGCCAACTCGAAGATGGATCTTATATTTACCTTTTCCAAAACCACATCAAACCCGTCTGGGAAGATTAAAACAATAAAAAAGGTGGTTCCTTCGTTCTCAGATTCGAAAGATCTAAATCCAACAGACTTTGGGAAGACCTTCTTCTCTCTTTTGCCGTCTCACCAAAAGAATAAGTCTCCAACATTTCAGGCATGAGAATCAAAATCCGGAAAGAAAATGCAGAAATTGACTTCTGGATTAGCAACTCGACCCCAGCCACACTTTAAAAATGCAGAGACTGGATTTTGAAAAGAATTGATCTTGACAGTTCATTACCATTGGAGTTCATTCAATTCTTCAAGGAATAATGAGTGAAATGAAAACAAAAAGATTTCATTCATTATTTTAATTGTTAGATTCTCTCTAAAAAAGGTAGTGAATGAAATTTTTTCTTGATTTGCTATAGATTTATTAAACTATCAAATTCTCTTTTAAACTTTTTCGAAATGCAAAAAAAAAAAGATACATAATAATGAAAATTAATTATTTGAGGACTTTTTTTTTATTAAAGAAAAAAATATAAAAAATTGATTCAGTAGCATTTAACATTCTGTTTATAGAATTTCATTCCATGAACTACAATAATATCTGGACCTTAGAGTTGGGGCACTTATTTGACTGACCCGAATCTGGGTGGTTTTTATGATGAACCTCTTTAATCATATCGAGAATTTTATCTTTATTAGTCACTTTAGTCAAATTTAACTCTTGAACCTCTTTAATTTTTTGTTGTGAATTTCATGCCATCATCTCTTTAAGCTCTTTAAAAGGGTAAGTATTTGTTAGAAGAGGTAATGTTATGATTTGAACCATATTGATTGTTGTATGATCTTTATTTTTATCTTTCAATGGAATATCGACTTTCTCCAACAGGGCTTGAAATATTGTTAAAAGATCCTGGTTGATAATAGTCATTTCGTTCAATACTTTTCCTTGAGCCGTATTCATTATCGTATTTATTATGTAAAGATGTCTCTAAATTACTAACTGACCCTGGAATATTGACCAAGGGTTGATTTGCCGAATAAACCTATGGTACTGAAGGTGTCATGTAATTGTTATATCGATAATTGTCATGTTCTACAGGTTTTATTGATGAATAACTTTCATATTCAACTCTGTACTTTTCATACTGAACCACATTTTATTGTCCGTTATACACTTGAGACTCTACTAACTTTCCGCCTCCCAATAAATATTTTCTTGCGAATGGATTTGATACCTTCTAAAACCTATCCATTGCTGCTTCCTAAACTGCAGTTTGATGAGGCTTTCTAATGGCATTACTTAAAGCTAATTATTTCTCAAAATTATTTTTTTAGCCATTTAATTTCTCACCGACCCGAGAAAATGACTCTTTGTTTAAAATGTTTACTTTCCCACAATTATCTTCATGGAATTTCCAGATTTGTTGTTATGGCCTAAAAGGCTTCGAAAATGAACTTTCTTTTTGATTTAAAGAGTCAATAGCAGGTTAAAATGAACGATATGGCTGTTTTGGCTGTAATGAGCTGTAGGAAGAACTTGATACTGGTTGATAAGATTGTTTTAACTGAAAAGGGTTTGATTTTTGAAAGGGATTGGGCTTGCCCGTTATCGATGATGACATTTTTCTTTATATTCTTTTTCTTTTCAAATTTTAACTTAACTTTTATTTTTTTTCTTATAAATTTTGATTTTATTATAACTTTTTTTCTTTTTGATAAAATATTTAGCAAAGACAAAAATTAAGAGTTTTATCAAATGTAACTTTTAATAAAATATGAAGTTAATTAAACTATAAAGAACGGAAGTAAAATTATAATTTTTATGTCATTAAAAGACTTTTCAATACTCACAAAATTAGGTAATTATGATTTTACTTCAGGTGAGGGAGCCTACTCCACTGTTTACAAAGTATAAAGATTAAAAGACCATCAAATTTATGCTCTCAAAAAAGTTAAATTGGGAAACCTCTCCGAAAAAGAAATTTAAAATGCTTTGAACGAAGTTCGAATCTTAGCCTCCATTAAAAATAAACAAATTATCGGTTATAAAGAAGTCTTTATTCAGTAAAAAAATCTTTGGTACTTCAAATTTATATTCTCAGCATCATCATGGAATATGCAGACGATGGAGACCTTTACCAAAAGATTACCGAACATAAGACCAATAAAAATTTGTTTGAGTAAAATTAAATTTGGAGTGTCCTTATCCAGTCAGTGATTGGACTGAAACAACTTCATGCCATGAATATTTTGCATCGGGATTTAAAAGTATTTTTTTGTTCACTCAGAGTGCTAATATTTTCCTCACTAAAAACGGTTAAGCAAAACTTGGGGACTTAAACGTATCCAAAGTGGCTAAAAATGGTTTGTTGTACACACAAACTGGAACTCCATATTACGCCAGTCCTTAAGTGTGGAAAGATGAACCTTATGACTCCAAATCTGACATTTGGTCTCTCGGTTGTGTTATTTACGAAATGACCACATTATAGCCACCTTTCAAAGCTGAAGACATGGAGGGGCTTTTTTCAGCTGTCACGCTTGGGGTTTATCCTCCCATAAATTCTAAATACTCCAAATAACTTGCTCATATAATAAAACTCATGTTGCAACAAAAACCTAAATCCAGGCCCAGTGCTTAAAAAATATTCTCATCGAATCTCATTCAAAAAAAGCTGTAATAACTGCAAACTGTTGATTTTACTGATTCTTAACTAAAACCTTAATTGCTTAAAACAATAAAAATACCTAAAAAGCTTCATTATTTGACTGACAGACTTCCAAAGCCAAACTATGAAACTTAACCCATGATTGACGAGAAAAGCTTGAGTTTAAAAAACAGTCCTTCTCTCCCAAATAAATAAAAATAGAAGAACAAAATTAATAAGAGTTCATTACCAAAGCTTATAAATCAAGCTCAGCCTTTTATACTTAAAAACGATAAAAGTAAAAAACGTAAACCTAATATTAATGTGGGACTAATGATTGAAGGCAGATCGAAGGCAATTTAGGAATCAAAACAGGAAAGACAGGGAAGAAATCTGTAAAAATAAATCAGAGAAGAACTAAAAAGAATCTACAAAGTTAGAAATAATAAATCTTAATAACCCCGAGCCAAGCAAAGTAGTAAAAGTATTGTCTTACCTCCAATTCGACTTTGAGTTGAGGTTTCAACTTACTTTGACAGTAAATTTTAAATTTATAATTTTTTTCTTAATATTTATCTTATCCAATATGCTTTTCATTTGCTACATTAAAAGATAAGGAGAGAATTAAAATAAAAAATAGTCCAAGAAACAAATTTTTTTTATTAAATGTTTTCAATGATATAAAAATAAAATTGTCAGAAATTAAATTATCGTCATAAATTTTTGTATCTTTTACTGGAATTTTTAAGCTGTATGCTAATTTGTTGGACTTATTACTGTTTGCTGTTCAAAATTAAAATGATTGCAAGAAATTTAGTAGTAAAAAAATCAATGAAATATTTATACTTATGGTTTTAAAATTGTATAAAATTAATCAAATAAAAATGACGTATCTTTTAAACAAGATCTTCGTTGCTCTTTGCATTGTTGCTTTCGCTTCAGCTCAATTCGCATCACCTGATGCCTCATGGTCAAACTTCCAAGTCAAGTCATGCTGCCCAACTGGATATAATGAAATTGGAAACTATTGTGTCAAATGTACTGCCCCATTATTCTGGGATGCCATCAGCGGAAAATGTCAATCTTGCCCTGAAGGACACTTCTACAACCCAACTTTGAACAGATGTGACTGCACTGTCCCATGTGAAGCCCCAAGACAAATTAACCCAACCACCAGACAATGTGAATGCCCTGCTGATCAAAAGGGTAACAGAAGAGTTTGGAGTGCTGATGATAAATCTTGTCAATGCCCACCTGAACTTCCTTTGTGGAACGGAAAATATTGCGTTGTTTGCCCAACTGGAATGGAATTCGATCCAAAATAAAAGCAATGTTATCACTGCCCTGATGGATTCGTCAGAGACTACAACAGCCACTCATGTGTCCCAGGACTTTGAGTATGATCCATTTATAGCAACTATTGTTTTGAATTCTCTTTATCTAATATCTTATAAAAATGGGCGCATTGATAATTTTCAAATTTTACTGATATAACAAAAAGATAAAAGAAAAAGGTCCAAAAGTGACTTCTTTTTCAAAAGAGTACTCAATTTACGTAATTGGCTTGAATATTTGTATAAAAGAAAGAGATTCTAAGATGAGTTGAGTTTTATTTATGAATAAATTTTATTGTTGAATACAACATTGTAAACAAAATTCAAATTTTAAAAGTTGAAAATTAATTGGAATTTTTTGATGGGGAGATTGTACTTTAATTTGATTCTTTTTGAAGTGTTGTTGAGAGAAGAAGAGTTTCGAAAAGAAAGGAGAGAATTTAATTCAATTAATAGCGGTCAATTAAAAAAGATATTTATAATTTATTAATAAAAATATGGCATATCTTGTGGCTAAAGTATTACTTGCCCTCTTGATTGTTGGTAACGTCGCAGCTTTACAAGCTCACGAACAATCATTACCCTCTGACAACCTCGGAACCTATCAAAACCAAAACTGCTGTCCAGCTGGATATTATATTGCTGGAGAATTCTGCGTCAGATGCAATTAACCAAAACACTGGGATCCAGTCAACTTGAAATGTGTCACTTGTGATGCTGGTTATGTCTGGAACAAAGATCTTCATATCTGCGATTGCTGCCCTGCTCCAAGACAAGTTATCGGTGGACAATGTGCTTGCCCAGCTCCAACGACTGTCTGGAACGGAAACGCCTGTATTTGCCCAGCCAACACTTTCGGACCAAACTGTATTCCATGCCCAGCTCCAAGATTCTGGGACAATACTCTCAGCCAATGTGTTTGCCCTAAAGACAGAGTCTGGAACGGACAAGATTGCGTTTGCGCTGCTGGACTTTACGGACCAAACTGTGTTCCATGCCCAGCTCCAAGATTCTGGAACAACACTCTCAGTCAATGCGTTTGCCCACAAAACAGAGTCTGGAACGGACAAGACTGTATTTGTGCTCCAGGACTTTTTGGATCCAACTGTGAACCATGCCCAGCTCCAAGAAGATGGTTGAACAACAGATGTGATTGTGAATCTCCATTCGTCTGGAACGGTAATGCCTGTGTTTGCCCAGCTGGAACTTTCGGACCATCATGTACTCCATGCCCAGCTCCAAGAAGATGGGATTCAAGCGTCAACCAATGTCTTTGCCCAGCACCAATGACCAACTGGACTGGAAGCGCTTGTGTTTGCCCAGCCAACACTTTCGGACCTCAATGTCTTCCATGCCCAGCCCCAAGAACTTGGGACTTCAGCAGCAACCAATGCGTTTGTCCACCACCAATGACCAACTGGAACGGAGCTCAATGTATCTGCCCAGCCAACACTTTCGGACCTCAATGTCTTGCATGCCCAGCTCCAAGAACTTGGGACTTCAGCACCAATCAATGTGTCTGCCCAGCTCCAAAAACTGTCTGGAACGGAAACCAATGTGTTTGTCCACCAAACACCTTCGGTCAAAACTGTGTCTCCTGTCCATCTGAATAACATTGGGATGAACAAGCTCAAACTTGTCTTTGCCCTGATCCATTCATCTGGAATGGACAACATTGTGTTTGTAAACCAGGATTCTATGGTCCAAGATGTGTCTCATGTCCATCTGAATAACATTGGGATGAACAAGCTCAAACCTGTCTTTGCCCATCACCATTCATCTGGAACGGTCAACACTGTGTCTGCCCATCAGGATGGACTTTGATCAACGGACAATGCAGCAGATGTCCATCAGGATATGAATGGAAAAATAACCAATGTGTCAACTGTGACTGTAAATATCTTGCCCCAGTCTGGTGGTCAGAAACTGGATCAGCTTCAACTGGATCAGGATCAACTGGATCAGGATCAACAACCACCACCACCGTCAGCCACGTTTGCCCAACTGGATCAGTCTGGGATGATGCTTCAAACCAATGTCTCCACTGCCCATTACCAAACTTCACCCTTCAAAAGAACGCCACAACTGGAAAATGGCAATGTTTCTGCAACAGCCCATTCAAACTCGTCACTAACTCTGATGGCACCAAATCATGCCAATGATTGGATTTATTAAGCTTATTGTTTACAAGTTTTATATTTACTCTCTTAATTCCTAATTCCCTGAAAATTATATGAAAAATTATTAAATCAATGATTATTATGATATTTTAATCATTTTTCAGAGGAAATTAATTTATTTTGATTAAGTAAAATGGATTAAAAGATCTTCAAATAATTTAAGGGTCTAAAAGGTATTAAAGAAACTAAATGTAAAATTAGACCTATTTAATTAAATGTATATTTATTGAATGGAAATAATTAAAATCTAAGTTTATTGTATCAATTCGCCAAAAAAATCTCAACCTCAAGAAAAGGGAAATAATTTTAGCTCCTTGTATTGTCAAAGAAAGCTTATTTTCATGTCAGAAAATAAAACCTTCAAATCTATCTTAAAAGATAGATGTTTTGGGTATTAGTTTGAGATGCTCAATGTCGAGCTCGATTGCTTTTTATTTTTCTTCAGCTTAAGATGCTTATGTTAATGTGTTTTCTTTACTGTAATGGCTGTACGCGTCTTGAGAAGGCGAGTGATCATCAGAGACTAAGAAGGTATTCACGTACTCAAGTTCTTTTTCTTTCTCTCGCCATATATCAACCATTTTTGAGAGTTTTTTCATCATTAATTTTTTTTACTTTCTCCTTTTCTCATAAAACGAATTTCTCTTCTTTCGAAAATAGGCCTGTCGATAATCGTAGATTATTTCGAATGCATCTTATTTGGATTGTTTCCTACTTCTTGACTGTTAGATCCTCATAATTTTTGAACAAATCAAAAAAATTATTAATTTTTATTTATATCGTAAAACATACGATTTCAAAGAATTATTCAACAATAAGGTAAGCTTTTCATAAATTTGGAAAAAAATACATAGAGAACCCTCAATCCATGCAAATTCAAGGGGGCCTGAATCGAATTTAGAATGATTAAAGATAAAAAATATTTATTGTGAAAAATGTAAAATTAATTCTTTCGTAATAATACGTATGTTCGATCTAATTAGAATATTTGGATTAGATTCCAAAAGATAAGCAGAATTAAAATGAGAGAATCTGAAAGAGATTAAGTTTTCGATCATTTATTTGTTGATTTAATTGAAATTAAAGATAAGAGAAAAATAAGGAATAATTTTTAAAAAGTGGTCTTTTGTAAAATTGCATGGGCCAAATAAAAAGAATGAACTGATTTCATGACGAACAAATAAGAAACTAAAATATCACTTTAGGAAGTATGAATTATCATCAATTCTAAATTAACGCAATAAAATATCAGAAATTATCAATGCCTTCATAAAGTAAAATGAATTAAATCTATTTTATTTTATTTTTTATTTTAGTAAGACAATTATCATACCCATTAACTAAATTCTAACTAATTTTTTCCTATTTTCAAATAAAAGTTGTAAAACTTATCAATCACATCATTTTCATGATCTCTTATGGAGAAAGTACCAATTTGTTCTTCTTCCATTTTATGTTGTTGTTTTATAAAGGATTTGAATAAACAGTTTGCCTCCTAATTTTTTACACTTTCTTCTTCACTTAATGTCTGATAATCTGTTCTTCTTATTTGTCAAGATCATACTTTCTTCTTTGTTATTATTCTTCAGGCTCAACTCCAAGTTATTCAGCCTCCATTTCTTAAATTTTTTAGTTTCTAACGTCTTTTTGTCTTTCATTATTCACACGGATCCATTCAAGTTGTTAAATTTTATCAGAAATTTCATCCATTTGAACTTTAGGAGGGCAGAATTTATCAACTTTTCTATTTGGAACTGAGGAGTTGAGGATATCATTAATTTATCCCCATTTATTACCTTCAGCTCTATCAACAATGATAAGGGCTTATCCTGAACGAGTAGCTCTGGCAGTACGACCTGCTCTGTGAACATAAGTATCACCATTCAAAGGAACTCCATACTGGACAACATTAGTAACGAAAAAATCAAGACCTCTTGCAGCTACATCTGTTGAGATCAAAATGTTTATGTTTTATGATTTTTTAAATCTTTACAGTTTTGTAAGACGCATTTTTTGTTCCATGTGAGAGTGAAGATTTGATGCTTTGAATCCCAAGGCCTCAAGGAAAAATTGAATTCTTCTTGAAACTTTTATTGTATTGGTAAAAACTATTGTTTTTGATTGGGTTGGTAAGCTCCTCAAATAAGAAATTAACAATGAAATTTTTTATGTGTCTCCATCTGTAAAACTTATTTTCTCTGTAAGGCCAGCGGGAAGGAAAAGTTAAGAACTTTGATCAATGATCTTTGGCTTCGATGAAAAGTTGACTCTTGAAAGTAAAGCCTTTAATTTTGGAATACTTTCGAGTTAATCTTTTGGTTAATCTTTTTTCTATGCGTCTTTTTGCTTATTTTTGTTTTTATCTTTTTTACTATTTTTTTTGAAGTTACCTTCCATGTTTTCTTACTAATCTCTTTTTTTTTTAATTGAATATTTTTTTTCTTTGATTTATTTTTTTTTTGTGGTCGAAATAAAGAAGATTTTTCTTTTT
>Ga0102832_1002439_pt1 | contig 11337 bp, 1 predicted proteins | sample EBPBio282013_DNA_FD_88942 | JGI IMG/M metagenome (GOLD analysis project Ga0102832, IMG submission 88942) | Wastewater treatment Type I Accumulibacter community from EBPR Bioreactor in Madison, WI, USA - Reactor 2_5/28/2013_ DNA (Illumina Assembly) | ecosystem: Engineered > Bioreactor > EBPR >...
GCGACGCGCCGGCGAACTGGGCGGTCCCGCTCATACCGGGCAGCAGGTTCCCGGTATCGCCCTCGATGCGGCCATAGATCTTGATCGTCTGGCTGGCGGCGTCGACCTTGCCCGAGATGCGCGTGATCTTGGCGTCATAGTCCTGCCGCGTCTCGCTCACATGCAGCCGTGCCGCGGCGCCCGGCTTCAGCCAGGCGAGCCACAGCGAGGGCACGATGAACTCGAGTTCGAGGTCGCGGTCGTCCACGACATCGAGCAGCGGCGCGCCGGCCTGGACGAACTGGAAGTTACGCACCGAAGTTGCGGCGACCCGTCCGCTGAAGGGCGCCTTGATCACACAGTTCTCGACCGCCGTCTGGGCCACAGCGACATCGGCGGTAGCCACACCCACATCGTTCTGCGCCGTCGCAAAGTCGGCCTTGGAGTAGGCATTGAGCGCCTTCAGCGCCTGCTGCGTCTTCAGGAGGTCCTGACGCTTCGTCAGCTCCGCCTTGGCGCGGGCGAGCATTGCGTCCTGCTGGGAGCAGTTGAAACGGACCAGCACCTGGTCTTCCTTGACGCTGTCGCCGTCGGCAGCCGGGAACTCCACGAGCTGACCGGCCATCGGTGCAGCGATCACGGCCGTCGCCCGGGCCGTGACTTGCGCACCGATCGGCTGTGCAGCGGAAGAGACCCCATTGGACGCCGGATTGGCTGCTCCGTTGCCAGCTCCGTTTTGCCCGGCGGCGCCAGTGGTCAGGCCGATGGAGAGCATGCCGAGCGCTACGGCGGAGAGCATGGATTTGGTCATGATCAGTCCACTTTTGCTGTATGCACAGGCGCCACGGGAGCCTCAGAGGTGGAGGGTGCGGGCTCGGGAGCCGGCGCCGCTGCGGGCAGCTCCGGCAACTGGCCTGCCTGCCAACGGATGATCGCCTGCTCGACCTGGGAGGTGAGCGTCGGCAGATCCTGCAACTCGGCGCCGGCGGGCACGAGATCCATGCCGGTCGCCGAGTAGACCGACGCCAGCGAGGACAACACGCGGACCTGGGCTCGGTCGCGGGCGATGCGCGTCGTCAGCACGGTGAGCTGACGGCGAATGCGGTCGGCTTCCGACTGTGCGCCGGCTTCCGATACGCTGTCGGCAACGCGGCCGATCTGCACGCCGACGCGATCGACATCCTTGGCTGTCTTATAGGTGTCGAGCGAGTTGGCATACTCGTTGATGGCGAGATTGATCTGGCTCAGGATCGCCACGCTCAGCGCAATCCGCCGCTCTTCCGACAGATCCACCGCCTGCTTGGCCACGGCGATGGCGCGCGGTCCCTGGATCATGCTCATCAGGTTGAACGTGGCGCGAATGCCGATCTCGCCCCAGGTGTTGGTGTAGAGCAGATTGTTGGAGTTGAAGTTGAAGCCGCCGATCATGCCGATGCCCGGCAGCATCTTCAGGATCTCCTTGTAGATGTCCTGCTGGTCGATCTTCTTCTGGTAGGCCTCGATGCGCAGCTCCGGACGCAAGGTCAGGCCGATATCCTCGAGGCGATGGTTGTTCAGACCGAACTGCGGTTCGATATTGTCTGCCAGCCCGCCCGAGAAGACCACGTTGGTGCTCGACGGGATATTGATCAGGGTCGCGAGCTCGATGCGCGCGGCCGAGAGTTCGTTGAGCAGCGCCAGTGGCGACTGCAGATTCTGCGCGCTCGCCGCACGCGACGCCTCGAGGATCTGCCGTGCCGTCTTCAGCATGGGGTCGATGCGCGGCAGCAGCTCCGACGCCGTCTTGGCGCGCCAGTAAGCCGTTGCGGTGCTGCGCACGATGTTGTCGATCACCTTACGACGGCGTTCGATGGCAATCAGCACGCGATAGCCTTGCTGGCGCGCCTGGAAGAAGCTCAGGCCCAGATCCAATGCGTTCCAGGTCAGCGTCAGGTCGGCGGTCGAGAACTGCGGCTGCTGCGAATACGAATAGGTCAGGCTTTGCTGCTGCGTAAAGACGTCGATGCTCTGCGCGGCATTGTACGTGGTTCGCCCATCGTATCCGGCGCCGGCCGCCAGCCTCGGCAGCATCTGCGCCAAAGCGAGATCGAGCTGCTTCTCCTGCATGTTGATCTCGGTCTTGGCGAGCTGACCGTCGTAATTGTACTTTAGCGAACGTGCGATTGCCTCCGAGAGGCTGAGCGGGCCGCTCACCGGCACGTAGGCCTGGTCGATCTTCTTGCGATCGGCCTGGGCGCGCTGGACGTTCTCCTCCATCGTCATCGCGTCGGGCCGCAGGCTGCCGCAGCCGGCGACCAACAAGGCCGTCAACGAAACGACCACGGAAACAACAACGGTTCTCATTCCCACATCTCCCACCAACATTGAAAGCGTGGCCGCCCCCAGCGGCCACGCGAAACGCAGTTCGATTTGCCGATCAGGCTGCCAATGCGTCGAGCAGCGCTCTTGCTCGGGCGAGGCGGCCGGCCTGGGTCTGCTCACGCAGCTGCGGCGAGAGACCAAAGCCTTGGATCGATTGCCCGTTCGCCGGATCGGCTGCAGGCGGCAACTGAAGCTGCACGCCGTCACCCGATGGCGTGGACGGTGTTGTCGGTGCAGCCTCGTCGCCTGTCGGCGGTGCCGAAGGCTGCGATTGCGGATCGCCCGTCGGCGGCGTCTCCGTAGGCGTGGTCGCCTCGGGCGGCGCCGGCGGTGTGGCGCAGCAGCCCCAGGATGTCCTTCGGCTCACGCAGCACGACGATGTGCACATCGGCAGTCGCCTGCCGGCCGTGACGGTCGGTCGCGACGACGCGCAGGTCGTAGGAACCTTCCGACCCTTCCGGCGGCGTGCCGGAGAAGGTCAGCATCGTCGGATCGAAGTACAGCCAGGGCGGGATCGGACCGCCGCTGATTGACGCCGCCTCGTAGCGCAGCGTCTGGCGCGGCGCCGTGCCGTAGAAGACGTCGGTCGAGACCGCCGCCGTGCCGGGCTGGTTGGCCAGCATCGTGCGGTAGACGTTGGAGCCGACCAGCCAGTCGGACGGCATGCCGCCGATGTCGCGCCGGTTGAAGCCGAACAGGTCTCTCGACAGGTAATCCGACGGCACCACCACATTCGGCAGCACCGATGGACCAGTCGGAGGCACCGGCGTGATGCTCGTGGAAAGCGGAACGACCGAGTTGCTGAACGGCGTCGTACCGCCATTGATCGTCACGTCCGTGCTCGCCGAGAACGTCACCGGACCAGCCGAGCTGTCGATCAGCCGCACCGTGAGCGCGCCGGGCGTGCCGGAGAACCCGCTGTTGGGGACGAACTGCAGCATGGCCGTCGACGGCAGGATGATCGCCTGGCCGTCGCCCAGAGCCGTCGGGATTCCGCTCCAGGTCGAGCCGCCATCGAGCGAGTAGCGCCATTCGCCCTGCGTCGGGTTCGACGCGTTGCCTGTGATGGCGATGCCGGCAAGCTCATGCGCCGACGAACCACCCGGCACCGTGTCGCGCGAGTCGTCGAAGTTGTCCTTGAACAGGTCCGTCACCGAAGCGCCCGGCGGATTGCCCGTGCCTTGGCTGACCGGCGGCAACTTCGTCTCGCCCGTGGCCACCGGCGCATCGTTGACCGGCGGGGTCGTGGTGCCGATCGAGATCGTGCCCGCCGACCACTGGCCGGTGCCGCCGATACCCGTCGAGATGTCGCCGGCGCCGGTCGGCGGGAGGCCGCCCGTGCCGTCGGAGATACGTGCCGTCAACGAACCCGGCGTGCCGTTCCAGTCCGGCTGCGGCACGAAGCGCACGCCCGCCGTTGCCGGGATCACGATCGCATTGTTGTCGCTGAGACCCGTGCGCGGAACATCGACCCAGGTCGTGCCGCCATCGGTCGTGTACTGCCACGTGCCCTGCTCCGGCGTCGAGGCATTGCCGGTGATGGCGATGCCGGCCGCCGGCGTGCCCGTCGAACCGCCCGGCACCGTGTCGGTGCCGTCGGTGTAGTTGACCGTACCCTGGCCCAGCAGATCGTTGACCGGCGTGCCCGTCGGGCTCGGCGTGTCTTCGTTGCTGGGAGGCAGCGTTGCACCGCCACTCACGACAGGAGCGTCGTTCACTGGCGGGGTCGTCGTGCCGATCGAGATCGTGCCGGCCGACCACTGGCCTGTGCCGCCAACGCTCGTCGAGATGTCGCCCGTGCCCGCCGGCGGCAGGCCGGTGTCGCCATCGGAGACGCGCGCGGTCAACGAACCCGGCGTGCCGTTCCAGTTCGGCGCCGGCTCGAAGCGCAGGGTGGCCGTGTTCGGCAGCACCAACGCATTCGTGTCGCTGAGACCCGTGTTCGGGATGTTGACCCAGGTCGTCCCGCCATCGGTCGAGTACTGCCAGGTGCCTTGTGCCGGCGTCGAGGCGTTGCCGGTGATGGCAATGCCTGCCGACGGCGTGCCTGTCGAACCGCCCGGCACCGTGTCGGTGCCGTCGGTGTAGTTGATCGTACCCTGCCCTAGCAGCGTGCCCACTGGCGTGCCTGTCGGGCTCGGCGTGTCTTCGTTGCTCGGCGGCAGGGTCGCGGAACCACTGACCACCGGTGCGTCGTTAACCGGTGCGGTGACCGTGCCGATGGTGATCGTGTCGTTCGACCACTGGCTGGTGCCACCGACCGCGCCCAGGTTCTGCGCGCCCGTCGCCGGCAGCCCGGTCGTGCCGTCCGAGATGCGCGCCGTCAGTGCGCCCGGCGTGCCGTTCCAGTCGGCCGCTGGCACGAACCGCAACGACGCCGTCGCCGGGATCACGATCGCATTCGTGTCACTCAGGCCCGTGGTCGGGATGTCCACCCAGGTCGTGCCGTCGGTCGTGTACTGCCACGTGCCCTGCGCCGCCGTCGAGGCATTGCCGGTGATTGCCAGACCCGCCGCTGGCGTGCCCGTCGAGCCGCTCGGGATCGTGTCGGTACCGTCGGTGTAGCTCACCTGCGTCAGCACGTTGGCGACTGTCGCGCCCGTCGAAGCATCCTCGGTGCTCGGCACCGTCGCCGTGCCACTCACCACCGGCGCGTCGTTCACCGCAACCACCGTCGTCGTCAGCGGCACCGTCGCCGCAGAGATCGCCGTCGTGGTGCCGTTCGTCGACACGTCCGACGACGCCGAGAACGCCACCGGATTGTTCGAGGTGTTCGACCCATCGATCAGCCGCACCGTCAGCCCGCCCGGCGTGCCGTTCCACTGCGGCTCCGGCACGAACCGCAGCGATGCCGTCGACGGCAGGATCAACGCCGTCGTGTCGCCCAGGCCCGTCCGCGGGACGTCGACCCAGGTCGTGCCGTCCAGCGTGTACTGCCACGCCCCCTGTGCCGCCGTCGCCGCATTCGCGGTGATGGCGATACCCGCCAGCGTGTTCGCCGACGAGCCGCCCGTCACCGTGTCGCGCGTGTCGTCGAAGGTCGGCGTGAACAGGCTCGACACCGTCTGCCCCGGCGGCGTCGTGTCTTCGTTGACCGACGGGAACGTTGCCGTGCCCGTCGCAACCGGCGCGTCGTTGACCGGCGGCGTCACCGTGCCGATGGCAATCGTGCCGGCCGACCACTGGCTGGTGCCACCGACCGCACCCAGGTTCTGCGCGCCCGTCGTCGGCAGGCCGGTGTCGCCGTCGGAGACGCGTGCCGTCAGCGCGCCCGGCGTGCCGTTCCAGTCGCCGTTCGGCGCAAAGCGCAGCGTCGCCGTGTTCGGCAGGACGATCGCATTGCCATCACTGAGGCCCGTACGTGGAATGTCGATCCAGGTCGTCCCGCCATTGGTCGAGTACTGCCACGTGCCCTGCGCCGCCGTCGAGGCGTTGCCGGTAATGGCGATGCCCGCCGACGGCGTGCCCGTCGAGCCGCTCGGGATCGTGTCCGTGCCGTCGGTGTAGCTGACCGTGCCCTGGCCAAGGAGGGTCGAGACCGACGTACCCGTCGTGCTCGGCGTGTCCTCGTTGCTCGGCGGCACCGTCGCCGTGCCACTCACCACCGGCGCATCGTTCACCGCAACCACCGCCGTCGTCAGCGGCACCGTCGCCGCAGAGATCGCCGTCGTGGTGCCGTTCGTCGACACGTCCGACGACGCCGAGAACGCCACCGGATTGTTCGAGGTGTTCGACCCATCGATCAGCCGCACCGTCAGCCCGCCCGGCGTGCCGTTCCACTGCGGCTCCGGCACGAACCGCAGCGATGCCGTCGACGGCAGGATCAGCGCCGTCGTGTCGCCCAGGCCCGTCCGCGGGACGTCGACCCAGGTCGTGCCGTCCAGCGTGTACTGCCAGTTGCCTTGTGCCGCCGTCGCGTCATTGGCGGTGATCGCGATACCCGCCAGCGTGTTCGCCGACGAGCCGCCTGCTACCGTATCGCGCGTATCGTCGAAGCTCGGCCCGAACAGGCTCGACACCGTCTGACCTGGCGGCGTCGCGTCTTCGTTGACCGACGGGAATGTCACCGTGCCCGAAGCCACCGGCGCATCGTTGACCGCATCGACCGTCAGCGCCACCGTATCGACGGCCGACGAATAGGCGCTGGCTGCCGTGTTGATGCCGGTGCCGAAGCCGCTGCTGCCGATGTTGGCCAGGGTGCCGTTGGCGATCGGCGTCGTCGGACTGTACTGATCCCACGCCCGGATGGTGAGGGCGGTCGGAACCGTGCCGTTCCAATCCGTCGTCTTGGGCTGGAAGTAGATCCGCGTGTTGCCGTCGGCCACGAGATGCAGCGCATTGGCGTTCGAGACCGCCGTCAGGCTGCTCGACGCGAACAGGGACCAGTTGTTGCCGCCATCGGTCGAGTACCACCAGCTGCCTTGCGTGGTATCCGCCGTGGTGATCGCCATGCCCGCAATCGACGGCGTGGTCGAGGGGCCGTCCGGATCGGTGACGTTGCCCGGCCCGGTGCCGTTGCCGATCAGGGTCGAAGCCAGGAAGCCGACGGCACCCGTCGGCGCGCCGAGATTGTCTTCGGTCTGGTGCGGCAGCGTCAGGTTGACGTCCGCCAGCACGGGCGAATCGTTCGCGCGCGCCACGGTGACGGTGGCCAGATTGCCGCTGATCACGGATGTGTCGGTCGCCGTGGCGCTGAAGGTCACGGTGCGCGTGCCGGTGTTCGGCGTATCGCTGGTGTCGTGATACTTGACCGCCTGCAGGGCAGCCTGCCATTGCGCCGTGGTCGCCGAGCCGCCGGCGGAGGTCAGCGTCATCGTACCGGCCGCCGCGTTCCATACGCCGGCGATGTTGCCCATCCCGGCATTGGTGAAGGACAGCACGTCCTGGCCGTTCTGGTAGCCGCCCGAGATGGTCAGAATGATCTGCGTGAACTGGTCGTTGACCAGCGTCAGGTTCGGCACGAGCGCGACAGCGCTGCCCGAAGCTGCCGCGTTGTTCGGCTCCTGGAAGTTGGCGCCGACGGATGCCGGCGCGATCTCGATACGAACCTGCGCCGCAGGGCTGGTCTTCTGACCGCCGGTGCCCTGGAAAGGATTACCGTCGACCGTGCCGGTTTGGGTGTTGTGGTCCCTCAGCGTCGCATCGATGGTGATGCCGCTGTCGAGCGTGTGTGTATCGCCCGTGAACGAGTAGGTGACATTGTTCAGGACGTTCCGCACGGACGTCGCATCCATGCCGGCCGCGAACGTGACCGACAGCGTGCCACCGGCCATCGTGTAGTCACCGATCGTCACGCCGTTGAACACTACATGGGTGCCGTTGAAGAAGAGGCCAGTGAGCGCGTTGCCAGCGCCACTGAAAACGTCTCCGCTGTTCGCGCCGCCGTTACGGACCAGGGTCAGAACGGTGTTGCCGTAGTCGCCGATACTGTTGGCCACCAGCGAATCGAGCTGGGTATCGGCAACGCCGGTGCTGCCGGTGCTCAACCCGACGGCCGAACCACCGATCGTGTATTGAACGGCGCCGGCCGCCGTATTGTCGCCCCAGGTCGAGATGGCAGGAGCCGTATTGACCAGTCGGTAGCCGAAATTGACGCCCGTAATCGCCGTCACGCCACTGGCCGTAAGCGTGTACCGCCGGTCGCCGGCGGCGAGGCCGCTCTCGGTGTGCTTGAACAGCACGCCGGCCGTGCCGTTCGTCGAGTAGACCAGCGTTTCCGTACCGCCGCCGGTCGAAGGCGATGTCGTCGTCAACGGAGCCGAGACATTCGTGGTGACGTTCGTCGGCAACAGGAAGGAGTAAGCGCCGTTCACGTCGGTAAGAGCCGTCGACGTGCCAGTAGCCCAGGTGCCCGTCAGGCTGACGCCCTGCAGCCGCGTGTCGGACGCCGAGTTCCACCCGAGATCCTGCGCGTTCAGTGCCGAGCCGATGTCGTTCCAGACGTTGCCCTGGACCAGGCCGAGGCCGATGGACGCATTCGCGGCATAGTCGTTGATGCCGCCAGAGCCATTGCGCTCGCCCGTAGCGGCGCCCGACGTGCCGATGCCGTCACCGTCGTAGGTCGCGCCGTAGAAATCGCCGGCCGTGATGAAGCCGTTGGTGTCGTCGAGCGACGCATACGTCACCGTCGCCGTGGCGTCTGCAACCGACAAGGTCCGATCGACCACCGTCGTCGTATAGGTGAAGGTCTCCGATACGCCGACTCCGAGCGTCATCGAGGCCAGCAGGGCATTGGTGCCATTGCCCGAAGAGACGAGCAGATCGTCCGCCGTTCCAGCCAGCGTGAGGCCGCTGATCGCGCTCTGGTTGCCGGCAAGAGTATCGTTGAGGTTGACGTTATAGGCCTTCGTGTTGCCGTTGTTGGTGAGCGTGACCTTCCATTTCACTTCGCCCGTCGCCTGGTTGATCGACTCGACGACCTTGCTGATGGTGACGTTGGGTTCGAGCACGGTCGCCGTGACGCCCGCGGAGTTGGCCGCGCCGACGGCAGCGACGGTGCTGAGGAGCGTACCGGCTTGATTGCCGGCGGCGTTCTGGACGACTGCCGTGAACTCGATGATGGCGTAGTTTGCCACGTCCGAGTTGGCATTGTTCTGGACGGTGCCGAGCGCAAAGGTGGCGACGTTGCCCACAATGGTGGGGGCCGCCATGGACGCCGTGATCGCCTGCGTTGCCGGATTGAAGCCGGGATCGCTGCTGTTGAGCTGGATCGAAGTGTCGGTGCCGGTCGAGTCGACCGTCGTCGAGGTCATCGACCCGTCGGCGCTCGCCAAGGCGACGAGGGCATTGCCGACATACTGCAGCCCTGCAGGCAGCTTGATGTCGATGTTCACATTGCTGTTCTCGCCCTTGGGAATTTCCACATAGGCGCGCATGCGGACCAGCTCGCCCGGCACGACGTCGGCAGTCGTTGCGGGGACCGCCGGCGTAGCCGGCGTAAGGTCGGTGCCGTTCGACTGATTGACGATCACCAGGGTCGGCGTGAATACACCGACCCTTACGGTATTCTTGGCATCAACCGTGTAGCTGCGCTCACCTGTGACGGTGCCCGGCATCGACGTGTAGGTACCGGGTGCATTCGACGTTTTGACTTCGAGCTGCGTGTCCGCGGCAAGGTTATTGCTGACGGTCGCCTGGAACGAGAAGACCGCCGTGCCGCCTACCGCCAACTGCTGGATCGAAACAGTGCGTGCGACGTTGTCGATCGTGATGCCGGTGGCTCCCGTCGAACTGGACAGGGACAGGTTGCTCGTCCAGCTAAGCCCGGTCGGCAGTGTAATGGTGTCGAAGAAGCCTTCGGCCGGCGCATCGCCGTTGTTGGTGACCGTGAAGGTGTAAGTAAGCACCTGGCCGCTATGGACCCTGCCATCGGGGTCGTTGACCGTGATGGTCTCGGTGACGCGCGGATCGTGCTCCGTTGCCGTGGCGGTGCCGTCCAGCGTGTGGTTGTCCCAGTTCAGCGTGCCGGTGTTGGGCAGCGTCGAATTGTTGCCGACAGTGCCGTCGTTGGCGACCTTTGCCGTGACGGTGAAGGTGACCGTGCCGTTGGCATCGACATTGGCGTTCTTGATGTCGCCGAAGTTGGCCGTAACGGTCCGCGTCCCGGCGTTGTAGTTGAGCGTCAGCGTGCCGTCGGCCGTCACGTTCGTTCCGAGCGTGACGCTGCCCATGACGACGTCAGTCAGGTACTGCGGCAGCACGTCCGTAAACGTCACATTGTCCATCTGCCCTTCGGGAAGGGTGATGGTGAAGGTGTAGGTGATCGTCTCGCCGACGACGACGTTATTGCCGGTCGTGTTGGGGTTGTCGGTGCTCGAGATGACCTTGGTGAAGCTGGCGTTGTTGGTGGCGACAGTCGCACCGTCGGTGATGCTGGAGGCGTCGCCGCCGACCGGCGTGGTACCGCTGACGAAGCCGGGGCCACCATTGGCGCCGGACCAGTTCAGGATCGAACCGGCCAAGGCGAGCGTCGTGCCGACCGCCTGCGTGTCGGTGAGCTTCAGATCGTAGGTGACGTAGAGGATGTCGTTGTTCTGCGCGTTGCCCGTGGCTTCGAGCACCACCGAGTCCTGCGTGCCGTCGCCGCCATGGATCTGGATGCCGGTGGCCGAGAAGAACTGGGCCGTGGTGCCGGTGAAAGCCAGCACCGTGCCGTCGCCGCGCGTGACCTTGAGATTCGTAACGTCGGCGGCGCTGTAGCCCGACGGCAACGTGCCACGCACGATGACGTCGTAGGCGACACCGTGGCCGGTGTTCTCGACAGTCTGAACGACGCGCACGGAATCGCGGCCGTCGGCACCAGAAACGTTCTGGTTGAGGACGTCATTGCCCGCGATCGTACTCGGGATCGTACCCGTGAAGACGTTGCCGTTCCCGGAGGGCTGGAACACCGATGTCGGATCTGCGGCGCTGCTGCCGGTATCGCCGGCATAGGACGCACCGCCTTCCGCCGTGCCGGTATTGCCCACCAGCGAGACCACGCCGGTCTTGGTGATGAGGTTCGGCTCCTGCATGGTCTGCTGGCGAATGGCCGTGTCGGAGACGCTCGTGCCGGCCGCGCTGGTGTAGGACGCCTGCGCCTGGCTCGTCAGCGCGAGCCCGTCGGCGAAGGGCTGATCAGATGCCCGCACCGTGAACTGGACGGTAACCTTCTGGCTGCCGGCGTTGGTCGTGCTGTCGAAGGTACCGAAATTGAAGCTGATGGCGTTGCCGACCGTGTCGACAGTGGCCGTCGGCGTGACGCCCGACGGATCGCTGAGCACGGTGAACGTGTTGACGTCGGTACCATTGCCGGCCGTCATGGTCGTCAGGTTGTAGACCGGCAGCGGCAGGAAGGCCTTGAGATCGAGATTGCCGTAGTTCCCCTGCGCAAGATCGTACGTCACCGTATAGGTGACGGACTGGCCGGGCTGCACGTTCACCGGATCGCCGGGATTGATGGTCGTGCCACCGACCTTGACGATCTCCATCTTTACGTCGCCGGTCGCAATCTGGTTG